>Ga0172367_10009529_pt1 | contig 10641 bp, 6 predicted proteins | sample Lak10m_FD_114542 | JGI IMG/M metagenome (GOLD analysis project Ga0172367, IMG submission 114542) | Freshwater microbial communities from Kabuno Bay, South-Kivu, Congo - kab_022012_10m | ecosystem: Environmental > Aquatic > Freshwater > Lake | place: Democratic Republic of the Congo: South-Kivu...
GGCGCTACATTTGCAGCAAATCAGTCGGTTTCAAATAAAAAAATGAAAATCGACTGCTCTACCTGTGGCGGAGGCGGAACTCCCCGCTACCAGGGCGACTATAACGGAATAGTATCAAACAGCAAAGTGGCTATGGCCGGCTGGACCGATTTCCGCAACGGAAGTTTTATGAGCATTACAGCCTATTTTCCTGACTTTGCCATGGCAGTCGACAAATCTACCGACACTCTGTATACACCCCTTGACACTTCTGTCTTTGAGGTGGCTGTTCCCGGGATCAAATTATATGATGACACAACCATTGTTTCAGCAACCATCTTTCCGGATCCTGCTCCCGGAACAATTACAGTTACATTTCCGGATGGGAATACTATCACTTCATTCCCGGATTCTATCCCTGTCCGGCTGGTCCTTACCGGAACTGTCCCTGAAGGAACCTATACTGCAACCTTTATAGCCGAAGGACCAAACGGAACACCTGTTCATAAACGTTCTGCTTCTTTAACCGTAATTACAGGTAATGTATTTTATGTTAATGCAACTGCCGATCCCGATTCACTCTGTCAGGGAGGCTCTTCTCAACTTGATGTTACAGAAATCGGCGGTAATCCTCCATTTACTTACCAGTGGACCCCTGCGACCGGATTATCGGATCCGAATATCGCCAATCCGGTTGCTTCACCAGGCTCATCCACAACATATTTTATAACGGTCACAGATAACACTCTGGAAAGTGAAACGGATAGTGTTCATCTGACTGTGATAACCGCTCCGGTTTCACCAGGAACCATTTCGGGACCTTCTTCAGTATGCAGGGACTCGGTTACCATGTACCAGGTTGACCCTGTCCCCGGTGCAGATTCATATTCCTGGACAGTTCCATCCGGCGCTACAATAGTTTCCGGACAAAATTATCCTGCTATTACCGTACTTTGGGGTCCTGCTTCCGGAATTGTATCGGTCACCGCCGGAAATGATTGCGGGAACAGCACACCATCTGTCCTTAATGTTGATGTATCAACAATCCCTTCTGATCCTGGCACAATCCAAGGACCAGATCTGGGTTGTACAGGAATTGAACTGTCGTTCTCGATAACGGATGTTCCCGGAGCCGAGACCTATGAATGGGCTGTACCACCTGACGCACAGATCACAGAAGGACAAGGTACCACAGCGATTAAAGTTATCTGGGGAGAAATCTCAGGTAATATCTCGGTAATTGCACAGAACTTTTGCGGAAACAGTTTGCCAGGCCAGCGTATGCTTGTGGCCATCAGCCTTCCCGACACGGCAGGCATCATCTCCGGGAAAGATACCGTCTGCCGGAATCATACCGGATATTTATTCAGTATACCGCAAATTGCCAATGCCTCGTCTTATATCTGGACCCTGCCTCCCGGCGCTACCATATCTTCCGGTCAGGGATCTAATGAGATCACCGTTGATTTTGCCATGGACGCATCATCCGGAAACCTTTCTGTTTATGGTGTAAATGATTGTGGGGATGGATTTCCGGCAACACTACCGGTCATTGTTGCCGGATGCACAGGAATTGATTCGCGTAATCTGAATGCCACAGTGGAGATTTTCCCCAATCCTGCCGGAAATGTGCTTCATGTGCTGATCTATGGTAAGGAAGATGAGATAAATTTCATTATAACCGATATCGCAGGAGAAGTCAAACTTTCGGAAAAGGTGATAAATATCCCGCAGAAATACTCAAAAGATATTGATCTTAATGGTTTTGCAGAGGGAGTTTATTTTATCAGGCTGTTCAAAGATAACCGGTACCTCGTTGAAAAGTTTGTGGTAAGAAGATAACTAAATCGTTCACTTCTGTGCACAATTATTGAACTAATTATTAAACAGAGTGAACAAATTCGGTGATCCATTTTGAAAGATCCCAACCTAAGAACCAGGCATTGCGCCTGCTGAGGTGATCTTATATTTCCGATTTTCGTAATCCGGTTGCGGAATCCCGCAGTTTAAAATGAGGAAAGTTTTTCCGGAATTATGATTGGTTTATATTATGTTTGTAGAAAAATAATTCCAAACCGGTCCAATCTCCACCTGTCTGAAACAAGCCAAATACCATGAAAAAAGTTTTCTTTCTCTCTCTGATCCTGTTACTCTATTACGAATCAAATTCACAACATACCTTCGGTGAAGGAGGATTGCTGCCGGTCAATCCGAGCAGGTCGGTGCTCTTTGGATATGATATATATGTCAACGACCAACCCGATCAGGATCAACAAAAAGTATCAATCTGTTCAGCATTTAACGGATGGTTGTTTTCAGCATTTTCCTATTTCGATGAAGGAGGAATGGCACATATAACAATATTTCGTTCTATTGATGCTGGCCAATCATGGGAGCAATTTTTTGATGCCGGTTTAGGGACCTATAATAAAATCTTCCGAAAAATTAAAATTGTCGCTGGTGGCCAAAGTACTGAAAATCTCAAAATATTTCTTGGAGGGATTTTCTATGATACAATAATGTTTGGGGATCAATTAGTGGTAGATAGAATAAATGGAGTAAGTGGTATTCATGAAGACTATCTGATTTCTAATACAAGTGGAAAAATAAACGATTTTGCGATGGCTTCTGATTATCCAAATACTGCAATCACATCAAATCCTTTCAGTCTTGGTGTAGTTTACTCTTATAGAGGTAGTGGTACCATTGACTCTGTCGTCTTTTATTCTTCCAATGATGGCGGTTTAAGTTTAAATCAACGTCAAGTCCTGGCTACAAGTATTACTTATTTACATAAAGTTGGTCTTTCATTCGGATATTCACCTACTGAAAATACTGGAAGATATTTTGCCGTCTGGGAGGAGCAGGCAGATCAAACTTCCGAATTTGGTCATATATTTACTTCACACTCAGAGCCTAATTTTAACAGCCCTTTTACAACTCCTGTTTGTCTTGATTGTTCTGATCCGGATTTGTTGAATAAATGCCGGAATCCTGTGATATCTTGTATTTCGGGAGATGCCGATAATGACAGTCTGAACATAACAGAAGTAATTCTTTTCGAAAATAATAATTCTCCGGGGAATTATGACATCACTGGTTTTTACAACCGAAAAGCAGTTGGAAGTAACAATTTTTATCGGATGAATTTTGCCTATACATCTGGCAATGAATATCAGCCAGATATCTGCTATAACCCTTTTGACTCATCATTCATAGTCACCTACTTTTATCAACAGAATCAGAAGCTTCCATATCTAAGGAGTAAACATTCCTTGACTGATCCGCACAGTTGGACATTGGTTTCTCAAGGGTACAACGATAATCAAAATATTGTAAATCCTGAACCTTCTGTAATTGTAAACTACGATAAGCAATCTGGTGCTGTGGTTTGGAATGCAGAAAGGACTGATGGAAATGGAGCTGCCATGTATGATGCAGAGTATTTGTATTATACCGGAATTTCAGAGAATAATCAAATGGATAAAGCTCTTCTCTTTAAGATTTATCCAAATCCTTGCTCATACACTGTTACGAGTGAATTTGAAGCCCAAGCGAAACAAAACGTCAGTATAACCTTGTGTGACTTACTTGGTAGACCAATTCGACTGCTTTGCAATCAGCAATTTACTAATGGAAGAAATAAACTCGAATCAGATCTTTCAGACTTATCCAGCGGAAGTTATTTATGTATTATGAGAATTGATGATCTCATTGTATCAAGCAAAATACTTTTAAAACAATAGAATACAATTTTAATATTATTTAAATACAAACCCAATTTCTATGAAAAAAGTAAGAATAATAAGCAGTGGACAAATTAAGATAATATTTTGTGTTTGCATTATTATGATAGGGGTTTTTAAAAGCCTTGCTCAACAAATAATTTATGGTAGTGGTGAGGTTGGAAAAATTCCAAAATTTATATCTAATCAAACTATTACAAGCAGCATAATATCTGAGAATAATAGTAAAATAGGCATTGGAACTTCATTGACAAATGAAATTACATCAAAGCTGACAGTTGTTTCATCAGGTTGTAGTGAAATACCTCTTCTTCAGACATATTTTACTGGTTGGGGAAATGGAAACTCCGTAAAAATTTCGTTTTGTGATCCTCCAAATGAATACGGAATAAGACAAATTGGTCCAAGTGTTGTGAACCATTTTGATGGGCACCTAGGAATTGGTGGAATAAATACACAATATCCCTTTTTTGTTGAAGGACAAATTGGATTAACTGATAAGCTAAATTTTTTAGGGTATTACAATGGAATATTATCTGTAAACTCTCCTGAATTTTCAATAAGTATGAAGGATAGTCCTTTAAGTCCTGTGTTATCCCCATTAAGAATTTACCCCTCAAAAGTAAAAATAGTTGATTCATTAGAGTGCAATGAGTTTAGATTGACAACACATGCACAATCGGGCAGTGTATTAGTCTCTGACGAATTCGGAAACGGTTCATGGGGCGATGCTGCTAATCTTCGTGATGACGACTGGTTGCCCGGAGTGCAAATCCCAGGAGGTGGACCCTCCCAACTGAGTTTGTATTTAAATTCGGCCAAATATGAATATGTCGGGATCGGCACGGAAACACCCAAACAGAAGCTTCATATTGTTAATGGTAATATATTATTATCAAGACCTCCAACCGATAATCCGTGTAGTTTAAATGGAAGCATACTGTTTGGGGATTTCCCAAGCAATGATTGGCCAAACGGAGAGTGGGGAATTGAATATTATAATGAAGGTCTGAATTTCTGGAAAGTTGCTTCTGCAAATAATCCAGGTGCAAACAACTGTCTATTCCTTAAAAACAATGGGAATGTTGGAATAGCGACAGGAGAACCACTTGATAAATTTCAGGTCAATGAAGGATTTGAGAAACTTACAATCGGTTCAGCAAACTATCAGATACTTGGACCCGGAACGTCTTATGTTGGATTTAATGCAACCAGGGACCGCGGAAATTGGCTAATGGTGACAAATGGGACTTTTAATGGAGGCAATATAACCTATGGGGATATTGAAGGCAATTACTATATTGTTACCATCCCAAATACCAGTACAGGCTCCGAAGAGCAGATTCTCACTGATGCAGGAGTTGTTGGCTGTAAGTGAGAAAAAGCTAACCAGTCATACCTTATTCCCTGATTTTTAGACACCTTGAGCAATATCAATAACCAAAGTCCGAGTGAAACTACACTTGTTATTTGAATTGTTATTAGCCCGAAATATTACTTATCTTTGTTTTGGTTAAAGAATAATTGTGGTAGCATATATTAACATAAATATCAATCGTTTAGATCATCTGTTGAAGCTGTATAAGCTTTCAAAAGAAGATTTATTATCTACGTTGAACCACAAAAGGATTAACAAACTTTCAGAATCTGATGTTTACAACAATAAATTAAATATCAATGTCTTAAAGAAGATTGATGAACGTTTTAAAAAAGGATTAAGTTACTATCTAGATCCTAAAGACCTACTCGAAAGCAAAGAAGAAAGCATATTTTTTAGAAAAGATAAATTTAATGCTGAGTTAAGTTTCGGCGCGAAACAAATAGTTACTCAATTTGAAGAAGAGAAAATTGCATTTTCCGCTTTATCAAAATTAGCAGATCTTGAAACTGTCAGCAGAATACTCCCTGTTTATACTATTAAAAATAGTCCTAAATATGTCGCTGAAGAAGTTAGAAAAATTCTTTATCCCGGATTTTGCAATGATAGAAAAAGATTTCTAATATCTTTTGTTAACAAATTTGCAGAATACAATATACTTGTTTTTGAGTTTGTTGAGAGTTGGAATAAAAACGAGAAAGCAAATATAAACGGCTTTTACCTCTCACCCAATGTTATTGTCTTAAAAAGACAAAAATCCTATAGAAGAGAAGCTTTTACTCTGATTCACGAATTGGGTCATTACTTACTCAACGCAGAAGAAATAGACGAGACAATTGGTGATGATTATTCAGCTTATGAGAGTTTGGATAAGATTGAGAGGTGGTGTAATGATTTCGCATATTATTTCTTGATTGGTAGTCTTGATAATATCATTTCTAATTTTGAAAGAGCTGGTTCTGACAACGATTATCATCACGAAATTGTTAAAGAAATCGCTGGGCAAACTAATTTAAGTGAATACGCAATTTACACGCGTCTTAGAATCAATGATAAGATTTCATATAATGACTATCAAAATGTTAAAGCTGAATTCGAAAGAAAGTACAGAGAGATAGAAGAAAAATTAAGAAAAGAAAGAGAGAAAGAAAAGGAAGAAGGAAGAAAATCAAAGGCAAGATCTGCAAAATCTATTATCTCACCATTGTACAAGAATGTAATTCAATCTGCTTATATTGAAGGAATTATAGGTGAGTCTGAGTTATGCCGAAGACTCAATATCAAACCTGAAAAAATTGAATCATATATTAATGAAAGTAGTAATAGATACTAGCTCATTGATGGCCTTAGTTCGTTACTACATGCCATTTGACAAAGATGATTCTTTAAAAAATTTCTTTTACAATAAAGTTAACTCAAAGGAAATTATTATTTTAGATAAAGTCGCAATTGAATCTAAAAGAAATTCAAAAGGAGTTATAGCTAATATTTTAGATTTCATTGATGAGAAAAAAAATCAAATAAAGACTGACTTATTATTGCCTACTCCTTCCTTTATTAGAGATTTGGAAAATAGGTTTTGCTATGTATCCAGAAAAAACACATTAAACGAACCTGAATTTGAAAACAGAAAACAACAATTTCTTGAATCCGCAGACGCCAAACTCATATTATACTGTATACCAAAAAACGATTCTCTTAACCTCGATCAAATAATTTTAGTTACTGAAGAGACCAAGACTGACAACGATTTGAAAGTTTTTAAAAAACTTCCTGAAATTTGTGATTTACTTGGAATTGAGCATTGTAATTTACCCACTTTGCTTGATGAACATTATGCGATGAAACTCAGTAATTATCTGAAATAGGTTCTTACTCGGATTTTTTATAAAATTAATATATCGCAGAAAATATCATCTGCAGCCAACGTCCAGCCAGCAGCCTTCAGTGTGGGATTTACTTGTTTGATATTTTGCTTACCGATTGTCATTTTCAGGTTTGGTTCACACCTGCCCCGGAAACCGCCCGCATTGCTTGGCTGTCGGCTTGTTAGCGCCTAGCCTCACGGGGTTTACCATGAAAGAAATTGCCGCACGGGATGGAAAATCCATTTCTGCGGTAGAAAAAATCTGCACGATCTTGAAGAAAAAAACCGGGGCCGCCACCTTGCCTGAGGTAGTGCGGATACTAATTGGCTTTGGCCTGATCCCGTTAAAATAATCGGCTGCCGTACCGATTCTCTTTCATTAAAGTACATGGCGTAAGGTTCACTCCTCTCTTTTTCCTATCTTTGCGGCCGTGAAGAACATACGGAATTTCTGTATCATAGCTCATATTGACCATGGGAAATCGACTCTGGCCGACAGATTGCTGGAGCTGACAAATACCATTTCGGAACGGGATTTCCAGGCACAGGTACTTGATGATATGGAACTGGAGCGTGAACGCGGCATTACTATCAAAAGCCACGCAATCCAGATGAACTACAGGCTTGAGGGTCAGCAGTACATTCTCAACCTTATAGATACTCCGGGTCATGTCGATTTTTCATATGAAGTGTCGCGGGCTATCACTGCATGCGAAGGTGCACTTTTAGTCGTTGATGCAACACAGGGTATCCAGGCCCAGACCATTTCAAACCTTTATCTTGCCATTGATAAAAACCTTACAATCATCCCGGTTCTGAACAAGATCGATATGGAAAATGCCATGATCGAAGAGGTCAAGGACCAGATCGTTGATCTTTTAGGTTGTAACCGCTATGATATCCTTGAAGCCAGCGCCAAAATGGGATATGGTGTTGAGGAGATTCTTCATGCGATCGTAAAGACAGTTCCTTCACCAAAGGGAAATCCTGAAGCTCCCTTACAGGCGCTTATCTTCGATTCCCATTATAATACCTTCAGGGGTGTTGTCGCCTATTTCAGGATCTTTAACGGTAATATAAGGAAAGGAGACCATGTTAAATTTGTTGCCACTCAGATGGACTACCATGCCGAAGAAGTTGGAATACTAAAGTTAAAACCCGAACCAAAAGAATTTCTGAACACCGGCGATGTAGGTTATATAATATCCGGCATAAAATCGAGCAGGGAGGTTCAGGTTGGCGATACCATTACCAGCTACAGCAATCCGACAAAAGAGATCATTGAAGGATTCCGTGGCGTCAAGCCTATGGTTTTCGCAGGTATATACCCGACCGATGCCGATAATTATGAAGAATTGCGTGATTCACTCGAAAAACTCAGACTGAATGATTCTTCTCTCTCGTTTGAGCCGGAATCCTCGGCTGCCATTGGCTTTGGATTCCGCTGCGGGTTTCTGGGCCTTTTACATATGGAGATCGTACAGGAAAGGCTCGACCGGGAATTCGACATGGATGTCATCACGACCGTTCCAAACGTCTCTTATAAGGTGTTCAAGACCAAGGGTGAAGTTATCGACGTATATAACCCTTCGGGGCTGCCGGAACCTAATTATATTGAGCATATTGAAGAGCCATACATCACTGCCAACATTATAACGAAATCAGAATATATCGGACCGATCATGAAACTGTGTGTAGATAAACGGGGTACTCTGAAAAACCAGGTTTATCTTACTACCGACAGAATAGAGCTGACCGTTGATCTGCCGTTAGGTGAGATTGTGTTCGACTTTTATGACCGCCTGAAAAGTATCTCCAAGGGTTATGCATCCTTTGATTATTATCCCGCAGGTTATCACGACGCTGATCTGGTCAAACTCGATATCTTGCTGAACGGCGAAGTAGTTGACGCACTGTCGGCTCTGATCACCCGTAATAATGCTTATGAATTTGGCCGGAAGTTTTGTCTTAAACTGAAAGAGTTCATCCCGCGGCAACAATTCGAGGTAGCTATCCAGGCCGCCATCGGTTCAAAAATCATTGCAAGGGAAACAGTAAAGGCTGTCAGGAAAGATGTTACGGCAAAATGTTACGGCGGCGATATCACCCGCAAGAGAAAACTTCTCGAAAAACAAAAAAAAGGCAAGAAACGGATGCGCCAGATCGGTAACGTGGAAGTCCCTCAGAAAGCCTTTCTTGCCGTCCTGAAACTTGACAGCTGAGTTTTGTATATCTTTGATGTAACTATTTAATTTTTACACCGTCTTATCGCTTTTGATTTTTCAATCTCAAATCACAATAATTAAAAAGTATTGACACATGAAAACAATGTTTAGGATAATTGTCTGCATCACCCTTCTGCTTGTTATCGGCAGCAGTGCTTTAGCTCAAGATGAAAAGGAACAACCGAAACATCATAAATCCGGTCATTGTGATACGACTGAAATTGATATGCCCGGTGTCAGAGTTGCACATATTGGCGACGACAGCGTGATCATTTACATCAACAAATCGAAGATGGATAATTTCAATTTCTCCTGCTTCCCGTTTTGTCAGAAAAGGGAAAAATACCGCGGGCACTGGGCAGGGATCGATCTTGGCTTCAACGGTTATGTCACCCCCGATTTCAACATGAACTTTTCTCCGAAGGATGATTACCTGAATATCAATACAGCCCGTTCACTTATGGTGAACCTTAATCCATTCGAGCTTAATGTCAATCTGATCAGGAAACATTTCGGATTTACAACAGGTATAGGTTTCCAGCTCAATAACTACTACTTTACGAATAATTACGTTATGCTGAAGGATTCAGCCACATTGGTCGCCTTTAAGGTAAAGGACAAAGATGGGAACTACGTTACTCTGAAACAGAATAAAATGTTCAACTCTTATATTACCCTTCCATTGCTTTTTGAATATCAGACCAATTCTCACCGCCATCTGAACAGCTTCCACATAACAGTGGGTGTTATTGGTGGAATCCGTATCGGAACATACACCAAGCAGGTTTATAAGAATACCGGCCAGACATACTACCTGGTAGATGATGCCGGAAATCCAATCCTTTCATATTATGTGGAACGGCCGGTGGTGCGTACCTATGGTTCATACCATCTGAGTCCTTTTATGCTCGATGCAACATTAAGAATCGGCTGGTCCCATCTTAATTTGTGGGCAACATGCGGAATTACACAACTGTTTCAGGATGGAAAAGGTCCGGAAGTCTTCCCTCTGAATATCGGTCTTACCCTTTTAAGCTGGTAACCTGCCGAAAAAACGTTCCTCAAAATTGACCAGGAATAATTTTTGGGTTGCCCTGGTAACAGCGGTATACAGCCATCGTAGGTATTCTTTATTGAGCATGTTTTCATTGAGATATCCCTGATCCACAAAGACAGTATCCCATTGGCCTCCCTGAGTTTTATGACACGTAAGTGCATATGCGAACTTTACCTGAAGAGCATTGAAAAAGGGATTAAGTTTTACTTTTTCGATCCTTTCCCTTCGGGAAGGGATATCTTTGTATTCTTCCATCACTGCCTGGAAAAGACGGTTATTCTCAGACTGCGGTAATGCGGGCGATTCGGACATAAGTGTATCGAGAATGATTTTCACTTCCAGCTCTTTCTGATCAGGATAATCTAAAAAACGTATTATCACATCGGCAA
>Ga0172367_10009530_pt1 | contig 10641 bp, 11 predicted proteins | sample Lak10m_FD_114542 | JGI IMG/M metagenome (GOLD analysis project Ga0172367, IMG submission 114542) | Freshwater microbial communities from Kabuno Bay, South-Kivu, Congo - kab_022012_10m | ecosystem: Environmental > Aquatic > Freshwater > Lake | place: Democratic Republic of the Congo: South-Kivu...
ACTTTCGGTATTGGGTTCTGGAGCCATGCGCGACCCGAAAGCCGTAAAAACGCTCGAACAGGCAATCAACGCGCCCAGCCAGGCGGTTCGTCACGCGGCTTGCATGGCGCTGGTTTCCATCGGCACAAACGAGGCATTGGAAACCGTCGCCCACACCCTGCTCAACGGCGATGAAAACATCCGCCGCGCCGCCGCCGAAGCGCTGGCAAACGACCCCGGCGAAGGTCATGCCATGCTGAAAGACGGCATCACCATCAACGACATCCTGCTGCGCCGCGCCGTCGCCTACGGGCTGGGCAGGGTCAACGAACCCTGGGCGCTCGAAATGCTGAAAAACATACAAATTCAGGACGAGCAATGGGTTGTGCGCACCGCCGCCACCGAAGTGCTGGATTCAAAGACCAGCGCTGGCTCGCTTGCGCCGCGCAAGTTGAAAGCCCCGTCCGAGTCGCCCTGGCTCATCGAATTCGCCGCAAAACAAGGCATGGGAATTTCGCCCGGTGTCCCCGCCACCGACATCCTGCTGCTGGCGCTCAAAAGCGACAACGCGGACGCGCGGCTGGCTTCCCTGCCCTACCTGAAATACACTCCCAACGAAGGCGTCATCGCGCAAATCTACGATGCCATGTACAAAAACGACCCTGAACTGCGCGAATCTGCATATAACATCCTCTGGGAACTCGGCGCTTCGGGCGTCAGGCTTCCCCATCCCAATCAATATGGATACGGTTAACCATGCTTATCACAAACGCAAATCTCATCACCTGGGAATCTGAAAATCGGATTCTCGAAAACCACGCCATCTTAATCGAAGGCGACAAAATCAAGGAAATCGGTTCGACCAGGTCGCTGACCGCCAAGCACCCGAAGGCGAAGACCCTCGACGCCAACGGTCAATATGTGATGCCCGGCGGCATTTGCGCCCACACCCATTTCTACGGCGCGTTTGCGCGCGGCATGGCAATCCCCGGCGCCGCGCCCAAAGACTTCCCCGACATCCTCAAAAAACTTTGGTGGCCCCTCGACAAATCGCTGGACTCCGAAGCCGTGCGTTACTCGGCGCTGGTCTGTCTGGTGGACGCCATCAAGCACGGCACGACCACGCTCATCGACCACCACGCTTCGCCCAACGCCATCGAAGGCTCGCTGGATGTCATCGCCGATGCGGTGGATAAAAGCGGAGTCCGCGCTTCGTTGTGCTACGAAGTCACCGACCGCGACGGGAACGAAAAAGCCAACGCGGGGATTAACGAAAATCTGCGCTTCATCAAGCGGATGCAAAGCGACCCACACCCGAGGCTGGCAGCCGCCTTCGGGCTTCATGCCAGTCTGACGCTTTCGGGTGTGACGCTGGAAGCCTGCCGCGCCGCCGCCCCCGAAGGGACGAGTTTCCATGTCCACACCGCCGAACACGATTCGGACGAATACGACAGCCTCGCCAAGAGCGGAATGCGGGTCATCGACCGCTTGCAAAAACACGGGCTTCTTGGCACCCGCAGTATCGCCGTGCATGGCGTCCACTTCGACGCCCGCGAAATGGAAATCCTGAAAGAGACCGAAACCTGGCTCACCCACCAACCGCGCTCGAACATGAACAACGCCGTCGGCATGTCGGCTGTGGAATCCATGCTGAGGCTGGGAGTCAAAGTCTGCCTCGGCAACGACGGTTTCTCCAACGCCATGTGGGAAGAGTGGAAGACCGCCTACCTCGTCCACAAGTTGTACCACCACGACCCGCGCCGCATGGGCGGATACGACGTACAGCAGATGGCAATCTACAACAATGCCGCGCTTGCCAATCAATTCTTCCCCGCCGCGCCCATCGGCAAGATTGTCCCTGGCGCCTTCGCCGACCTGATGTTCGTGGACTATCACCCCATCACCCCGATGACCGCTGGCAACCTGCCCTGGCACATCATCTTCGGCTTCCAGCAGAGCAACATCACCACCACCATCGCCGCTGGCAAAGTCCTGATGAAAGACCGCGAACTACTGACCCTAAACGAAGCCGAAATCACCGCCCGCTCGCGCGAAATTGCAGTCCGCGTGTGGAAGAAGTATGAGGAAGAAGTGGCGAAGGTGGCTTAACTGCGTTGAACGTTAAACGTTCAACGTTCAACACAGAAACGGAGACAAAATGACCGACTCGAATTTATTACTCACCATCGCCGTCCTCGGCGGAACTGGCAAAGAAGGCAAAGGCTTGGTTTATCGCTGGGCAAAGGCGGGATACCGCGTCATCATCGGCTCGCGTTCGGCTGAAAAAGCCATCGCCGCCGCAAATGAAGTGAAGGAAATGCTCAACGGCGAAGGCTCGGTGGACGGCATGGACAACCTCGAAGCCGCCCGCGAAGCCAACATCGCCGTGTTGACCGTCCCGTATGCCGCGCACCGTGACACGCTCGAAGCGCTCAAAGACGAACTCAAGGGCAAGATTCTGGTGGATGTGACCGTGCCGCTCGTGCCGCCCAAAGTCGCCACCGTGCAAATGCCCGCCGCTGGCTCCGCCTCGCAGGAAGCCAAACAAATCGTCGGCGATGATGTTCAGGTTTGCGCCGCTTTCCAAAACATCGGCTATGACCACCTGCTCAAAGACTCGGGCGCGGAATGCGATGTGCTCGTCACGGGAACCAGCAAGGAAGCCCGCGCCGAAACCATCAAACTGGTGGAAGCCGCAGGTCTGCAAGGCTGGGATGCAGGTCCCATCGAAAACTCCGTCGTCGTCGAAGGCATGACCAGCATCCTGATTGGAATCAACAAGAAGTACGGCTCGACTCACGCAGGAATCAAAATTACGGGTGTTGAACGTTAAACGTTCAACGTTCAACCTTCATGCCTTTAACGCTCACCCCCCTTCAAAACATCCCCCTTATCCGCCAGAATGACAATCTGGCGGATATTTTGCTTTCGTCTCTCGCAAGCGCCAACATCGAACTCCAAAACGATGACATTCTCGTCCTCGCTCAAAAGATCATCAGCAAAGCCGAAGGGCGGATGCGAAACCTGGCGGAAGTCACCCCGTCTGCCCGCGCTGTTGAATTGGCGCAACAAACCCAAAAAGACGCGCGAGTCGTGGAACTCATGCTGGAGGAAAGTAACGAGATTCTTCGCACGCGAGTCGGCGCCATCATCGTCGAACATCGGCTGGGATTTGTCTGCGCCAACGCGGGCATTGACCACTCCAACGTGGCAGGTCACGGTAACGAAAAAGAGGAGCATGTGCTGCTGCTCCCCGAAAACCCCGACGAGTCGGCGCGAAGGCTACGGGACGAAATCAGACTCAGGACGGGAATCAACATTGGGGTGATGATTATCGACTCTCACGGACGCGCCTGGCGCAACGGGACGGTTGGAATCTGTATCGGCTTGAGCGGCATCCCCGCCGTGATGGATGAGCGCGGTTGGAAAGACCTCTTCGGCTATACCCTGCAAGTGACCGTCGTCGGGATTGCAGATGAACTCGCCGCCGCCGCCTCGCTGATGATGGGACAAGCCGCAGAGGGCACGCCCGCCGTCCATGTGCGCGGATTCCCCTACCCGCTGGGCGAAGGCAGCCTGCGCGAACTTATCCGCCCGAAAGAACAGGATATGTTTCGGTAAATCGTAAACCAATCGCAGGGAAAAACTAACGCAAATCTTATGCCGTTTTGCTACACTCCATTTGTCAGTAAAATTTTTACAATCATGGAGTAACATGCTCAACATCCCCGAAAAACTACAAGACCTGTTGACCGATGAAAAGAAAGCCTTTGTCTATCTCGGAACCAGCATGGCAGACGGAACGCCGCAAGTGACGCCCATCTGGTTCAACGCCGACGGCGACCACATTCTCATCAACTCTGCGGCGGGACGCGTCAAAGATAAAAACATGCGCGCCCGCCCGAATATCGCGTTGTGCATTGCCGACCCCGACGACCCCTATCGCTATCTCCAGATTCAAGGCAAAGTGGTGGAAATCACCACCGAAGGCGCAGACGCGCACATCGATGCGCTGGCGTTCAAATACCTGGGCAAGGACAAATATCCGTATCGAAGAGCCGAGGAACAGCGCGTGACGTATAAAATCCAGCCTTTGAAGATTGATGCCCACTAAAGAAGAAATTCATACCTTCCTGCGGACTCGCCGCTCGATGCGCCGCTTTAGACCCGACCCCGTGCCTGAGTCGGTCATCGAGGAGATTCTCGCCACCGCGACCTTCGCCCCGTCCGCGCACAACCGCCAGCCGTGGCGGTTTGTTGTCGTCACACAACCAGCGGTCAAAACGAGACTCGGTCAGGCGGTCACAGGCAAAATGCGGGCGGACATGCAAGCCGAAGGCGCAAGCCAAGCCGACATCGAAAAGCGCGCGGCAACCTCTCTGCGCCGCATGGACGAAGCGCCTGTGGTCATCGTCCTCTGCCGCGATAAAACCGATGTCCGCGTTGACACGTATGAAGAAGCGCTGATGGGAATCCAATCCACAGCGGCGGCGGGTTTGCAACTTCTGCTCGCGGCACACGCCGAAGGACTGGGCGGCAACTGGGTTTGCTGGGCGTTGTACGCGCAGGAAGAAACCCGCGCCGCGCTGAACCTGCCCGAAAGTTGGGAACCGCAGGCGTTTTATTTTTTGGGTTATCCTGATGAAGCGCCGGAAGCGAAAGACAGGAAATCTGTAAAGGAAGTCGCAACGTTCAACGTTTAACGTTAAACGTTGAAAACAAACCATGAAAATCATTGCCCTCGCTGGCGGAGTCGGCGGCGCGAAACTGGCGCACGGACTCGCCCAAATTCTCCCACCCGAAAACCTGACCGTCATCGTCAACACAGGCGATGACTTTGAACATCTGGGGCTTTCCATCTGCCCTGATTTGGACACCGTCTGTTACACGCTGGCGGGACTGGCAAACCCCGAAACAGGTTGGGGACGCCAGAACGAAACCTGGAACGTCATCGCCAACATTGAGAGACTCGGCGGCGTGAGTTGGTTCCGACTCGGCGACCAGGACTTCGCCACGCACATCGAGCGCACGCGCAGGTTGAAGGAAGGCAAGCCGCTTTCGCAAGTCACCAAAGAGTTTTGCGAAGCGTGGGGAATCAAGCAGACGGTTTTGCCGATGAGCGATTCGCCCGTCCGAACCATCGTCGATACCGACGAAGGCGAATTGGCGTTTCAGGAATATTTTGTTCACAGGCGCTGCGAGCCGAGAGTCAAAGGCTTTCGGTTCGATGGAGTCGAGGGAGCGCAACCCGTTGTCGGGACGCGCGAAGCGCTCGACGCGGCGGACGCGGTCGTTATCTGCCCGTCGAATCCCTGGGTCAGCGTCGACCCAATTCTCCGTATCCTCAAAAAAATTGATAAACCCGTCGTGGCTGTGTCCCCCATCATCGGCGGGAAGACTGTGAAGGGACCTGCCGCCAAAATGTACGCCGAGTTGGGCATCGAGCCTTCGGCGCTGGCGGTGGCGGAACATTACCGTGATTTGCTGGCTGGGTTCGTGTTGGACAATCAGGACAAACAGTTGTCAGACAACTTGAAAACGGGTAAAATATTGGTGACTGACACGCTGATGAATTCGACTGCCGACCGCGCCCGACTGGCAACAGATGTACTCCAATTCGTTGGGAGTTTATTATGACACTTTGGGCAATCGTCCCGGTGAAACCTTTGCGGCGGGGAAAGTCGCGCCTCGCTGGCACATTAACAGAAGATGAACGAACCGCGCTCAACCAGAGCCTGCTGGAGCGAACCATCAAGGTGCTTTCGGCATTGAAGGAACTCGACCAGATTCTGGTGGTGAGCCGCGACCCGCAAGCCCTGACCATCGCCCGCAACCAGGGCGCGAAGACCGTACAGGAAGATGGTCAGCCGCACTTGAACACGGCGTTGAAGCGGGCTACCGTGATGGCACAAGTCCACTCGACTCGCGGGGTGCTGGTCATGCCTGCCGACCTGCCGTTGATGACCCCCGACGATGTGCGGGCATTGATTGACCGCGCCGTCAAACCGCCTGTGGTGGTGATTGCTCCAGACCGACACGGCAAGGGAACCAACGCCCTGTTGATGGTTCCCCCGGGACAAATCGAATACGACTTTGGCGAAGGTTCGTTCCATCGTCACTGTGAACGGGCGAAGAAGTCCGGCGCAAGGCTGGAGATTGTCGAACTGCATTCGCTCGGTCTGGATTTGGACTTGCCCGAAGATTTGGAAATGATAAAGAAGTTCGAAGCAGAAAAAAGTTAATGCCTAACCACTGAGGCACAAAGACACGGAGAAAATAAAAAACTCCGCGCCTCCGTGTCTTCGTGGTTAGCCAACGTAAAGCGTTAGCCGAAAGGGAGCTGCGTTTCCAGAGCCTGAGCCCTTTGCGGTAGATTTTTACTCACAAGGAGAAAAACGATGACTGAACGAATGGCTCTTTATTTGCAAGACTCGCACGACCTCCGCGATGGGATGGACTATGCCAAGTATGCAGAGGAGAAAGGCTTTGAAGCCGTGTGGCAGGCAGAAAGCCGCCTGGTGCGCGATGCGATTGTGCCGATGGCTGCCTATGCCGCCGTGACGGACAATCTCAAGGTCGGCTCTGGCGTCATCAACAACTGGACGCGCAACATCGGTCTGCTCGCCGCCACCTTCCTCACGCTGGACGACCTCGCCCCCAACCGCGTCATCTGCGGCATCGGCGCCTGGTGGGACCCGCTGGCGAAGAACGTCGGCATCGAACGCCGCAAGCCCCTGCTCGCCATGAAGGAAACTGTCCAGGTCATGCGCCGCCTGTTGAACATGGAACGCGTCACCTTCCACGGTGAATTTCATCATGTGGACGGCATCGAACTGGATGTGGTTCACGGACGCCGCGAACCGCGCAACGTGCCGATTATGATCGGCGCGACGGGCGACCTGATGATGGAAATGACGGGCGAAATCGCCGACGGCTGCGTGATGAATTACTGCGTCGCCCCCGAATACAATGACCGCGCCCTCGAACTGCTCGACAAAGGCGCGAAGAAGGCTGGGCGCAAAATCGAAGACATCGACCGCCCGCAGTTGATCGTCTGCTCGGTGGATGAAGACCACGACAAGGCAATCGACTACAGCAAGATGCTCCTCTGCCAGTACATGGCACAGCAGCCGCACATCGCCAAAGCCTCGGGCGTCTCGGATGACGTGGTTCACGAAATCCAGTCCATCCTCGGCTGGCCCGCCACCAAAGAACAAATCAACAAAGCCAAGCACCTCGTCCCCGACGAACTCGTCCTCAAGATTACCGCCTCCGGCACACCGTCTGAAGCCCGCGCCAAGGTTGCCGAATACACCAAACGCGGATGCACCTGCCCGATTCTGTACCCCGTCGGCGGAAATTTCAAACTGCTGATTGACACCTTCGCGCAGAAATAAAAAGACAGGCGCTTTGCTGGCGCCTGCCTTCTGTGTCGATAATCCGAATTCTGCTATATCCCTCCGCGAGACTGCATGGTCTCGCGGATTTCTTTTTCCAGGTTCTCTGCCCTGGCTTCGAGGTCGGCAAGTTCGCGCAGCATCTTTTCGCCCAGCGATCTATCTTCGAGAGAGCCAATGTTGATTTTGACGTTGTAAGCTGCCGCAGTCAGCGCCGCGCGGGACATGGCAAACCCGGAAGCAGAGTCGCTGATGGCGTTGATGTTGCCGTGTCTGGCGCATTTAAGCGCAAGTTCCATCACCTTGACCGCGTCTTCGCAGACATGCAATGGGATGCGCGCGGCGTTCAGCGTGGCGTGAGTGATGGCTGCATCGCGGGCTGTCCGCTGCTCTTCGGTATCCTTCGGAAGTTTGAATGCGCCCATCACGGTTTCGAATGCGGCGGAATCATCCTCGACAGCCTGCGTCAACTCTTTGCGGAGATTCTCGGCAACCACTCGAATCGCCTGCATCTCGGCTTCAACCTCGGCATACTTTTTCTTTCCAATGGTCAAGCCCGCCACCATGGCGACCAACCCCGCGCCCATCGCGCCCGCAAATGCTCCCGCCGAACCGCCGCCTGGAGTAGGAGTCGGGGCGGCTAATTCGTCAGGAAACGAGAGCCGGGCGGGGGCGGGGTTCGCGGCGACAGAGGCAGAAAAAAGCCTCGATTCCAGAATCTGCTCCTTATCGAACTGATCCAGTTGCGTGTACCAGACCGCCGCATCGACCAACGCCTCCTGCGGAATCAAGCCGACCAGTTCACTGTGATGAATGCCGACGCCGTAACGTTCCGCCTCGCGCCGGATAAACTCGACCACGCGGGCAACGGGCGTCTCACGGAAGTTGGTGAGATTCATCGAGACCTGCGCGCGCCCATCGACCAGCAAACCAAGCCCTTTGACGTAGCGCAATCCGCCTGATGACTGACGAACGGCTTTGGCGATTTTCTTGGCGATATCGACATCATCGGTGGTGAGATAGACATTGAACGCGATCAACGGGTTGCGCGCGCCGATGACGGTCGCCCCCGCCTTGGGCAGTTTGCTGGGACCGAAATCGGGCTTGCGGTTTGCATCAGACTCGATTTCAGCTTTTAGCCCTTCATACTGTCCCTTGCGGATGTTCTCCAGGTTGGTTCGCTCAGGGCGGGTCGCCGCCGATTCGTACAGGTAAACAGGGACACCGAGCTCGCTCCCGACGCGCTGTCCCAACCGTTGGGCGATGGCAATACATTCATCCATGCTGGCGTTGGATAACGGCACGAAGGGGCAGACATCCGTCGCGCCAATGCGCGGATGCGCCCCCGTATGCTGGTCGAGATCGATCAGTTCGGCGGCAGTCCGAATGGCGCGGAAGGCGGCTTCTTCCACCCCGGCGGGCGAGCCTGCAAAGGTCAACACGGTGCGGTTGTGGTCGAGATCCGAGGAACGGTCGAGGAGTTTTACCTCGCTGACCGATTGAATGGCTGCGGCAATCTGATCGATAATTTCGGGATGCCGCGCTTCGGAAAAATTGGGAATACATTCGATGAGTTGGGACATAAGGGACTCGATTTACGATTTTGGATTTACGATTTTGGATTAGCAAAGGCAATTATAAACGGTGAGGTGAAAATCGCCATGAAATCCTGATAGCAATTGAGAGTCGCAGTGGATAGAATTAGGCTCACGGAAAGGAAGTGAAAAATGGAAATTCCAAGACACTGGCGTCTCAAGAAACAAAGATACGGTCTCGTAGGCAAAATTTGCCGTCAATGCGACCACAAGATTTTCCCGCCCCGCGACATTTGCCCGCACTGCGGCGGAGATGTAACAGAAGAAAAAGCAACCCCGGCGCGGATCGACACATACACAACGGTTTTTAAGCCGGGCAGCGAAGAAGCCCCAATCGCGGTCGTATTTCAGCCCGCGGCAAAGCAACCCATTGCCGCCTAAAAAACGCCCTCAAAATCGGTTACAGGACAGGCTTTTATGAGCCTGTCCTGTTTTTTTATTGACGCTTCATAGGTTAATATGCTAAACTGAAAGTGCTTTCATAAAAATCATGCCTCCTGAAAAAAAATCCCCCACCATATATGACGTAGCCAGATTGTCCGGCGTAAGCATCTCGACGATTTCGCGCGTGCTGAACACGCCTGACAAGGTCAATTCAGAAACGCACAAACGCGTGATGGCAGCCATCGACCGGCTCGGGTTTGTCCCCAGGGCAGAGGCGCGCGCGCATGCCTTACAAAACACCAACCGTATCGGCGTGTTGACGCCATTCTTTACCGCGCCCTCATTTGTGCAGCGGTTTCGCGGGGTAGCCTCGACCCTATCGAAGGCAAATTACGAACTGGTGATCTACCCAGTTGACTCCATCGATCACCTGCAGGGGTACATCTCATCCATTCCGTTAATGAGAAACATCGACGGCTTGATTATTATGTCGCTTGCCCTGAGCGACCAGGACGCCCAGCGGCTGGCAAACAATGGCATGGAGACCGTCCTCATCGAATATTCACACCCGAAGTTGAACAGCATTTTGATCGACGATGAGCGCGGCGGAAGGCTGGCGGCAGAATACCTGATCGGCAAGGGGCACAAGACATTTGCCTTCCTGGGAGATATCGAACCCCCCGAAAAGTTCGCCATTCACCCTGTTAAATCGCGTTTGGCGGGTTTCAAACAAACGTTGAAGGAAGCAGGATTCTCACTGCCCCCAGCCTATATTCGCTCCACGCCCTACACCCCCGAAGAAACGAAACAGGCGGCATATGAATTACTGAGCCTGCCCAAACTTCCGACCGCCATCTTTGTCTCCTCGGATATTCAATCGCTGAGCGTGATGAAAGTGGCTCGGCAGTTAAACATTAAAATTCCGCAAGACCTTGCCGTAATCGGGTTCGATGACATCGACGTCGCCGAACATGTCGACCTGACAACCATTCGACAACATTTGGATGAATCGGGCAGGCTGGCTGCGGAAATTCTATTGACGCGCATTAATGAACCGAACCGCCCGCTCCAACATACCAAACTGCCGCTCGACCTGATCGAGCGCCTCACCACCTGATTTTCAACCCAAACTTCCCCCGCCGCATTCCCAAAAGTTGTTTCTATATGGTTTTTCCAAAGTCGCTTGACAAGAATAAAGGCTTGTGGCGTCACCTGGGTAAATTTGGCACAAACAGCGAGTTTTCGACCCCTATACGAAGCCAAAGCCACAGAATTCCTGACTTTGG
>Ga0172367_10009531_pt1 | contig 10640 bp, 7 predicted proteins | sample Lak10m_FD_114542 | JGI IMG/M metagenome (GOLD analysis project Ga0172367, IMG submission 114542) | Freshwater microbial communities from Kabuno Bay, South-Kivu, Congo - kab_022012_10m | ecosystem: Environmental > Aquatic > Freshwater > Lake | place: Democratic Republic of the Congo: South-Kivu...
ACGGACCTTGGACGGCCCGGTGAACGCCCGAAGATTCTCGTCAAACCATGACTCTCCCCGTCATCGGTGACGTGCGCCCGTCGGCCGACCCCGCGCCGGTGTCGATCAATCGACTGCCGATGCGCGCGCCGTTCACTTCGCCGGCGTCGCGCCGTGTGTCGCTCGATGGACAGTGGGCCGTTCAGCGCTGGGCGCATCCTGACCTAGTTCCCGCCGAGGCGGTGGGCGATGTCGACGATGCGGGATGGCGCCGCATCCCGGTACCGGGAAACTGGACGCTCTTCGGCCTTGGTGACACTCCCCACTACACGAACGTGACGATGCCGTGGGAAGGCCTGCCACCGGCGTTGCCCGACGAGGTCCCGACGGTCGTCTATCGCCGCGCATTTGCCGCGCCACGGATGTCGACAGGCGAGGCGGTGGTTCTGCACGTCGGCGCGGCGGAGAGCGTGCATGCCGTGTACGTGAACGGTTCCTTCGTCGGTTATGGCACCGACAGTCGCTTGGCAAGTGAGTACGACGTCACGCGTTCTCTCCACGACAACGAGAACACGATTGCGATCGTTGTCTGCCGGTACTCGGCACAAAGCCACGTCGAAGACCAGGACCAATGGTGGATGGCAGGTTTGCACCGCGAGGTGTGGTTGGAAACACGGGCAGCCGTTCACATCGCCGACGTGCGTATCGACGCAGGACTCGAAGGTGAGTCAACGGGAACCTTGCGCGTGGCGACGACCGTTGCATGCAACGACGGCTCTCCCGTACATACCGGTTGGTCGGTTCGAGTTGCTGTCACCGACTCATCGGGAAAAGTGCGAAAGACACTCGAGACGGCGGTCGCGAGCGATGTGCGTCCCTACATCTTCGCCGGACACGTTGCCGTTGCCGAGTGCGAGGTGCCAAAGGTGAAGGCGTGGTCGGCCGAGGTGCCACACCTGTATGGCGTGACGATTTCGCTGGTCGATGCATCGGGCGGGGTGCGCGAGACGATCGAACAACGAGTCGGCTTCCGGCGCGTGGAAATAGTGGGCGGTGATTTCCTCGTCAACGGTCGGCGGGTGATGTTCCAGGGCGTGAACCGCCATGATCATCACCCCGAGCGCGGCAAGGCAGTGACGGTCGACGACATGCGCGCCGACCTCGTCGCGATGAAGCAACACAACGTGAACGCCGTGCGGTGCTCGCACTATCCGAACGACCTGCGGTTCCTCGATCTGTGCGACGAGATCGGTCTGTACGTCGTCGACGAGGCAAACGTCGAAAGCCACGCGTGGAACACCAGCCTGTGCCACGACGTCCGCTATCGCTCGACGATCATGTCGCGCATCTCGCGAATGGTCGAACGCGATCGCAACCACGCGTGCATCGTGATGTGGTCACTCGGCAACGAGTCGGGCTACGGCAACGTACACGATGCGGCAGCGGCGTGGATTCGCTCGACAGAGCCGTCGCGGCCGGTTCACTACGAGCCCGCCATCTTCCACACCAACTGGTTCGACGGCGGAGTGGGTGCGACCGACGTGGTGTGTCCGATGTACGCACCGATCGACGCAATCGTCTTCTACGGAAAGTCAGCGAAACGTGATCGCCCCCTCATCATGTGCGAGTACAGCCACGCGATGGGCAACTCGAATGGCTCGCTTGCCGATTACTGGCATGCCTTCGACAACACGCCCGGGCTGCAGGGCGGTTTCGTGTGGGAATGGAAAGACCACGGTATTTCGCAGGAACTCGATGACGGTCGGAAACGGTTCGCATTCGGCGGTCAGTTCGGTGACACACCGAACGACGGCAACTTCGTTGCCGACGGCCTGATGCACAGCGACCTCACGCCGCATCCAGCAATGCGTGAACTCGCGTGGGTGCACCGTCCCGTTTCCGTGTCGCTGGTGGGAAAGGGAAGCGGCGTGCGCCTTTTGCTGCGCAACCGCCAGGGATTCCGGGACCTCTCGCATCTTCGTGCTGTGTGGGAGCTCGTCACCGACGGCGCGGTGGTGAAGCGCGGGTCTCTGCGCGTGCCGAAGGTCGCCGCCGGAGAAACCGTCCGTGTCCCGGTTCCGGTGGTCGTGCCGAAGACGGGCGACGTGCGTTTGTCGGTGCGGTGGTTCTTGCGCCGTGACGAAACGTGGGCGCCGGCGGGCCATTTGGTCTCGTGGGATCAAGTCGTGTTGCACCAACCAAAAGCCGCGCAGAAGAAACCCGCGACTCGATCACCAAAGACAACGATCACACCGCCCGACGAGATTGCGGAACTCGAACCACTGCCGACCATTTGGCGAGCGGCCGTCGACAATGACGGGTTCAAGAACATGCCCGAGATCCGCGGGTTCGGAGAGTCGTTGCGCCGTTGGCAACTGCAGGGCCTCGACGTGCGCGATGCGGAACTCATCGACATCGGTACCAAGCGCACCGTGAACGTCGACCGCAGCGTGTCGTTTCGTCATTCCTTCACGGTGCCGGCCGACCTCGCCGACGTTCCACGTGTCGGGGTCACATTCCCCGTGCCGCCTCGCTTTACCCACGTGCGCTGGGTGGGGGATGGACCCCACGAGTGCTATCCCGACCGGCGTTCATCGGCAATGTATGCAACGTGGGAAGGAACTCCGGACGAATTGCCGTACCTCGTTCCACAGGAGTTCGGTCTGCGCACGAACTGCACGCGGCTCGACCTCATCGACCCGAATTCGGGCGACGTACTATGTGTGGAAACGCAAGGCAGTCCGTTCCACTTTTCCGCAACGTGGCACACCGCCGGCGATCTGTTTGCGGCCAAAGATGCAACCGAATTGCGCCGGCGTGAACACCTGACGGTGCACCTTGATGCGGCCCATCGCGGGCTTGGCACTGCAAGTTGTGGGCCCGACACGCTGGCGAGATACCGCATCACACCGGGTCGGTACACCCTGGAATATCGCATCTCCCTGCGGTGATAACTTCGCCCCGCGATGGGCACAAAAGAAGACGACGTCATTGCGCAACTCACCGGTCCGGGTGGTGCGTTCGAAATTCAAACGGTGCCCGTGCAGGGAGTGTCCCTCAGGGTATTTGCCTCTGCGCCCTCATCGCTACGCGATCTGTGGCTGATCGGCGCTGCTCGGGGAGACGTTCCCTACCTCATCTATGGCGACGAAGTCATCACGTTCGGTGCTGCCCACCGGATGGTGTGTTCGCTCGCACAATGGCTGGTCGACCACGGTGTGAAGAAGGGTGACCGAGTTGCAATCGGCATGCGCAACTACCCCGAATGGGCCATCGCGTACTGGGCGGTTCAATGCGTGGGCGGAATCAGCGTCAGTCTGAACGCATGGTGGATTGCCGAAGAACTGAAATACGCACTGTCCGACTCTGAAACGACCGTCGTCATCGTCGACGGTGAGCGTCTCGACCGATTGAGCGACGATTTGTTGAGAGAGGTCGGTGTGCGCCATGCGGTCGTCGTTCGTGGTGATGCCCGCCCCGGTGTGACGCCGTGGGCCGACACCGTTGCCGATGCGTCGGCGACTTTGCCCACTGTCGACATTGCGCCCGACGACGACGCGACGATTCTCTACACCTCGGGCACCACGGGGTTCCCGAAGGGTGCGGTCGGCAGCAACCGCAATCACGTCACCAACGTGTGGAACGGCTTGTTCCGTGCCGCGCAGAACGCGGCCCTTGCCGACCCGAACGCGCCGAAGCCGGCGGTCAAGCGTCAACCAACGGCGCTGTGGACGTTTCCGTTCTTCCACATCGCAGGTGTCACGGGTGTCAGCGTTGCACCCGCAACCGGTGGCGCGCTCGTTACGCAGTACAAGTGGGACCCAGCCGAGGCATTGCGACTGATCGAGAAGCACAAGGTCACCCAAATCTCGGGCGTGCCCGCGGTGATTCGATCACTGCTCGAACACCCCGATTACGACAAGCACGATCTTTCGAGTTTGTCGACCATCTCGCAGGGCGGTTCACCCGTTCCTCCCGATTCCATTGCACGCATCCAAAGCGACTTCTCGGGCAAGGTGAGCCCGACGAACGGATACGGCCTCACCGAAACAACGTCTGCTGTCGTGGGCAATGCGGGCAAGGCGTACTTCGGCAAGAAAGATTCCGTCGGCCAGCCGATGATCGGCACCGACATTCGCATCGTCGACGAACAGGGGAACGATCTCCCGCTCGGGTCGGTGGGTGAAGTGTGGATTCAAAGCCCGATGAACGTTCGCGGCTACTGGAACAAACCCGAAGCGACGGAAAAGTCGTTCACGAACGGCTGGTTCCATTCGGGTGACGCCGGATATGTCGACGAAGACGGGTTCCTGTTCGTCGTCGACCGCATCAAGGACATGGTCATTCGTGGCGGCGAAAACGTGTACTGCGCCGAAGTCGAGGCTGCTGTGTTCGAACACGAATCCGTCGCAGACTGCGCAGTGTTCGGTGTTCCGCATCCCACGCTCATGGAAGAAGTCGCGTTGGTCGTGGTACCCAAAGACGGCCACGATACTCGCTCGACCGATTCACTCGTGGCGCATCTCAAGTCGCGTCTGTCGGCATTCAAAGTTCCGGCGCACGTGTTCTGGACCAACGATCCGCTGCCGCGCAACGCCACGGGCAAGGTGTTGAAAAAAGACCTCCGCGAGACCTACGCAACGAAATAAAAAAGGACCCGGCCACCGAAGCGGCCGGGTCCCTCCTCTGCGAAAACTCAGTCCTTCAGCGCTTCTTTGGCCTCGGCCGAGAGACCCTTCAAGAACGCAGGGGACATCGACTTCGCGTCCTTCGGCGTCAGCGACTCGAGCTGGTCTGCCGTGAAGGAATCGGCGGCCTTCGGATTGAGCGACCTCAATTGCTTCGACGTGAACTTGTCGATCTGGTCGGGCTGCAGCGCACCAGCCTGATCGTCGGACATCTTGCCGAGAACGCCGGCAGGCAATGCGGGAATCTTCTCAGGGTCGATTTCCGCGAGTGCATCCGGGCTCATCTTCATGAACTGACCCGGTGCGAGGACCTTCAACACCTTTGCACTGATTTCGTCGACCTGCTCGGGCGACAGCACGGCCATCATTGCCGCTTTCAACTTCGTCATCTGTTCGGGTGTCATGCCCTGGAACGCCTGCGGCGCCATCTGGTCGAGTTGGTCGGGCTTCATCGTTGCGAAGACCTTCGCGCCAATGCTCTTCAACTGATCAGGCTGCATCCCCGCCATCGCATCGGCCGCCATCGCTGCCATCTTCTTCGGATCCATCACCTTGAAGATCGAGGCACCCATCTTTGCCATCTGGTCGGGCGACAAGCCACCCAGCGCATCGGCGGCCATTGCCTTGAACTGGTCGGGTGTCATGCCGGCAAGCGCCTCGGGCGACATGTTCTCCATCTTCGACTTGTCGAAGTTGCCGAACAACTTCGCACCCATCGCCTTCATCTGCTCGGGCGTCATTCCCTGGAACGCTTCAGGTGCCATCGACTTGAACTGGTCAGGTGACAAACCCTTCATTGCATCGGGGTTCATCTTCATCATCTGATCGGGACTCAGCAGCTTGAGTGCGTCGGGCTTCAGACCTGCAACGGTCTTCATGTCGAAGTTCTTGAACTCATCAGGCGCAAGTGTCTTCAGTTCCTCGAGCGAGAGGCCCTTGCGGGGGTCGAAGTTGGCCGGCAGTTTGCCGATCATCTTGTCGAGCGAGAGCGCACCTTCGGGCAACTTGAATCCGGCAGGCACCTCGATGCCACCGGGAAGTTCCATCTTTCCTCCCGGAGCAGTGGCGCCACCGGGAGCGGCCTTGCCGGACGCGGCGACGAGTTTGCGCAGCGCGGCTTGCTCGAGAGTTGCGGTGCCCGAGCCGCCAGCGACCCATTCACCGCCCGGAAGGCCCTTGCACATCATCTCGATGAACGGCAACGACTGGCCGGGCATTGCTTCGACCTTTGCGTACGAAACGCCCGCCACCTTGCAGACACCGGGAACGGATCCGCCGCCGATGAGGCTGGCAAGCGAACCACCACCCGCAGATCCACCTGCCGTCGGTGTCGCGCCACCGGGTGCAGTCGTGCTGCCGCCCGGTACCGCACCCGCAGGCGGTGCCATCTTCTCGGCATCGAAGATCACGTTCGACTTTTCACCGGCGGTGAAGGTGCCCTGCGCCATCTTGCACATTGCTTCGTCGAACGGCTTCGACATCGAACCCATCTTGGCCGAGCCGTACTTCGTGCCTCCGATGGTGCACACACCTGCAGGACCACTCGCAGTCGGCATTCCTGGTACCGCTGGCAATGCACCACCCGGCGTGCCGCCGGTTGTGCCGCCGGTCGTGCCGCCGGTCGTGCCGCCGGTTGTTCCGCCGGTTGTGCCGCCGGGTGTGCCGCCGGGTGTGCCGGCGGGAGGTGTTGCAGCGGGTGGCGTTGATCCACCGGATGAGCTGAGTTCGTACGTTGCGCTGGCGGTGCCGCCAGCAGTGAACGTGCCACCCAGTTGGTCGCACATGGCCTTGTTTAAGGCCACCTCCATGCCGTCGAACTTTGCTTTGCCGTACTTGGTGTTGTTGATGGTGCAAACACCAGTCGCACCGCCTGTGCTCGGGGGTGACATCCCACCGCCCGGAGGCATTGTCGAGGCGTTTGCGGCCGCGGGCAACCCGAGAGCGACGGCGGTGGCTATTCCGATGAGGGCTCGTGAAAGTTTCATGGTGGCCTTTCTCATGACCCGTATTACGCAAAGGTTAACCAAGGTTTTGGGGGTGCGGAAGTAGCCTCTGCGCCGTGTCTGGCCCGCTTCGACTGAGTTTCGTGAAGTCGGTGTCCGACCACCACGACCTGCCGGAGCTTGACGTTGAGGTGGCCGTGGTGGGCAGATCGAACGTGGGGAAGTCGTCGCTCATCAATGCGTTGGCCAACCACAAGAACCTGGCGAAGGTCTCGAAGACGCCCGGGCGGACCCAGTTGATCAACCTCTTTTCGTTGTCCGAGTCGACGGGTGTGGTCGACCTGCCGGGATACGGGTACGCGGCGGTGCCCGGTCGGGTGAAGGCGGGCTGGGGCAGGATGATCGAGTCGTATCTCATCGAGCGCGAGAGCCTGGTTGAGGTGTTGGTGCTCGTCGACGGGGAGATCGGTCCGACCAAGCTCGACGTGCAGATGATCGATTACCTGCAGGCAAATGACGTGCCGCTGCAGATCGTTGCGACGAAGCACGACAAGGTGAAGTCGTCGAAGCGCGATACGCGCAAGCGAGAACTTGCGGCCGGTTGCGGCGTGGCGCAGAAAGACGTGATGTGGGTGAGCGCCGATTCGGGTGTCGGTGTCGAAGCGCTGCGGAACCACATTTTCGGTGTCCTGAAAAATGACTGACAAGCGCGCGGGAATCTCGTGGATTCTCGTTTCCGCAATGGCGTATTCGCTGTTCACCGTGATGGCGAAGCGTCTGCTCGACGAAATCGGCCCGACCGACGTTCTCTTCTGGCGCTTCGTGATCGCGACCCCGGTGATTTGGGCGGTGGTTCTGCTTCGTGCGCGCACTCGCCGCGGACCCAACCCACTGCACGTCGAGTGGCATCCACGATTCGCGATGGGGCTGCTCTTCGGTCTTCTTGCGTGGTTCGCTTTTGTCGGCGTCGACAAGTTGCCGGGCGACTTGTACGTCGTCATCATTTATACGTATCCGGCAATGGTTGCGGTCGGCGCACGATTGTTGGGCAAGCCTGCGACGCGACAGTTGTGGACCGCACTCGGCATCACGACGCTTGGTATTGCGCTCACCGTGCCCGAAATCTTCGACGGCTCACAGGACGCTGCGTTGTTCGGATTCGTTCTCACGCTTTTCAGCGCAGCGCGCTATGCGGGGTACATCCTCTACAGCGAACGCATCGTGAACGACACGAAGGGCCACCATTTGGCAGGCGACAGTTTCGTGGCGGCCGCATGGGGAATGGTGGGTTCTCTCGTCGTTGCCGCCGTCGTCGCCGTTGTGTCGGGTGGCATCTCGCTTCCGAACACGGGACTCGCCGTTCTGTGCATGTTCGGTCTCGGCATCATCAGCACGGTCGTGTCGCAGACGGCCTTTTTCCTCGGCGTTTCAAAGTTGGGTCCTGCGCCTGCCGCGCTGGTGGCAGCCAGCGAACCCGTGATGGCGTTGACGTGGTTGGTGGTGTTCCTCGACGAGTCGATGCGCGCGATTCAGGTGGCCGGTGCTGCGCTCGTCATCGTGGGTGTGGTGTGGTCACAACGCGCGCGACCCGAGTAAGTCGCTGATTCAGGACGTGCGTACGAGCGATTCGCACATATCGAGAATCGCGTTGAGTCCACCGCGAAACGCATCATCGGTGATCTTGCGAACGCTGTCCTCGCTGCGGGCAACTTCGTCGAACTCGGGTACCTCGAACATGCGGTAGCGCGCGCGGCGAATCGAGTAGTTGTGGGGCGAGCCGGTGAAGTCCTGAACGCAACATCCGATGCCATAACCCTCGATTGTTTGGTACATGCGTACGAGGTCGGCTCCCTGCAGACCGATCTCGGCCAGGTACTTCGTGATGCTGACGCTGAGGTGGTGGCCGTTGATGGACTTGCCTTCGCCGCTGATGAGGGCGAGGCCGATGTCGGGATGTCGGGCGAACGCATCTCGCATTACGAACACGACATCGAGCACTTTTTCGCGCGGCGACTTACCGGTGGGGTTGTGCGCTTCGAGGGCTTCGCTCAACATGCGGTCGACCATCGCCTCGACGAGGCTGTCCTTGTTGGGGAAGTGTCGGTAGAGGGCGGTCGCGTCGACGCCCAGTTCGGCACCGAGCACCCGCATCGACAGCGAGGCAAGACCATGTGCATCGACGTGTTTCATCGCGGCAACGATGAAATCCTCGGGTCCAAGCGTTCCTTTGCGGCCGGTCACGTGGCAAGTCTAGGGATGCTGCGAACTAGTCTCTCGGGGGTCCGCGCCGTGTGGCGCCAGTCGAAAAGGGGGAAGACATGACCGGTGTGGGAATGCATTCGGGAATCGCAACCGACGACGCAATGAACCTCGCAATGTCGGAAAAGGCCATACCTCTCTATGAGGCGGTCAAGCAGTTCATCAAGAACGAGGTCGACCCCATCACCGAAGAGTTTTACGAACTCGGCGAGGGCCGCGCCAACCGTTGGGGTTACGCCCCGGGCCAGCTCGAACTGCTGCAGTCGGTGAAAGATAAGGCCAAGGCCAACGGTCTGTGGAACTTCTTCCTTCCCAATGCCGAAACCGGCGAGGGCCTGTCGAACCTCGACTACGCATACATCGCGATGGAACTCGGCAAGAACCCACTCGCGTCCGAGTGCCTCAACTGTTCGGCACCCGACACCGGCAACATGGAAGTCATCGAGCGCGTCGGTACTCCCGAGCAGAAGAAGCAGTGGCTCGAGCCGTTGCTGCGCGGTGAGATTCGTTCCGCCTACGCGATGACCGAACCCGATATCGCTTCGTCGGATGCGAAGAACATCGCATGTCGCGCGGTCCTCGACGGCGACGAGTGGGTCATCAACGGCGAGAAGTTCTACATCTCGGGCGCCGGCGACCCGCGCTGCAAGATCATGATCGTGATGGTGCTGACCAGCCCCGATGGGCCGCCCTCGCGCAAGCACTCGCAGATTCTCGTTCCGATGGATACGCCGGGTGTCGAGATTCTCGGTGCAATGCACGTCTTCGGTGAAGACGACGCACCGCACGGTCACATGCACCTGCGCTTCAATGACGTGCGCGTGCCGGCAAGCAACATGCTGCTGGGTGAAGGCCGCGGCTTTGAGATTTCACAGGTTCGTCTCGGACCGGGACGCATCCACCACTGCATGCGTTCCATCGGTGCCGCCGAGCGCGCGCTTGAACTGATGGTGCGCCGCGGATTGCACCGCGAGGCATTCGGTCGTCCGCTCACGCGTCTCGGCAAGAACCCCGAGGTGATTGCCAAGGCACGCATCGAAATCGAGGCCTGCCGTTTGATGGTGCTGCGCGCCGCCAAGGCAATGGACACCATGGGCAACGCCGAGGCCCGCGTGTGGGTCAGCGCCGTCAAGGCCATGGTGCCCGAGCGCGTGTGCAAGATCATCGACGAGGCCATTCAGATGTACGGCGCCACCGGCGTGTCGCAATGGACACCGCTGTCGCGCATGTACGCCAGCCAGCGCACGTTGCGCCTCGCTGACGGCCCGGACGAAGTGCACTGGGGAGTCGTGGGACGCTTCGAGATCGCGCGTTACGAGAACGAGCCGCCGATCGAAAAGCCGACCGAATACAGGGGTATGTTCTCCGGCCCTGCATGAGGTTTCATTACGAACTGGCCGGGAACGGCCCCCGTGTTCTCTTCTTCAACGGTTCAGGTGCAACTCTCGAAGGTTCCGCTGCGATCATCAACGGGCTGCGTGAATTCGCAACCGTTCTTGCCCACGACCAGCGCGGTCTCGGCAAGACGGGCATCATCGATGGCCCGTTCACCATGGCGCAGTACGCACGAGACGCGGCCGATCTTCTCGACCACGTCGGCTGGCAATCGTGCATCGTCATCGGCATCAGTTTCGGCGGCATGGTCGCACAAGAGTTCGCGGTGACGTTTCCCGAGCGCGTCGAGAAACTCGTTCTGCTGTGCACCGCTGCCGGTGGTGCCGCTGGAGCGTCGTACCCGTTGCACGACGACGTCGATCTCGACCCGGCCGTG
>Ga0172367_10009535_pt1 | contig 10637 bp, 9 predicted proteins | sample Lak10m_FD_114542 | JGI IMG/M metagenome (GOLD analysis project Ga0172367, IMG submission 114542) | Freshwater microbial communities from Kabuno Bay, South-Kivu, Congo - kab_022012_10m | ecosystem: Environmental > Aquatic > Freshwater > Lake | place: Democratic Republic of the Congo: South-Kivu...
TCCTTCTGGACTAGAATTATTGGTCTTGGTCGTTGTTGCAACTCCTTGACTAAAATTGTTATCTTTCAGTTGATAGTTGACACCACCAACTAGTACTTCCTGCTGTCTATCGGATAATTCTGACCGGCCAAACCAATCCGATGTAATGATTTGATGTGACATGATGATTAACCTCACTGACAACCAACTCAAAAATGTTTTGGTATGATTGTTAGCCTCACTCACGTAATTCTCAAATAAAGGATTCCAGAAACGTTATCTTCAAGTATTTAGCGAAAAATAACACATAAACCCCCGGAATCCATTTTTGCGGAAATGTTGAGTTACCAGATAGTCAATGCTAGCTGAAGACAATAAACACAGTCACTTGTGCAATCATCAATTATTCAAAATAGCAATTGCAGATTTCTCATGTACGGATATAATTTATTACCCCGCTATTAGTTGTGCTATTACCTATGCCGTTGACAACTGGTGCAGCCCCAAAGCATCGACTGTAAGAACACCTGAAAAAAGAAACCCAAAGCCCTTAATTAACTGGTACGATGTCACCACGCTTTACTTCTGCAATGCTTTGGGTTATTGACTTTAAGAACTGCAGATTTTGAGTAGGCGCATTTTGTAATCTTTGTGTGACAGATTGCCTGGTGGAACTTATTCTCCACCACCGGCACCACCAGCACCACCGCCTACACCGTTGAGAACCGGTGCGCTGCCTAGGGGAGAGATTCTAGGAACTTCTGCCCCACCTAATGCCATTAAGTCTTGTGCGGCAGTGTTAATAGCCGTCACCTGGCCTGTGGAGTTAGCAGTACTACCATTTGGGCCGGAGTTGGTTGTTCCCTGTAAATTGGCTAACCTGTTGGCGAAATTACTGCCAGTTAGCTCAAAATCAGCACCGGCAGTTAGGAGTTCTTGTTGCTTGTCTGATAAGGGGACACATAATTGTGATAAAACTGTTTTTGCTGTCATGATTGTTAGCCTCACTTAGGTAATTCTCAAAAAAAAGATTCCAGGCGCTGAGTTGATGGAGTTTTACTGAGGTATTTAGCTAAAATAAGCTGGCAAGAAAATTCTGCAACCCTAGCCTACTTTCCTCCCCTGAGAACAAGTAACTGGGACTTCTTGAATTTAGTACAATGCCACCATAGTCTCTGGAGAAACTCACTCTTGGTCACTCTGCTATGATTTCTGCTATGGGATTTCATAATTGCAGATTTTGAGTAGGCGCACTTTTTGATCACTCCCACACACCATTTTTTTGCTGAGATGGGTGAAACGCTTTTATGTGACAGATCGGCTTTTTCGGTCAACTGTGGAAATAGTGTGACAGTTTAGCTGGTGGAATTTATTCTCCACCACCGCCACCACCGCCACCACCGTCTACACCGTTGAGAACTGGTGCGCTGCCTAGGGTATCAATTCTAGGAACTTCTGCAGCACCTAATCCCATGAAGTCTTGTGCCGCAGTATTGATAGCGGTAATATCGCCTGTAGAGTTGGCATTACTGCCACCTGGCCCAGCATTACTTCTTCCTTGTAAGTTTGCACGTTTTTGAGAGAAGTTGCTACCAGACAGTTCAAAATCAGAACCACCTGTTAAAAGTTCCTGTTGGTCATCAGATAAAGTGACAAATAATTCTGATGCAAATATTGGTTGTGACATGATTGTTAGCCTCACTTACGTACTTAGGTTTGTTACCACCTAAGAACTCAACTATAAGCACTGTTTGTAAGGAATTCATAAATCCCCAGATAGAAATCGGTCTTTTATGTTTACTCCTCAAAGTAGATATAAAGTCTGATTTTTTTGGAATTGGAACTTAACTCTAGAACATAAATAGTCAATATTTCATATTTTTGCAGTTATGTCATTAAATAATCGACTTTTCAATTTTCTACTTGGGCGATTGCTTGATGATCATTTATCACAATTGCGTAATTAAAAATACAAAATATTGTAACCATTTGTGAGGTGAACAATGTGCAGGGATTGCGCCGAGGGTAGTGCCGAAGGCAATCACATTAACGAGAATGCACCAAGAAGGTATCAATTAGGAAAAATGCTAAGGCTGCACTGCCTAAAGGAACTGTTAAATTATCAATACCCAAAAAAGAAATAGCTTCTAAACAAGTAGCAGTTAAGGCAATGGCTAGGGATACTACCCAAATAGGCCAAATGTTTCCTTCTACACTTAATAAAATCAAGCTAGTGATGGTATAACTAGCTAAAGTCATAGTCAGTGAGCCTTCCCAACTTTTTTGTGCTCCTAAGACTTTATACTTATGTTTACCAAAACGTTGTCCAATCAATGCGGCTAACCCATCGCCCCAAGCCATGACCATGATTCCGATGGCTGCGTACTGGGGCTGTTGTATGTGCCAAAACCAAGCTACTAAAATGCCTATACTAACAGCATAAAAGAAGGTTCCAAAACTTCGTCTGCCCACGCTATTAATACCGGGAAAAATGGGAAATCTGTATGATAATAAGGTGATGCCACTGGCTACAATCGATGCTGTAATGCCTAAACTTGCCGGAACATTTAGCCACCACGCAAGCATGATCACATTGCCTGTGCCGATATGAACGATTTTTCTGACTATTTCTGGTTCGCCCTTAGCAAAGCGATATACCACCCATGCAAGGAAGAGGATAAATGAGACCCAAACGGCAACTACGGTAGTTTTGAGCCACAAAGGTGGATCTGAGGTTAAATCGAGAACTGGAGATAACAAACAAATTATAAGATAGAAGTTTTTCATCCGTATTACTAATTTATAAGATTTAGGGAATTGTGATCAGAATATTATTGATTTGGTTGATTAAAGGTTACAGAATGTTTATTTCGCCCCTGTTTCCGCCGACTTGTCGCTTTCAACCAACTTGTTCCATGTATGCTATTCAAGCGATTGAGCGATTTGGTGTATGGCGCGGTGGGTGGATGGCTACGCGGCGGATTTTCCGTTGTCATCCCTTCCACCCAGGGGGATATGATCCAGTACCAGAGGTGAACAAGCCTTGCTGTGATCATACTTTGGCGGCTTCTGAGCAGCAAAAAGAAGAAAAGCATGACTGAAGCAGCTGGGAATCGCTATTTTAGCTAGGAGCCATTTTGGCAGAAGTTACTGCTTGGGATTCTAAAACAGCTGCAATTTGTAAAATCAAAATTTCATTGTAGGGTGCAGATACTAGCTGTACACCTAAAGGTAAGGCGTTTCCTCCCTGAATTGGCACCGATAACACAGGTAAGCCAATGAATGATAATGGTTGTGTGAATAGCCCGAGATGAGGACGGACGGGGATTTCTTCACCATCTAATATCATAGTTTGTTGACCAATGAGGGGTGCAGAAATGGGTGTAGTGGGAGCGAGAATGATGTCTACTTTTTGAAATACTTCTTCCAGGCGATGGCGATACCATCTGCGAAAGCGTTGTGCTTGTAAGTACCAACTATTCGGTATTAATGCGCCTGCTAAAAAGCGATGGCGTGTGGCGGGGTCAAAATCTTGGGGACGGGATTTTAATTGATGTAAATGCAGATTTGCTCCTTCACTGGCTGTAATGACAAAGGCTGCCGCTCGGGCGCGGTGGGCTTCTGGTATGGTGATATACTCGGTTACATTTAAGGCTTGGGCTACTTTTTGTACTACTGCCAAGGCTTTTGGTGTTGCACTTTGAGTAAAATAATCATCTGCAATGGCAATTCTAATACCAGAAATATCTTGCTCAAGTTGTGGTAAACATAATTGGCAAGGGCGTCTTGTACAAATTGGATCACGTTCATCTTCTCCCTGAAGGATATCAAAAGCAGTGGCAATATCTTGTACTGAACGGGCAAAAGTGCCGATGTGGTCAAAACTGCTGGAAAATAAGGCTACCCCAGCACGAGACAAACGCCCATAGGTTGGTTTGAAGCCGAACACACCACACAAAGCGGCTGGAACGCGAATGGAACCGTTAGTGTCGGAACCTAATGTCAAAGGTACTAATCCAGCCGCCACAGCCGCAGCTGAACCACCAGAAGAACCGCCAGCTATTCTTTGTAAATCGTGGGGGTTACGGGTTACGCCGTAATGGAAATTTTCTGTGACAAAACCATAGGCGTACTCATCCATGTTTAAAGCGCCTACAAGCACTGCACCTGCTTGTTTTAACTTGGCTATTGCTGTTGCATCTTGCCTAGCGGGGGGGTTTTCTGCGTTGATTTTCGACCCTGCCAAAGTTGTTAAACCAGCAATATCATAAAGATTCTTGACGGCAAAGGGTACACCAGCTAATAAACCGATATGATTACCCTGGGCAATTTGCTTGTCAATTTTAGCTGCGTCTCTCAAAGCTGTTTCGGCAGTTATAGCTGTGAAACAGTTGAGTTGATGATTTCGGGCTGTGATTTGTGTTAGTGCAGCTTGAGTAACTTCCACAGCGCTAACTTGGCGTGTACGCACAGCAGCAGCTATTGATAAGGCATTATCTGAGTTAATATTCATTTCATATACTCACCGTCCTAAAAGCGAGTTTCTATTGCGAGGGTCCAGAAGCAAAATTTTTCAGGATTTGTCTTAAGGATGTCAATCCTATGATCATTCATATAGTTTGTTTTGTGCTAGCAAAATCTTGCTAATTTTAATCATGGCTCAAACACTGGTGCAGGTTCAATTTCTTCTGGTAAAGGGAAATCATTGACAAGTTGGGCGAGGGCTGCAATTTTGTCAAAATTTTCTTTTACTGAATCAATATCTTCATTTTCCAACTTTAAACCCAACAATAATACCATTTGTTCAACATAAATTTTCATTTTCTCTCCTCTTAACTAGGGTAGTTTGTTAAATCCTCATCAAAGCCCCAGGTCCAAGGGGTAAATTGAAAATAAACCAGATAATCAATAGCAAGGACCACCCCAACAAAAAAGTGATCGCATAAGGTAACATCATGGCAATTAATGTTCCCAACCCTAAATTTTTATCGTACTTTTGCCCGAATGCTACCACTAAAGGAAAATAAGGCATCAAGGGCGTAACAATATTAGTTGTAGAATCGCCAATGCGATATGCAGCTTGGGTCAATTCTGGGGAATAACCCATTAACATCAACATGGGCACAAACACAGGAGCCATAATTGCCCATTTTGCGGAAGCTGAACCCACAAACAAATTCAGCACCATAGTCACTAAAATAAATAATATCAATAATGGCACCCCTGTAATTCCTGTAGATTTGAGCAACTCTGCCCCATTAATGGACATAATCACCCCCAAATTACTCCAGCTAAAATAAGCAATAAATTGGGCAGCGATGAATGCTAAAACAATGTAATATCCCATAGCACTCATAGAATTACTCAGGGCTTTAGCAATATCTTGATGATTTTGAATACTTCCGGTAACTTTGCCATAAAATATTCCAGGAATTAGGAAAGCCAAGGCAATAATAAATACAATACTATCTAGAAAAGGGGAAGGAATAATCGTCAAAGTTTCTGGATGTCGTAAAATTCCTTGGGGTGGTAAAAGCATTACCAATAAACAAAAAATGAAAGCTAATAAAGAATATCCTGCCCATCTTAAACCTTTGTGTTCACCCGGGCTCATTTGCTGCATTTCAAAATCTACTTCTCCTACATAATTACCCAATCTTGGCTCAACAATTTTTTCAGTGACAAACCAGCCCATTATAGTAATTAACAATGTCGAAAATACCATAAAATAATAGTTAGCAGTGGCATTGACTGAATAATTAGGATTAATTAATTGCACTGCACTTTGAGTTAATCCAGCCAGCAAAGGGTCAAGGGAACTAATAAGTAAATTGGCACTAAAACCACCAGAGACACCAGCAAAAGCCGCAGCTAAACCAGCCAAAGGATGCCGTCGAAAGGCTAAAAAAATAATTGCTCCCATGGGTATAAGTACCACATAACCTGCATCAGCAGCGATGTTTGCCATAATACCGGCAAAGACCACAACGGGACAGATAAATTTACGAGGGGCGATTAAGACTATTTTGCGTAGTAAGGCTGAAAGTAAACCAGTATACTCGGCAACGCCTACACCCAACATAGCCACCAGTACAGCACCCAATGGGGGAAAATCGGTAAAGTTTTTGACGGCGGAGGTGAAAATGCGGCGGATACCATCAGGTGTCAGCAAGGATACAGCAACAATAGTTTCCTTGTTTCCGGGGTGGACGACAGAAACATTGAAAGCAGCTGCAATGGTACTGACTAAAATTACCATTAAGGATAAGAGAAAAAATATTGTCAGTGGATCCGGGAGTTGATTTCCCAGGGATTCTATCAAGGCTAAAGCTTTTCCCAACCGGGGAAATTTTTGACTTTTCTGAGGATTCATAATCACCTTAATTACCGAGTGCGTAAACCTTCACAGCTACCAGTAGGAATGGAAGCAATTAATTTTTGTGTATATTCTTCTTTAGGTTCTCGGTAAATACTTTCTGCTGTTCCTTGTTCGACAATTTGACCACGATTCATAACTAAAATGCGATCGCTCATAAATTTGACTACACTTAAATCATGAGAAATAAAAATATAGGTAAGTTGAAATTCATCTTGTAACTCCTTGAGTAGATTTAATACTTGCGCCTGTACAGAAACATCTAAGGCGGAAACAGACTCATCACAAATAATAAACTTAGGATTTAAAGCCAAAGTACGGGCAATACAAATTCGTTGGCGTTGACCACCAGAGAACTGATGCGGATAGCGGTTGATTGCATCTGCACCTAAACCCACCCGTTCTAAGAGTTCAATAACACGTTCTTGGCGTTGTCGCTTTGTTTGACGGACAGAGTGAATTAACAACGGTTCCATTACCGCATCCCCAATTTTCATCCGGGGATTTAAAGAACTAAAGGGATTTTGAAAAACGATTTGCATTTCCCGGCGCAGTTTTTGTAATGCTTCGCCTTTCAGGGTAGTAATGTTTCGACCCTCGAAAATAATTTCACCACTCATCGGTTCAATTAACCGCAGCAAACTTCTACCCAAGGTAGTTTTGCCACAACCAGATTCTCCCACTAATCCCAGTGTTTCCCCTGGCTTGACGTCAAAAGAAACATTATTAACTGCTATGTGGTAGCGTTTTGTCATGCCAAATACCCCCCGGATGGGAAAACCCACTTGCAAGTTGCGGATTTCCAATAAGGGTGGTTTATTGTTGAGGGTATCCCACCTTTGAGATGTTTCCTCAATGCTAATTTCTGGGAAATGGGGGGGTTCTTTCCCCTGAATTACTTCCTCACCAGTTCGCGTTAACTGTACAGTCATATAGTCAGAAACGGTCAGTAGTTTGCGGGGACGGCGGTTGAGTGTAGGCCGACAAGCTACTAAACCTTTGGTATATGGATGTTGGGGACTGGTAAAAATTTGTGCCACTGCACCGTATTCTACAATTCGACCTTTGTACATTACCGCTACTTTGTGGGCAATTTCCGAAATCAGTCCCAAGTCGTGGGTAATAAAGATCATGGCCATATCACGGCTTTGCTGCAATTCTCGCAACAAATCAATAATAGTTGCCTGCACCGTCACATCTAAAGCCGTAGTTGGTTCATCAGCAATCAATAGCAAAGGATTACAAGAAATAGCCATTGCAATCATTACCCGTTGTAACTGACCTCCAGAAAGCTCGTGCGGGTAACGTTGCAGGATGGCTTCTTTGTGTTGCTTAACTAACTTAGCTAAGGTGAGTTTATCTCTTTGACCTGAATTTTCCCAACACTGCTGTTGTATAGTTTCATCACTAGGTAGGAGTTTGACTTCTTGCAAAACAGCGATCGCAATTTGTTTGGCTTCATTTGCTGAAACATTCTGATGTCGCATAATGGCTTCAGTCAACTGAAACCCAATAGTGTAAACGGGATTGAGAGAACTCATCGGTTCTTGAAAAATCATGGCGATATCGCCGCCTCGGTGTGCCAGCATTTGTTCAGGAGGCAATTCTACCAAGTTAATGGGTTTGCCGTTGAGTTGGGGACGAAACCAAACTTCACCACAGCTAATCTTACCGGGACTGGGCAACAAACCGATGACAGCCAATGATGTTACTGATTTACCACTACCCGATTCACCCACTATACCTAGAGTTTCCCCGCGATTGACTGCAAAGCATATATTATCTACAGCTTTGAGATTTCTACCATCACTGGAAAATTTAACTTGTAGATTGCGAACCTCTAGGACAGTTTTTATCATAGGAATCAGGCGATGAAGATTTAGGAAAAATTATTTGGATTTTAGCAATTGTCATGATGCTAGATCACCAGGGTTAAATTTTGTTAATTCATCTGGTGGGTGGTTTTTCCGTGAAAAACATTCATGAATACAGTTCATATCATGTCCTCTGTAGGAGGACAACTAAGCCGAGGGCATTGCCCAAGGCAATAGCGGACTAACTGTTTTTTGTGTCTAGGGATGATCCCTTGATGACGAAGCAAGAATCCCACATGCTTTCACCTGTGGGAGTGTCAATAAATGAGTCCTAATTCTCCACAGTAATGTTAAAAAATCTGGGCACAATTCCTTTAAAGATTACGGGAAATAACTCTACCGCAGGGATAAGTCGCCACTTCCTGCGATGCCATATCAGCTACAGCAGCCGGGACTGTATCTGATGACTGTACTCGCGCTGCTAGATAGTCTGTTTGTAGTTTCTCAAACATTGCTTCTCGTTTGTCGTATAACCGCTTCAAAGTCCGAGGCTGACATTGGTTGAGAACATAAGCTGTGACTAAGGGTAAAGCAATTGTGCTATCGGTGTAACAAACAATTGTGCTGGGTAACTCTTCAGGGTCAATTTTACCCCAGCTGACAGCTTCTGAGGGAGTTGCTCCTGACAAACCGCCAGTATCTGGTCGAGCATCGGTAAATTGGACAAAGTAATCGTGCCCGCGTTCTTCTAGTCCTAATACCTCGTGAATCTGCGGTTGAGTTTGTAGTAAAAAGTTTTTAGGACTACCACCACCAAGAATGAGGGCTGCACTTTTCCCTTCTGATTCTCTGGCAGAGTAGGCAATAGCGGCTGTTTCATTTACGTCAATTGCAGGGTCTAGAATTAACTTTGAGCCTTCTAAAGCTAAAGCCGCTACATTCATGCCTATGGAACTATCCCCAGGAGAAGAAGTATAAATAGGTACACCAAATTCATAGGCAGTAGCTAATAAACAAGAATGCTTCACTCCTAACTGCTTTTCTACTTCCCGGACATACTTACCAAGTAGATGGTGAAACTCAGCAGTTCCCATGCGTTTTTGAAAGGGTTGTGCTTGCAGAATCTTACGGATAAAAGCATCTGTTTCCAGTAGTACATCATAGCCAAAGATGATGTCATAAATTCTGATAGTACTGTCTTGGCGCAGCTTGATATCATCCAAAAAAGGACTACCAGCAAAAAGTTCAAAACCTAAGCCGTAGTGCATATCATGGTAAAGATTTGCACCTGTGCTAATCATCCAGTCAATAAAACCGTTGCGAATTAAAGGTGCTAAGGTTGAAACCCCAAACCCGGCTGGTGTCATAGCACCAGAAAGGCTAACTCCTACGGTCACCCTTTCTTTGAGGATATCGCGACTCATGAGTTGGCAGATTTCTCGTAAACGTGCTGAGTTGTAGGCTGTGAAATAATTATTAATCAAATCCACTACGCTGATATCCCTTGACATTGGTGTGGGTGAGATTTTTTGACCCAGTTGTTTTGACATTTTGGCACTCCTGAATGGTAAACACGCCGAATCTAATGTTATCTATGTTTGAACCAATTTTTACATTACCCCTAGGGAATAAACAATTTAAATACATTTGGGGATTTAAACTCTGATGGAAGTTTATAGAATTCGTTTATATTTTATCTAGGTAATTATCTATTGTTTCCATAGTATTGTTTAACGTTTCTGAAATATCATTTGTTATTTAAAAATACAGTATATCGTGAGTAAATGAGGTACAGTAAGACAGGGTGCATGAAAAAGAAAAGTGAGAGCATATTCCATAGACTTGCGAGAAAAAATAGTCAAAGCCTATGAAGAAGAGGACACCTCAATCAGAAAAGTAGCGGCAAGATTTGGTGTAGCCAAAAGCTTTGTACAAAAACTACTGACGATGAACAGGATGCAAGGTCGTGTCCAACCGAAAAAATAAGGTGGGACAATGAAAGGCCAATTGGATGGGCGGGAAGAATTACTGAGAGAAATGGTGGAAAAGTACCCAGATGCAACATTAAAGGAATACTGTGAGTATTGGGGTATAACTTACAATCAATGGGTGAGTATAACCACCATGTGTCGGGCATTGCAAAAGCAAGAACTCTCACGAAAAAAAAGACATTACGCAGCAGCCAAGGAAAAACAGAACGAGTCCAGCATTTGAAAACTGAGTATTGGCAACAAGTAAAACAACAAGACGCAAAAAACTTGGTTTTTATTGATGAAATGGGGGTGTTATTGGGTATGACACGTACTCATGCTCGAAGTTCCCAAGGCACGAGAGTGTATGATTTCCAGCCATTTTATCGTGGAGCCAAGGTTACGGTAATTGGGGCTATTAGTATAAACAAAGTTTTAGCAGTCATGACCATAAATGGTTCTATGAATGGAAATGTATTTACAGTCTTTGTCGAAAAA
>Ga0172367_10009536_pt1 | contig 10635 bp, 22 predicted proteins | sample Lak10m_FD_114542 | JGI IMG/M metagenome (GOLD analysis project Ga0172367, IMG submission 114542) | Freshwater microbial communities from Kabuno Bay, South-Kivu, Congo - kab_022012_10m | ecosystem: Environmental > Aquatic > Freshwater > Lake | place: Democratic Republic of the Congo: South-Kivu...
CAAACCGCGACTAGAGTTCTCCGCAAGAGAACATAGCAAGATTTATGCCTTCTTAGTTTAACTGGAAAAATAAATGACTTCCACTCATTAGTTATCGGTTCGATCCCGATAGAAGGCTCCAAAGTATTATCTAGGGTTCGCATAGCGGCGATTGCAGCGGCCTCCAAATCCGCCGGTTAAAACCCACGGGGGTTCGAGTCCCTCACCCTAGGCACAAAGTTTTGCCGCTTTAGCTCAGTTGGCCAGAGCACTCGCCTTGTAAGCGATAGGTCCCCAGTTCGAATCCGGGAAGCGGCACCAAATTATACCACCGAGCCCGATATCGGTCTTCTAAACCGATCCTTAGAATTGGGTGGATGGCATGAGGTTCGATTCCTCCCGGTGGTGCCAATAAAGAAGTTCTCAATATCAGCAACATGGTTTATTAGGAAGGATGGCAGAGTGGTCGATTGCGGCGGTTTGCTAAACCGTAGACTAGCGAAAGCTGGTCCAAGGGTTCGAATCCCTTTCTTTCCTCCAGTATGCGGAGGGTTAACTAGTCTGGGACTAGCACTGTCTTGAAAACAGATGGATCGGTGATGAGCCGGTTGGAGTTCGATTCTGCCAGCCCTCCTCCATAAAGTGCTTGACATTAAATACTAATACCTATATAATTAAGAAAATGTAGTAAAGAATATTCACCAGTAGCTCAGTCGGTAGAGCAGCAGACTGTTAATCTGTTGGTCCGTGGTTCGAACCCACGCTGGTGAGCACGTATTAAAGTGAGGATGGCAGAGTGGTCAAATGCAAGTGCCTGCAAAGCATTAAAATCGTCGGTTCGAATCCGACTCCTCATTCCAAAGATTACGGGGGCTATTCTCTACGGGAGACTGTAAATCTCTTGCCATAATATGTAGAGTGGTTGGCGGTTAGGTTCGATTCCTTTAGTCCCCACCATAATCCCCGGCCCTACGCCGGTTAGTGAGTAGGCGCAATAAGACTAGCGTTAGAAGTCTTAGGTTTCTTTTTCCCTCCCTCCGGGCCACTCATCCGGCAGGGTAAAACAAAAGATACGACCGTGTCATCGGATAGACAAGACACTGGACAGGGCAATACCTCACATCGGGGCTTATGGGAATAAGTAGCCGATACCATAACACGTGGCCATCAGCGTGTATAAAGGCGGCGAGTCTTAAATGAAGTCGGTGACGGGATAGGTAGAACAGTTACTCCGAAAGTGTAACGCCGGATTTTGTAACCGGCAACCATAAATATGGTTAAATGAAACAACCCCGTATAGCGTTATTTCACAACCATCCTGAGTGCAGCGTAGAGTGTGCTCATGGCATCTTAAGAGCATTAAGCTTGGCTTACGATGTCGACGTAATTAATAGAGATGAACTGTCTGATGCTGTACTGAGTAAGTATAAGATGATAGCGTTTCCCGGCGGCATAGGTGATAGTGATAGATACTACAAACTATTAGCCGATAAGCAAGATGTGATACAAAATCAAATCGCGAAAGGTAAACGATATCTTGGTATTTGTATGGGCGCTTATTGGGCAGGCCCTCATTACTTTAATATACTAAAAGATGTTAATCCTGTTCAATATATTAAAAGGCCTAGTGCAGAAACAAATAGAAGTTATGGTACGGTTGTTAATGTTACTTGGAATGGTCATGACGAGATGATGTATTTCTATGATGGATGTAGTTTAATAGGTAATGCTAATACTTTTGAAACGATTGCTACTTATAGTAATGGTGATCCTGCAGCAATCATACAAAATAATATAGGAGTCATTGGTCCTCATCCAGAGAGTGATATTTACTGGTATAAGAAAAAATATTTAAAACCTTATTGGCATGAGTATAGACATCATCAATTATTACTTAAATTTGTTAAACGATTAATGAGATAGCCGCTCTGGTGAAGGAGGTCCTCACGCTAGTCTGAAGAACTAGAGAACGCGGTTCGATACCGTGGGGCGGCACCAAACATATGAATAAATACTTTATCTTTTTCAATAATTTATATTCTAGCACTAAGTTTACTGTTGTAGAACTTTTGTTTATAATTTGCTTGATTGGTTATACATTAAACTATATAATTAGTTTTTTAACAAATAACTCGGATTGGTGAAATGGTATCATTCGTGCTTTGGGAGCATGAGGCGCAAGTTCGATTCTTGCATCCGAGACCATTATTGCCCCGGTGATGGAATTGGTATACATGCCGGTCTTAGAAGCCGTATTTTGGGAGTTCGAGTCTCCCCTGGGGCACCAAGGATTAAAATGTACAAATACAAATTGTGGATAAAAATAAACGATTATCAAACGGCATTTACCATTGTTTTTGCAGAAAATGATTATGCTGCCAAACAACTAGGTGAAGCACAATACGGTGTTGGTAATGTTTTAAACTATACTAGAATAGACGAAAACGAAAATTAATGCGGGTATGATGTAAAGGTAACCTGAATCCTTGCCAAGGATTATTTGCGAGTTCGATTCTCGCTACCCGCTCCATTATACCAAGTTAGCTCAGTTGGCAGAGCGTCGCGTTTACACCGCGAATGTCGGGAGTTCGAACCTCTCACTTGGTACCATTAGGTTATTACTATGAATAAAAACTTAAATGACTATTTAAAAATTTATAGCAATTTTTTAGATCCCACCATTTGCAAACAGTCTTTAAAAGAACTAAAGGCGGCAAACTTTACCACTCATTCATATTATGATGTGAATGCAGATTTACACAAATCATTTTCTACTGATCTTTCTGTCTCTATGGATATTTTATCCACCAATGATTATTTAATGCAAAGAACATGGGATGCTGTTCATCAATATATTATTCAAGATTTAAAACTAGAATGGTTTTCATCTTGGGCAGGTTATATGCAATTAAGATATAATAAGTATTCTCCTGGGACAGAGATGAGATTGCACTGTGATCACATCCATTCTCTTTTTGATGGTCAACGTAAAGGAGTACCGATACTTACTATACTTGGGATTCTAAACGATAACTATAAAGGAGGTGAACTTGTGATGTTCGAGGATGAGATATTGGAAACAAAGGCGGGAGATGTTTTAGTTTTCCCTTCAAATTTTTTATATCCTCATAAAGTAAATCCTGTAACTAAGGGGACTAGATATTCTTTTGTATCTTGGACTTGGTAATTATCTTAGGAGTAAATATGGCTAGACCTAAAAAGAGTAACGCTGAGACTAAAAAAGTAATTAAGAACGCTGAGACAAAAAAGTCAAACACTGAGAACATTTACAGTACGCTGAGAAAAGATTCCAATGGTGTAGAAGAATTAGTTATTGATTGGGATAAATTACGTGACCATATTAAATCAGCAATGTGATACTATTGATTTAGAAGTAGTATCATTAGAAGGTGAACTTATTGTTGCTAGAATACAAGTAGACGAATCTCAAAAACTTCTTGATCAAAAAGATTTCGAAGCTAGTGTAAAAAATCAATTATCGCAAATAATAGCAAAGATGTTGATTAGAAATAAACTCGTATATTTTTCTAAATCAGAAGATTATTATTCCATGACTACAAATTACATGGCAAGAGTAGGCATAGTTCCAATTGACAAAGTGCAAATTTTAGCAAAAACTGTCAACAATAACCCTATGGTACGACGGGTTTCTAAGTAACCATACAGTTGACTCGGAAATCAAATGGTGTTATCATATGTGTATGGTAAGAAAAAAGAGATCCGACAGACGCCACATCGTGTATCTTCTACAGAACACAATTACAGGCGAATCATACATAGGCGTAACGCAGGGTTTTAGACAAAAAGACCTTCGTGTACGTGTCCTTAAGCACTTTCAGAGGGCTCTAGCAGAGTCTAAAACCTGGACCTTGTGCAAAAACATCCGAGATTACGGCCCTGAGGTCTTCTTCTGGACCATCGTAGAGGTGGTTAGAGGCAAGGCCGCTGCACATGCAATCGAGACTGAGATCAGAAATAACTATTCTCCAGAGTTGAATACACAGTAACCCTTCAGGTTGACAGGGTATTCAAACGGTTATATAATATGATATAGTGTGAAATTTAGGAGATGCAAATGTCGTCAGTAGCAATCAAGTTCAATGAGTCCAAGAAGCGCTGGGAAGGCCTAGTAAACGGCCGCGTCAAGTCTCATAGTACTCATCTTGATTACGTTCAAAATAAAATGACTGCGCTCGGTTATCGCATTGCAGTCGAGCAATCTCTTAATCAAGATGCTAAAAAATCCGATGAGTTTGGTATCACCAAGCGGTTTGAGTTTGTCAAGCAAATGGTGTCGATGGTCGCAAAGAAGACTGTAGCATCGGCTATTATTACAGGTCAAGGCGGTCTTGGTAAGACTCACAGTGTTCTTAAATCTCTCAAAGATTGTGGTCTACAAGATGTTACAGATCTCGCATCGTTTGAGATCGGTACTCGTATTCAAGGATCCAAATCTTACAGAGTGATCAAAGGATTCAGTACTGCTAAGGGTTTGTATCGTTCATTGTTCGAAGGCAACGGCATGACTCTTGTATTTGATGATTGCGACAGCGTGCTTAAGGACCCCGTAGCACTGAATTTGCTTAAGGGCGCTCTTGACTCTTATGGCGAGCGCTACATTAGCTGGAATGCAGATATCAAAGACGAGGACCTTCCCCGTTCTTTTAAGTTTACTGGTAGCATCGTATTTATCAGTAACAAGGATATGGAGTCACTTGATCAAGCTGTTCGTTCACGTGCATTATGCGTAGACCTCAGTATGTCTGAAGAGCAAAAGATCGAGCGCATGGATACTATTATTAGTGATGTAGACTTTATGCCCGAGTACAGCAAAGAGTTTAAATACGACGCATTAGAGTTTTTGCGCAGCATGGTCAAGAGTGTTCAAAATCTCTCGCTTCGTTCACTTATTAGCGTAGTCAAGATTCGTGCTGAGGGTGGAGAATGGAAAGAGCTTGCTAAGTATGTGCTAACAGCTGGGGCATAACCCCAGCTTTTTCTAATCTTATTAGGATAAAAAATGAATTATACTATTACAAGTCAAGGCAATTTTGATATACATATTACTAGTGGTGGGGGTAGTGGTAAGCTAACTGCGAAGATTTCTTTAGAAAAATGTAAATGGCAAAAAGATCTCAATCAACTTTCTGTACCTTGGAGTTCAAATTTTCCAGCAGAGGTCACTATTCATAATCCTAAAACTAATGGTCATAGAACTTACGTTCTTATAACAGAATCAGATCCTCGTAACGATCAAGACGGTTGGGATGGAGAACAAATGGTATACAAGACTCACACCAAAACTAATAACGCAGAATACTTAGTGTTGTATCATGGATCCTAGTACAATTATAATGATTCTTATAGGGTTGTGGTCTCTGTTTGTAATCAGAAATAACTCAAAAAACAAAACAGAATTAACGTTTACTTCTAAACAACAAAACGAAATCATAGTTGTAGTTGAAAGAATAGAAAACCAAATATTTCTATGGGATAAAGAAAGCAATGAATTTGTCGCACAAGGCAAAGACATAGAAGAAGCTTTGGATAAAGCAGTAGAAAGATTTAAAGATACAGTTATAAAGATAAGACAAGAAGACTATCAAAACAGTCTATTAGCGGAAAAAAATCTTAAAGGATAAGATATGCCAAATTGGTGTAGAAATAATTTGACGATAAACAGTAAAGACAAAGTTCTAATTGATAAATTCAATGAATCATTACGTAGTGAAGGTTTCTTCCAATTTTTCATTCCTAATCCTGCAGGAAATTGGGAATACTCATGGAGTGTGGAAAACTGGGGTACCAAGTGGGATATAAGAGGCGATGAAATTCAAATTATTCAAGATGATGATGACAGAATAATTGTAGACTTTGACACAGCATGGGGTCCACCAATTCAATTTTATTCCAAATTAGAAGAATTAGGGTATGAAGTACATGCTATGTATGATGAACCAGGTATGGAATTCTGTGGCATTTATAGTGACGGCAAAGATTTATATTTTGAATATGGTGATATGGATAGTTCAACCATTAGAGAAACTATTCCTATTGAATTGGACGAGTGTTTTATGCTGTCAGAATTGGCTGAGGAAAGAGAACAAGAAGAACTAGACAACTAACACATATGTTTATATAATTATATTTTAGGAGCTATATTATGGGTTTAGATATGTACTTGAAGGGCAAGGTATTCTTAGACTACAATAGTCCTGAGCGTGAAGATATTGCCAATATGTTAGATATAGATGGATATGATGTCTCAGCTGTAACTGTAGAATTAGGTTACTGGCGCAAAGCTAATCATATTCATAAGTGGTTTGTTGACAATGTACAGAATGGTGTGGATAATTGTGGTGAGTATATTGTCTCTAAACAAGATCTGGAAACATTGTTACTTATCTGTAAACAGGCATTAGAAGATAAAACTAAAGCATCATCATTACTTCCTACCCAACAAGGATTCTTCTTTGGTCGTCAACAGTACGATGACTGGTACTTTGATGACTTAGAGTCTACTGTCGAGATACTTGAGAAGGCATTGAAATTCTACAACGAAAAAATTGTTGATATTTATTATAGGGCAAGCTGGTAATGGCACACATTATTCGTGATGGTGAGATTGTTCCTATTGCTATTCCTATAGGTAAACGAGTTAAAATTGGTTCAGCATACATTGCTCCTTTGGAGAATCATATTGCTAACGACCAACTATGGATACAAGATATATTTGCTTTTAACAATCTACCCTGGTATGCTATCAAGAGTAGATTCGAGAAATATCTAGTTGGGTTCGCGCTATGGGGAGCAACAGTATATATGCTGACCTTTATTGGTAGATACTTTTTAGGAGCACCGCTATGAAATTTGACCGCTTTGATTTTGAACAGCAATTGCTAGATTGTTGGAATATCACCAAGGATATTAGGACAGTCTGTGAAGGTGTTAGTGATTCCAGCCCTGCATTGACTGCGGATCAAATTACTAATGCCCTTTTAGGACTTGAAACTTTATATGAACTGAAGTTTAACAAGCTTTGGTCTATGTTTGAAAATGGTGTGCATCAGCGATCAATTAATAGCACTAAGGAAGACCATGTATAAGTGGCGCGAAACTACCAATATGAATTACTACTACAGAGAATCTGATGGTAGAATTATGGGGGCATCCTGGAATGTTGCTCTATCCACTGCATTTTATTCTGCTAAAATTTATACTGAAACATTCCCATTTACCAATGAATGCGAGAAGTATATTGGGCATTTTATAAATGAAGGTGCTGCTAAGAAAGCAGTTGAGGACTTTTGGCTTAAACAATCTAACATTATAGAATACAATGAAAGTAGTAATTAATAGAGATTACGGTGGATTTGGGTTATCCGAAGAAGCCCATGCCTTTATTGCTAAGCGTAAGGGTTGGACTCATGCTTGCAATGACTGGAATAATGATTACTGGTATAGTGAACCCGGTAAGGCAGTTTATTCTAGCGATCTTCTTCGTTATGATCCCGATCTAGTTGCGGCAGTGGAAACTCTTGGCGCGGATGCAAATGGTAGGTATGCCGATCTTAAAATTGTGGAAGTACCAGACAATATAGATTGGTACATTGATGAATATGATGGATTAGAGGAAGTATGTGAAAAGCACAGGAGTTGGTCATGAATAAGAAAACTATAGAACTAGCTAAGGAAGCAGGATTTGTCTTCTGGGAAGATGAAGACTGGGGGCCTGGGTCTGAATATGTTGATTGGGGTTCTGAGTACGATAAAGAACTAGAAAAGCTAGTTGAACTTGTAGTCAAAGAGTGTGCAAAATCTGTTCAGCATATCAAAGTGTGGGATACTGACTTAGGCGAGGTTATTGTGGAAAAATTCTATGAAAAATGAATGGTTAGATGAGGATGGTTATCCTACGGATGCAGCACTTGACAAGATAACTAAATGGGATCATAATGATCCGAAGGGGTGGTTTGAATTTATCAAGAGCATATGGCAATTTAGTCCTTGGGGTTGGAATGAAGGATCATTCAAATACAATGAATGGGATGAGAAAAATAAGTATTTGTATCGTATCAGTACTGCTGGTTGGTCTGGAAATGAGGATATTATCAGAGCAATGCAAAAGCATTACATTCTTTGGGATGATGCTTGGCTTGAGTCTCGACGAGGCGGACACTTTATCTTTGAGTTGAATGAAGAATAGATCTAAATGAGTGCAGGATTTAACTTTAAACGAAGGCAAAATGCTATGAAGGCTACTGTTGATGTTCAATATGATGAATACACTGGAGATTATTTTATTGAGTTGCCTCCAGACATTCTTGCTGCTGCAAACCTAGCTGTAGGCGACACTGTTCTTTGGGAAAAGATGGATGACGGTGCTTGGACCATAAGGAAAAAGAGTGAGTGATATTTGGAACCGTAGAACGGAAATAGATAGAGCCCGCAGTAAAAAAATGCAGGAGCTCATGGCAGAATATGATAAGACTGTCTATTATCCTGCCAAGAATGCCTTGATTAAAGAATGTGGTAAGATTGGGCACCGAGGCGGAAAGTATCATGACAATGGATTTGGTTGGTCCTGGTTTTACTGTTACGGATGCGGTGGACGTTACGATATAACTGGACCGAATGGAGAGAAAAAAGATGAAGACTAAACTAGATATCATTACTGCAATGTGCTTTACCTTTAGACATGATTATGGACTTCCTAAAGAAACCATCAGAGTTGAGGGACAAGGTGTTCCTATAGGATCTTCTGGCATGACAGAAGATGAGCAGCAAACTTTATACAATACCATGTTAAAGATTTATAATAATGCTATAGAACCTAATATGGTACTCAGAGGTGAAGCTTATACAGTAAGCGTAGAAGAACGAGAGAAGTTTCAATTTCAAATTCAATTTCTTGAAGAACGGCTAGCACATGCTGATGAGCAATTAGCCAATGCCATGGACATGTTAGCTACTGTGGTTGGTAAACTAAAGTGAATCCGAATCTTGATTGCGAATTCAATTGTAGATTTAAATATGGTATGTCAACGACTACTGCCATGTATTATCCTCCTGTATATGACAAGCAAGGAAACAATTTGAATCCAGATGGAAACATTACAAGCGGAACTATAGAATGTCTCGAATGTTACAGACAATGGGCATATGCTACACAATTTGGTAAGACAAAATATTCTGAGGGTATACGATGAATAATTATGAAAAACATGCCATGCGAGAATTTAGAGCAGCAGGCTGGACTGATGAGAACGACAAATTTAATGATAACATGCAGGAAGCCATTTGCAAGCATGTATTAGAATTGCTTAATGTATTTCATGGCGAAGGTCACAGCGGTACATCCGCACCATATACCATTGACTTGTTTAAAAAGTTAGCGAGCTTTGAACCTATAGCACCTTTGACTGGTGAGGATTGGGAATGGCATGATACCGGTCATAACTTTCAGAATATCCGAGCAAGTCATGTATTCAAAGATTATGGCGAAGGGCAGCAAGCATATGACATTGATGGTAAAATATTCTGGGAATGGTTGCCTAGAGAGGATGGTACTCACTACAAGTCATATTATACCTGTCGTGAGTCAAAAGTGTATGTAAACTTCCCTTATTCACCAAAAAGTGAATATGTGTATCGTTATAGTGATGCATCTCCTCCAGCACCTCCGCAAACAGAAGAAGGTTTACTATGAGTAAGAATAATAAATACTAAAATGTATAGCTCAGTACAATTCCCACTAAGAAATTCAAGTCCATTCTTGACTAACTTCTCCCCTTTGCCGAAGAAATACTATGTGCTTAGTCTACAAGTAAAACCTAAATTACCAGAACCAGTAAAGATTGAAGAACCAGTAACAGAACCAATATTCGAAGAGATTGTTATAGATGAGCCAAAACCAGAACCAAAACCTAAGCGTAAAGCAAAAAAGTGATTTGATTCTTAGAGCATTAGTTGGAGAACAACATATGAATACCTGGTGGAATTCTCCGAACAAAGCATTTGGCATGCAGAAACCTATTGATATGCCAGCAATGGAAGTTTTCAATTATCTACTCGATCAAATGGAACCACCGCACTAATGAAATCCTTCATAGACTTCTTAGAAGAAAAGATAAAAGGTACCCATGGTAAAGCATGTTGGACCGGTTATAGACGTAAAGGCGTAAATGATTGTGTAAAGATTAATGAGGGCGCAACTACTCATACTACTTTATCCGCAGTCAAATCCATTTTGCCTGCTGGTCATGTCCATACACAAGAAGAATCTGATAATGAGACAAGGGTAAAGCATAATGATATTATAGTATCACGAAATGCAAAGCATAAAGAACATGCAAGATTTAGGGCTACTTCTGAAACGGGTGGCGGTGATATAACACTAGCTAGTTATACATCTAGAGAACCTGAACACGTTGCCATTGCTGCACATGAAGCACACCATGCATTAATACATCATAAACTAAAAGGTCAAGGTGCATTACATTCAAATGAGCATATAGTAAACAAAATGACTCGTAAATGGATTGACAAACACTTTGTAGGTAATGATAGAAAACGTGCTCATGCAGCAGTAGATGCTTCTTCCGATAGCTATAAAGATCAGTTACCAACACAAAA
>Ga0172367_10009538_pt1 | contig 10632 bp, 6 predicted proteins | sample Lak10m_FD_114542 | JGI IMG/M metagenome (GOLD analysis project Ga0172367, IMG submission 114542) | Freshwater microbial communities from Kabuno Bay, South-Kivu, Congo - kab_022012_10m | ecosystem: Environmental > Aquatic > Freshwater > Lake | place: Democratic Republic of the Congo: South-Kivu...
ACCTTTAATAAAAGTTGTATCACCGGCAACATAGAATGAATCAACTTTTGCACCTGTTGCACTAAAGAGATAATTCCAATAACCTGCTTCATAAGCAGACATGGAATCAGTCACAAGAAAGGGTTTACTTTCATCTTTATACATCCAGACTTGAAATGCATCATTTGGCATAGTATCTGTTTTCTTAGCCGTTGCATTATACTTTGTTTTGAATGTGGGCTGGAGAGAGACTCTCAAAGAATCAGAAAAAGCACCAGCTTTCGAGAACATTGGTGCATCAACCAAATTGGAATCCATGCGACCTGTTCTCGTGCGTGCATAGACTCTCATAGTATAGTCCCATTCACCGCATCCACCCTTAGGACAAGTCAATGTGAAATTCATGAAGATTCTTTCGAATCGTTTGTCTTGGGATGGGAATTGTCCCCAACGATTTTGACTACCATACCATGTCCAAAGGTATTTGTCAAATAGTTTAATCTTGGTTGTATCCCCTCTTTCTGCCAACAGATTCATCGTTCCAACCATTGGAAGAATACATAACAGAAGAATTATGAAGCGTAGGAGTTTTTTCATGATATATTCTCTAAATACAATGCAAATAATCAATAAATGAATGGAACTATATGCTTGATTGCATCTTGTGCAATCAATTGGAAGAAGTATAAACCGCTGTTCGATAAAGGTAATCTGATGGAATGAGATTCAATCTCGCCAGTATCATGCAATTTACCTGTCAAATCAATGATGCGATAATGATCACCTTTTTCGGTATTGGTATGAATGATAACACCACCATCTATAACAGTTATCAGGGGAATTTCCTTCTGCTCTTCAATAGAACTAGGAACATATGCTCCTGACAATGCAACTACTAGAGTTGCAATGTTTGTATTTTCAGGAACAATATGTAATTCCGCACTTTTTGTCCCCGGACCGGAAGGAGAGAATGTAATGGTTAGTTCTACATTTCCCCCTGCAGGAATAGTTGAAAATGTAGCAGGATTGATTGAAAAGGCGGTCTGATCAGCACCTTTTATAGTCATCGAAGAAATGAGCGTTTCTACATTTCCGGGATTTGTAAGTGTACACTTCTTGGTATTACCGGTCATGGATGCAACGGTTCCAAAATCAATCGAAGTGGCAGATGAAGTTAGTTTTGGATTAGGAATGAATGTGAAATTCTCAATCCATGCTAGAGAGCGATCAATCAGCGTTTTTCTCTGAGCAGAATCGGTGATCGCAAATGGATGTAAACCTAAATACACTATGCGATTTGTATTTCTCTGCACACGAACACCACCGATTGTATCACCCGTTGAACTTGTAGATAAAGCCAAGATTGGCGTGATGGAGGTATTTGCTTTATTCTTGAGCTTCATTGGATAGAATGCATAACTTCTCGGTGCACATGGTAATGTCAAACCATTTGAAATGGTATCACCTTGTACGCCATTCAGGCTATATGCGGTATTGCGAACCATATAACCGGCATATGTCACACCCAATGTATCAAAGATCGGCACCTTGTCAAAGAACATATTATTCGTAATGAATTGTCCTGACAATAAGAAGGATACTCCCTTATTTGCCAAACCTAGCATGAAATCAGATTCAGCTTTGACTATTCTTCCGCTATCTGCACAATGCCAAATGAATCGTTTCAATGATGTGAATTTATCTATGTTTTGCATGAATTCATTTGTGGTCATTGCGATATATCTCTTCACTCCCGGTAATGCAATTGCATCAGAAAATGGGCCGACTGTTCCGCTAAGATTGTCCTGAACCAAAAATGCTTCTGATTCTTTTGAAACAATCGTAATTGGAGTGGCTGAATATGTTTTTCCCGATGCTTCGGCAAATGTCAACAATACTTCACCAATTCCCGGTTGTGCGGATCTCTGAAGCTCCATTGTGATTTCTTTTTTCTCACCGGGATTAAGTGTGAATGAGGTTTGATCACCTGTCAATTTCAAAGTCCAATCCTGCGGAGTGCGAGGGGATTTTGCGAGCGATACATTGTTATATGTAATTGCAGCACCTGAAGCATTTCCGATTGAAGCTTTGAGTGTGATTGTTCCTTGAGCAGGTAATGCTTCAAATACAGGAGAAATGGTCGGAGGAAAACTCAGTGTTGTTGAAATCATTGTTCCAATAGGCTTTTGAACACTTGTCGCTGCCTGGATGATTTCCAAAGTTCGAGGATTTTGCAGAAATGCAATGACATTCACAGTGCTATTCCATAATTCGCCGCTTCCCTTTGTATAAGTCAAGGTAATGGACTTTTTCTCTTTCGGATTTGAATTCCATATTGTTCCTTTTTCATCGGGCAACAGTGTCATCATTGAAGATGCGAATTCAGTTTGACCATTCGATGCAGGCAATGTTGTCACAATATTCGGAAGATTCACAAGTTCGGTATATACCGCTGTATGAAGCACATAGTCTTTCAATTCAATCTCTGCATCAATATCAACTGTCACTTTCATTTCATTGCCACTAACAACTTCTTGTTTGATAGACATGGAAATTGGATATGGCATTTGCTGATCGAGTCGGGCTAGATTCCACATCGCCAGGGAATCTCTCGGATCCACTGATTTATGTCCATTGACTCTAGAAGCGGGCAATGCAGGAACTGCATATAAAGCACCTCGTGTATCATTGTGCACTGGATTTGCTTTATAAAATGGATCACCGGGTGAGGGAATATTCAAATGGTATTTCAGCGCTATGATTCCACTATCCAATTTCGCAACCACTTTCAATACTTTGTCAGCATCAACACATGGCTTACAGGTGGCACTCGTGAATTCTTCTATCAGTACAAGTCGTCTGGGACTGCTTTGAGTAAAAGCTGAGTACTGAATAAGTAAAAGCAGAGAAAGGAATATGATAACCTGCATGATTGCACCATGGTTTGTGTGAACATGGAAATGTGAGATTCCGTCAATTGAGACCAAAGATTCATAGAATTGACGGTAATGGCGCAAATTAGCCAAAGTAGAAGGCATGACCAACAGAATTTTGTCCCCAAATCTTGCTTGAGTAAAGAATCAAGAATTGATGTTTTTTCCGGAAAAAATCTCTCTGATCACTTCTTCAACAGGCATTTCTGAAATGGAGATATCTCGTACTGAAAAATGAGCCAGAAAATGCGAAGTGATTTGTGCTATTTCAGACTTTGGGACTTTGAATGTGATATGATCTTTGCCAATTTCAGAGACATAGTGATTATTGGGGATAGCATCATGTTCGATTTCCTGATCAATCATGATGGTCAGTATTTTTTCACCCGAGAATTGATCAACGAGAGCACTCAAAGCTCCATCATATTGAATCTTTCCCTCATCCATCAAGATGACTCTTTTACATAAAGCCTCAATATCATCCATATAATGGCTTGTCAGAATAATAGTCGTTCCCTGTTCTTTATTGAATTCAGCAATGAATTCCCGCAAGGAGTGTTGTGCGACGATATCCAAGCCAATTGTGGGTTCATCCAGAAAAACAACTTTCGGATAATGTAGCAGGGCACCGATCAATTCGCATTTCATTCGTTCGCCAAGACTCAACTTTCGAACTTGGACATGTAATTTATCGGCAATGTCCAATCGTTCTGACATTTCTTTGAGTCGCTGTTGATAATCATATTCAGCGATACGATACATTTCTTTATTTAGCAGAAATGAATCCCCGGCCGGCAAGTCCCACCATAGCTGATTTCTTTGTCCCATTACCAATGAGAAGTTCCTTCGAAATTCATTTTGTCTTTCCCAAGGTATAAATCCCATCACTGTTGCTATTCCCGAACTTGGATGGAGCAAGCCGGACAACATTTTCAATGTTGTCGTTTTTCCCGCACCATTGGCTCCCAGCATACCTACCAAAGCGCCTTCTTCGATCGAAAATGTGACTGAGTCTGCCGCTACAAATTCGGTATATTCGCGATGAAACAGCGATTTCATTGAATTCAGCAGACCGGGCTGTTTCACATGTGTACGAAATATTTTGGTCAAGGATTCTACATGAATCATGAGTTGATTTCCAATTGAGTATTTGCAATTTAGAAAATTGAATTCTTCAAAACACTTCAGTATCATTATTGCACTGTTTTGCATACAATCTTCATGCATCACTGTAGCAAAAGAAGATTCCACTTCGGTATATCAACGCTTTATACCTTGGGGTATATCCTGTATTGTATTGGGTATTTCCTTCAATGAACAAGCAAAAGATTACTGGTCGGATTCATCTCCATTTCATGTCATGAATTGGCAAACAGAGTATGATGATGCATTACTTGCCGATAAATTTGGTCATGCAACATTCTCATATATGGCAGCTAGAAATGTGGCAGGTATATTTGAGCAATCTGGGTATGACAAAAGGTCTTCAACATTGTATGGAAGCGGCATTTCTCTCTTGCATCAAACCATTGTGGAAATCCGAGATGGTTACTCAGAAGGCGCTCCATATCTAGGGTTTAGCAGAGGTGATGCAATTGCGAATATACTTGGTGCAGGTCTTCCAATTCTACAGGAATATATTCCCGCATTGGATTTCATACGTATGAAATTTTCATTTCTTCCCTCTGAATCATTTAAAGTCAATGGTGAAAATTCCATACTGAATGATTATCAAAGCACTTATCATTGGCTCAGCTTCAATGTGGCAGGAATGATTGGAAAAGAACATCTCGGAACTTGGTCTCAGTATGTGAATCTTGCAATTGGTCACTCCGTAAACAATATTGATAGATTTGGTAGTGGACATCATGAACTGTATCTATCGCTCGACTTCAATGCAGAAGCACTTCCATTTGATGATGCTTGGGGTTTAACACTCAAGCGACTTCTCAATTCAGTGAAACTTCCAATGCCATGCATCAAGCTGTATCCCAATATTGTTTGGTATGGCATTAGAATCTGATCAATGAGCTTCTTCCCAATTCTGACCAATGCCGGTTTCAACCACAACTGGTACTTCTCCGAGTGACATGGCATGTTCCATTTCAAACTTCACTAAGTCCCTCAATGCCTCCACTTCATCCTTCACAGCATCAAATACAAGTTCATCATGAATTTGTAAAATCATGAGTGATTTCATTCCCTCTTTTTTCATACGACCATGAACATTGATCATGGCAATTTTCATCATGTCTGCCGCTGTACCTTGAATCGGCATATTGATTGCAGCTCTTTCAGCACCTTGTCTGATAGCTTGATTATTGCTTTCCAATGCAGGAAAATATCTCCTTCTACCTAGCAAAGTCTCCACATAGCCTTGTTTTTTGGCCTTCTCAATTGTTTGATCTATATATGATTTGATATGTGGATATCTCAGAAAATATTGATCAATGATTTCCTTGGATTCTGTTCGTGAGATGCCAAGTTGTCTTGCCAAACCGAAACTTCCTTGACCATACATAATGCCAAAATTGACTGTTTTTGCAATGCGTCTTTGTTCGGATTGAACATCATCCAATTCGATCCCGAATAATGCTGCAGCAGTTGCAGCATGAATGTCATGTCCTGCATTAAATGCGGACATAAGCGTTGCATCATTGCATACATGTGCCATAACTCGCAATTCTATCTGTGAATAGTCTGCAGACAATAAGACATTGCCATGCTTAGGTATGAATGCTTTTCTTATTTCTCTTCCAAGAGCTGTTCGAATAGGAATATTCTGAAGATTTGGCTCAGTTGAAGAGAGTCTTCCCGTACCAGCAATTGTCTGATTATATGTTGTATGAATTCTGCCTGTTCGTACATTCACCATTTTAGGTAATGATTCAACATATGTAGACTGCAATTTTTGCAATTGTCTATGCTCAAGAATATACCCGGCTATTGGATACTCATCCGATAATTCAGACAGGACTGACACATCTGTACTATACCCTGTTTTTGTCTTTTTTGGACTTGGCAAACCCAATCGTTCAAATAAGATTTCACCTACTTGTTTTGGTGAATCTATATTAAAAGCATCCGTCCCTGCTGCTTCATAAATCTTTTCTTTTAAAGCCATTACTTCTTTCTTGATATGAACCGAAATCGTACCGAGAGCATCAAGATCTATAGCAACGCCATTATACTCCATTTCAACAAGTACTTCGCTAAGTGGAAATTCCACAGTCTGCGCAAAACCCAATTGACCCGATTGTTCCAATTGCACATTCAATGTATCAGCCAATGCAAGCGTGACATCGGCATCTTCCGCGGCATATTCCATGAGCTTGAGTGGCTCCACATCTCGCATTGAACCTTGTTTTTTTTCACCAATCAATGCGCTGATGGGAATGGGTTCATAATCCATCCATTTTTTTGCAAGTGCATCCATTCCATGCAGAGAATCGGGGTTCAATACATAGCTGGCAAGCATGGGGTCAAAAGACAATGGATGGACAGTGACTCCATATCTTTTGAGAATCAATGCATCGAATTTTCCATGTTGAGCAACTTTTTCAATCTCAGGATTTTCGAGGAGAGGTTTCAATGCAGTAGCGATGTCACGAGCACTCAATGAAGTTGCTTGGGCATGTTTTGATACTGTTGATTCAGATGGCTGGTCAAACAATGATTCAGGTATGTCAAGTGTATGCAGATCATCATCTTTGGTCAATACAAAAAATGCTTTACCGGGTTTTGCACTTAGAGCAAATCCAACGATTGAGCAATTCATCGTGCTCAGCGATGTGGTTTCCAAATCAAAACATATTCTTTTGGCAGACTTTATCTCATGCATCATCAATTTGAATGTCAATTCATCATTCACCAATTGATAATCATGCTCTCTGCCTGCGACATTTGCAAACTGAGATGGAATGGAAGCATCCGTGTGAACATTGATCTGGCCTGATGTTCTTTCAGCCCATTTTCTTCGAAGTGTATTGAATTGTAAGATTGAAAAAAGAGCATCTATTCCCACTGGATCCGCCTTTCCTTGGACGCAATCAACAAGTTCAATTGGCAGTGGAACTTCTGTATGTATGGTCACAAGTTCTTTTGACAACGCTGCTAAATCTTTGCCTTCCACCAATTTCTTCTTGACTGTTTCTCGCTCTATAAGCTCCAATGATTCATAGATCTTTTCAATTGTTCCGAATTGTTCTATCAGCGGTTGCGCTGTTTTTTCGCCCACACCCTTCACACCGGGAATATTATCAGAAGCATCACCGATCAAAGCCAATAAATCGATGATCTGATCAGGATAGACACCCATTTTTTCTTTCACTTGTTCTCTTCTATATTCATCATATGCATTCGCATCCTTACCGGGACGAAGTATGCTAATGCGCTCATCCACAAGTTGGAAATAATCTTTATCGGAAGTCAAACAACGAACATCATATCCCAAAGCGCCGGCTTGTTTTGCCAATGTACCGATGATATCATCTGCTTCAAATCCGGGCAATTCCAAAACCGGAATACCAATCAGACGCAGAAATTCCTTGATACGCGGCATCTGTGGGACTAATTCTTCAGGAAATTCATCCCTATGAGCTTTATACCCATCATACTTATCATGTCGGAAAGTAGGTGCAGAAGTATCAAATGCTGCGGCAATGAAATCCGGCTTTTCGGAATCAAGCAAGGCCGTAATCATATTGGCGAATCCAAAGACAGCGCCGGTGGGTTCACCATTGGGTGCTTTGAATCCGCTTTTTGACATGGCATGATAAGCCCTGAATACAAGGCCCATGGAATCAATGAAAAGTGCAGTAGGCATGGGACAAAAAACAATGAGCAAGAGTCAAAGACTCAAGCAAAAAATCACAATATTCGCATGCAAATTACAAAATCATGATGCGAAGTAGCGTGAACACCAAAAAGAAGAACATCGAGTTTCCAGAACCATATGCCGATGAATATCTCAAAAGGAAGGATGAAATTGCCTCCAGATTGAATGATTTTCTCAATGTACCGGAACAAGATTGGTTCTATGAAGCATGTTATTGTATTCTTACACCGCAATCCAAAGCAATTCATGCCGAGATTGTTGTGCGGAAACTCATGGATGCGAACTTTGAAATAAAGGAATTCGATCCATTACCACTATTGAGAAATCCTGAACATTATATCCGATTTCACAATCAAAAAACATCAAATCTCTTATTGCTCAAAGAACAATTCCCAGCTATAAAAGCCACTATTCATGAATTCCGTGCAGAACCATTGAAACTCAGAGACATACTCACTGACCGCATTAGAGGTTTCGGAATGAAAGAATCAGCACATTTCATGCGAAATATCGGAATATTTGGTCCAACAATATTGGACAGACATATCCTCAAACATCTCTTTGCATGCGGGATCCAAGTCGCAGAACATCCACCAACAAATAAAGCCCATTATCTCAATATCGAGCAAGCATGGCTGAGATATTGCAAGAAGGTGAATATCGACATGGAATCAATGGATCTGCTATTTTGGTCCATGGAAACCGGATTTATTCTCAAATAAGCCACGATGCACATTCCTCACATCGAATTTTCATAGATTGCAGCTTGATTTCAATATCAATTGTTTTCTTCCATGAAAAGCATTTCTCTTCGATTCCGACTCGTGTTTTGGTATAGCATGATCGTCACTTTGACGCTCTTGGCTTTCGGGATAGCAGCATATCTCACCGTTTCCAAAGATTTATATCAAAATCTTGATGCTTCACTCGAACGCGTTGCAACTTCTTTGGATTTTATCATTGGTAAAAAACAAAAAGAAACCATGCAGCCGCTACGACCTGCAACCCAAAGACGCAAAAAAACAAGAAGAAGTCAACCTGAACCTGCAGATTCATTCGCATTTTTCAGAAATTCCACTCCACTTTCCGATACAGTACGAATGTCGAGAGCAGATTCTTCCGAGATCGATGAAGATCCGGTATGGTCAGCTGTGTATGAACATATTCTATTCAATCCCAAGAATTATTATATCCAAATAGCAGACCTCAAGGGTCAAATAGTCTGGCGTTCTGAAAATCTCGACACAAATTCTCTTCCCCTCTTTGATGAATCGGTAATGATGTCGGGCATATCACCCATAACCACCATCACTTCTTTCGGCAGTGAATCACAAAATTTGCGATTATATCGTGGTAGAACATCAAAAGCTTTTATCACTGTTGGCTATTCACTCGAAGAAATTGATTCAACACTCTATGAATTATTCAATGCTTTGCTCATTGGATTTCCTATCGTTTTGCTTATCTCAACATTAGGTGGATTTATCTTAGCGAGAATTTCACTAAAACCGATTGATGACCTGGCAACTTCCGCTCGAGAAATTACGGCCAGCAACTTGAGTAATCGATTACCTGAACCAAAGACCAATGATGAAGTGGCCAGATTGACATATACACTCAATGAAATGATTGCGCGACTCGAAGGATCTTTTAATCAAATCAAACAATTCACGGCTGATGTTTCTCATGAATTACGAACTCCTTTAGCCATTTTGACCGGTGAATTGGAAGTTGCATTGCGTAGTGACAAAACACCTGAAGAATATCAGACTTTGCTGATCAGTGCATTGGAGGAAGTCGGCCGGCTGTCCAAAGTGGTTCGAACATTGCTCGATTTGTCAAGGGCAGAAACGGGTCAAGTCAGCATTGATCATCAAGTCGTTAATCTTAGTGCCATGCTCGATGAATTGAGTGAAGATGCGATGATCTTAGCCGAAGAACGTTCAATTTCCGTGGGAAGCATGATTGAACCTGCTATTTTCATTGATGGGGATTCAGTGAGACTGCATCAAGCATTATTGAATATACTTGATAATGCCATCAAATATACCCCCGAAGGAGGAGATATATTGATGCGTTTGGTACAAGAAGGTGATAGAGCGATACTCCGCTTGAGCGATACCGGCGTGGGTATAGCACCGGAACATTTACCACATATTTTCGATAGATTCTATCGTGCTGATCAAGCCAGATCACAAGATATTCAAGGAAATGGACTGGGTTTATCCATCGTGAAATGGATCATCGAAGCTCATGAGGGAACAATCAGGGCCGAAAGTAAACAGAATAAAGGAACCATGATCACTATCGTGCTTCCCATTTTGGATTCACCCAAAGAACAAACCGAGCAACCTCCCCAATTTTATGGAAGGAATCCATATTCATGATGCATGTGAAAATTGGGAAAAATGGCGATGTACCTGAGAGAATACAAGAATGCGGAACCTATGAATGGTGGTATTTTGATGCCATAGATGAGTCGCAACAATTGGCCATCACCATCATCTTTTTTGATGGAATGCCCATGTCGCCTTATTGGCTGGATGCTCTTCCCAAAGCAGATTCACGAGACTTTTCAGGATATGCTGTCTCGATATATCGAAAAGGGAAAAAACTAGCCGGATTCGTTCATCATACAGAGCACAATGAAATTCAATTTCTGAATGATGCATTAAGCATTCGCATGGGTGGCATGAAATTCAGCAAACATGGGAATTCCTATACTATTAACATTGATACCGAGTATCAAGATGCAACTCATTCAATAAAAGGCGAACTCCTCTTCACTAATCATAGTACTGAACAACAGTCATATGAAAAAGGTCATGGCAATCATTGTTGGAGATTGATCGCTCCACAATGTGATGTTTCAGGACATCTTAC
>Ga0172367_10009542_pt1 | contig 10629 bp, 22 predicted proteins | sample Lak10m_FD_114542 | JGI IMG/M metagenome (GOLD analysis project Ga0172367, IMG submission 114542) | Freshwater microbial communities from Kabuno Bay, South-Kivu, Congo - kab_022012_10m | ecosystem: Environmental > Aquatic > Freshwater > Lake | place: Democratic Republic of the Congo: South-Kivu...
ATCCCATTTGTTCTGTGTTGTCCCGTAGGGCAAATCGCAAAGAATAGTATCAATACTCCTATCAGGAATATCTTTCATCTTCTCCAAGCAATCACCGTGTATCAATTCAATCTTTGGCATCTTTCAACTCCTTAACTAATTTTTCGTTTGCGTCCGCAATCTTTTACATATCCTCAACGGATATTTCTTTTTCCAAAGGCTCGAAGAAATAAACCTCCTCAGCGCGGAGGGAGGGTCTAGGAATCTGTATCTCTAGTACCGAATATGTTTGGCGCTATGCACTGTAGCTGGCGCTCGATCTCTTCGAACACGGCTCTGATCTCCCATTGTGCTGACTTCGCGGTGCGGTTAGCAATCACATCCTGCCAGCCCTGAAAGTTCAAACACAAGTTAATCTGTGTGGTGCATGACTGTGGCAATATATACCGCGCGTCTTCTTTCTTCATGCCTTGTTCAAGGCAGTCTTTGTATAATATATCAGCTTCTCCCAGCAAATGCGACCACCTACGAATAATATCGTTAGGCATCGTGAACAACGATGGGGGTGCTATGAACTTAATATCACTCTGCACCACATAACGCTGAGACTCCTGCAATATACCCGCTATCGCAATACGCACCAGCTGGTGAGAACACACCCGACTAATGCCTGATATGTTGAACGTCGCATACGCGAAGCGTAAGGTAGACAGGTGTCCTTTATTGACACAGTGCTTAGCCCGTTTGATGTTTGACTCAGGATCTGTCTTGGCATCATAGCAGATAGCCGCCGCTTTGCCGATAGTGTTCTCTGGGGCGTGTGTGTGGTCGAGTAGCGTCACTTTCATTTGTTATACCAATTCAATAATAGTAAATATAAAAACCCGATGCTAACACCTAGTATCATGCCGTTGAAAAGATCTAGTAGATTCATCTCGCCGCCTTACGTTTTTTAGAACATGTTTTGTAATACTTAGCCGTGCGGCTAGTCGTTACTTCCTGCGCTCCGCAGTCTGGGCATTTTATTGTGCGACCGTCACGCGGCCATAAGCCTTTGATTAATGCGCTCATCTCTCTTCTCTCCACTTAATAAACAGTATCAACAGCCACAGCACCCCGAACACAGGCATCAGTAGCACCAACACAAACCAGTCGATAATCGTAGGGGTGTTATGCCGCATTGGGTTCCTCATTGTCTAGTTCAACTTCTTGTGATGCCGCGATATGCACTGGATTACCACCTTCATCTAAACAGAAGCTATACATCCCGTCTAAGTGATCGAAGTAAATCCTTTCGCCAGCTACCTTTACCCACTGCTTTGGTTTGACTTTATAGAGTTTCATAGTAACCACCTGATCCCCCAGCAATACATCGGCAGGAACACCAATTGCATAAGCCCTTTTAGTTGCTGTAAGCGGAAGCCTTCTACGACCCGCTAATATTTCCCCGTAGTTACCGGGCGTTAACCCTAATACAGCCGCAAAGTCCCGTTGCGTCAAACCGTATTGCAACCGCCTGAACTCTAAAGCCTTTATTAATTTGACTGGCGATACTATGACTGTGCCGTGCAATCGAGCCATCAGTTCGGGGGTAGTTTCTCGTTTGTTAATATCTGTCACAGCCTCACATCCTCATCACCCAAGAACTTATTTATCTCTTCCCTGTCCAACTGCTCTTGCTCTATCGACCACTGGATACGGTCAACTAAAGGCTCGTATTTGTCGTAGCCTAGCCGGACTAACTGTTGTACAGCGCTTTTACATTCTTCTAGTAAGGTCATCGTTTAAACCTCTCGATCTCTTCGTTTGTGAGTGGGTAAAAATCATCTGTTTGGCAAAAGTTTTGAAGCCATAAAACTATGTTTTGTGGATCTTCCTTATCTTTAACCAATATCCCATGCTCAGGTATGTTCTCCCACCAGTTTGGTTCTTCCTCATCCTTAGTCAGGTACACCGTCGGTTTAGGCTTCGGTGGCTGTAAATAAAGCGCTGTGCCTACGGGGTATAGCTTGGACTCTGTAAACCCTACTATATGCCTGCCACCGTATACGCCCATATAAATCGCTATAGGTAATGGTTTCTCTTCTTCACTCATAAATACTCCTTTGTACTCATACCCGCATCGCGGATCTTATTGAGTAGTGTTGTGTGCTTGTTCTGGCAGGGGCGGCACCTCTTTCTGTTCCAGAACTTCGACATTATCTGCTGCCCGCAGTCCACGCAGTGTGTTACCAAAGATGCTTTCCCAATTGGCTTCAAACTTGTCTCTGTTGGTTGGTCGTTGAGTACTGCCTTTTCCACCATGTGTTTGTCCTTTCATAATAACCCCTTCAGTTCGTTAATCTCATCTTGGAACATCTCTGTCCCTTCGTACTCGCTCTTCAAACATTGTCATCTTTCATCTCCTCCAATGCCGCCCTGTAACCAGCGCTGAACCCATCATAGTGATTCAGCCATGCGCCTTGTAGTTGATCGTGTGTTAGCGCCTTAGCCTTCTGGCTCTTACGGTTAATCGTTATCTGCTGTTGGCAAAGCTGTGCGTAGTCACAGGCTTTTAAATGTATTTCGTCTTTAGTTGTCATTCAATTTCCTCTTCGCCGTACTCGTAGTCAATATTAACTCTAGCACTTTTAGTAAATTTATCTAACACCTCAATAAACTCCTCAGCTTTTTCGGCAGTGCTGAAAATCTTAATTAAGTCCCTGTGTTCGTCCGTCAATCGGTAAACTAAAAAACAGGTTTTCATTTTTATGACTCTTTTGTCCTGGCTAAAATAAGCTCATTCAACTGTTGTATAATCGAGCAACACTCATCCAATAAATAGTCAGGCATATCACCTTTACCCCCAGCTAAATAGGGTTCGATTGATGATACGAATCTGTATATCTGCAATAGTGTTTCTGTTCTCATTCTTCCCACCCCAACTCCTGCAGTTTCGCAACTGCTTCTTCCAACGTTTTATATGTGCCCTGCGCTAACTTCTTACCGCCTAGCGTTCTTTGAATTAAAAACTTACCCTTGTCCTTGCTCCAGTAAATGAACTTAGGTAGCTCACTTACTTTCTTTTTCCTAACTCTTTCGTCAATCGCTATCTTGCCCCTGTATATAAACGTACCTGCGATCAGCTCAGCCTTGGCGGTATCCCTTGCGGTAACTGCTTCCTCAATAGTGTCGAACACACCCAGATAAAAGTTGCGAGTCCAGTGTTTGATCTGCACCTGATACTTACCCCCAGCGGTTAGCATTACTGACGGGATGCCGTCCATCTGGTAGACGCGTTTGACTCTTGGTTTTGCCACCTTAGGTTTAACAGGTCGGTCAGGTGGTTCATACGCCCAGTCGCTCTCGACTTTTATAGTCTTGGTCATAGGGCGGTTAAGTCGTGCCTGTGCTATACGCCCAAGGTGCTGGGCTTTCTTATAGTCAGGATCGTACTTACCAGATAGGAAGTCGATTGTGTTCATGTTTTCTCCAGCTACTTAGGTAGCGACTCAATAAAATATCAGATTCCCTGACACTATGGGTTTGTGTGGCGTTCGGTATCGACGCCCCATCTTTCGTTCGTTAAAGTACATTCGACCTTTCAGCGTGGGGTTAGCAAGTTCACGCACTGCTACCTTCTTTAAAGCATCTATCTGCTTTGGGTCTACCTTTGTATTTACTCCATCCCATAACCAACTGTATGCTCTTGGTTTCTTCATACTCTGGCATAGGGGTACTGCTTCCTGTCTAGCACGTTCTATTGCAACTGAAGCCACATACTGCTGGGTTTGTAACGACTCCCCTCGCGCTTCGTTAAACATAATCAACGCTAAACAGGCTACAGTTGCGCTCATCTGCAACCTCTCATATTCACCCTTATTCGTTTTTCGCGGCAGTTTTTAAAGCCACGCACGGGTTCAATTTAACCCTTTTTGTAGGGGGTATGTCAATCCTTTCGCCTGTATTTATGTCTCTGCCTACCTTGGCTGGGGTGTTCATGACCTTCAATGCGCCTATGTCCTTGATCGTTACGTTCTTACCTTCGCCTATGTAAGCGGTGACTATGTCGGTATATAGCTCGAATACTTCTTCTAAGCTACGCAAGGATTTGCCAGTGCGTGCGCTCAGTATGCGCATGATGTCCCTATGCCCAATCGTTTTATCACTCATGCCTCTCTCCTAATTATCAGTGTGTCGTCCAGCACTATGGGTTGCTTACTCATCCACTGCATCGCGGTATACGCCTGCTTTGGCGTGTCGCCAAGCGCGACTCGTTGTTTGTACTGGCAGTGCCAGAGTCCGTTTTGTTTATAAATCTTGGGTTTCTTCATACTCTAACTCTAGGATCAACTGGCAGTAATGGATAGCTTTCTTAATATCCTCCGCCCCATTCTTAGCCTTATGGCGTGTGATGTATTTCACGATGTTTCCTTGGAAATAGTCTAAGCCGTTGGCTTGTATGTATTCGACTGGTTGAATAGCTAGGTTCTTGTAGTGGCTACCGCCTGCTTGCGTATCTAATGCGCTCATCATCGTCTCCCGAATACTTCTGTTAATGCTGTTGATCTTGCGTCTGGCACACCTATGCCTTTACTGACTAGCTCCCATACTCGATCACAGAACGTGTCTACCTGATCCATCGTAGGATTAAACCTGCGTGTGGCGAGCTTGCCATACAGCCACTCTTCATCTAAATCTGCTTGTTCGATTTGCCTTGTCATATCTATTCCAAAAAAATGCCCACCCGAAGGTGGGCGAGTAGGAGCATCCTCATGACGAGAATTCTTTACATGTTGTCACATCTTACATAAAACACATTGTCGCTCATGCGTGAGCCGTACTCGCACGGCTCGAACTCTGATACCCGTTCCTCTAAGAACGAGAGCTTACCCACGAACCACGATGGCAGATCCGCACGACTGCACACTATATCAGGTCTATCTCGCTCGGTGAACGACAAAGCCAGGCGATCATTATCTAACATTTCAACCCTCACAGGTGTAGTCGGTAAGTGTATTTTTTTAAACATCGTCATACGTATGACGATACTCATACCCCATATGCCTCAAGCCTACTCAGCTCAGCATCTAATTTCATATCATTAATGTCATCTAAGAGTTGCTCGGTTAGCTTTTCCTCCAGCATATTCCACCACTCCATACTGATGATCCCCGTCAGGTCTGCACCGTTGACGTGTACGCTATCAAGCTGTACATAGGAATTACCAAGACAGTCATTATCCCCGTACCAGTGGCAGTCGAATACGATCCCATCTACTTTAATTTCTGTTTGTGTTGTCATGTTACCCTCCAAAGGCTCTTGATATTGACAATAAAATTAACCCTACTACTGCGACAAATAATGTCGTGCGTAGCACCCACACCTCACCCTTGAGATTCTCGATTTCTCTTAGCAGTCTATTAACTGCATCGCTGTGTATTTCGTTAGCGCGAATGTCGCGCATAATGTCTTGTGAATGTCTTGCCTTAATCATTGTTCTTCTCCTAGTAGTTGTCTGAATGTTTTGTACTCACATCCACCAAATCCCTGCGTGGTTTGAGCAGTAAGTTAATTGAATAGATCTGAGTAACACATAACGCAATCTCGGTATCAAACTCTGACTGCACTTGATTGAACACTTCTATATACTTCATGCCGCGTCCTCCCCGCCTTCTAATATATCTTTATGAGCTTCCAAATCAGCCAGTGTTATGCCATACGTCTCGAGCAGGTCGGACACCGCCCAAGGATATTCATATACGAAGTCATCTACTGATCTGACAATTGGTTTGTAACTGCCGTAATACTTGCTCTCGTATTTCTTGTTGCCTTGTTTGTACCAGCCCCAGTCATCATCCTCCCACTCAACCGTAGTCGGGTCACGCTCAACAGGTAAGCTATCCCAGTCCAGTGCAATACACGCATCGACTAGGCTCTCGAGGAACGGTACATCTTGCGACTCATTCTTTGTATGCTGGCTGTAGTAACCCACAGACATATTGATACACTCAGGCACTACACCGAAGAACGAATAGCTGTCAGTAAACGAACCTGTCGGGTCTTTCTTGAACGGTAGTGCAAACGCAGATATAAACGCATCGGCAAACGCATCACTACACCCACGTTCACCCATCTGATGTGTGATTAGATTGTCTGTACCCTTGCGATCAAACGATATACACTTGGTGATGTGCGCTGGCATGGTGTAAGCAGACGACCCGATACGCCCCTTCTCCTCGGTCGAGAAGAACACATACAACCCCGGCTTACCCGCCAAGATCATACGTATCATCACGTACATACCCGAGCCATCGTCAGCACCTAGCACACCCCCACCCTCAACGGACAGTAGTCCTGCATTGTCAATGACCAGACTGTTCGTGCCTAGCTTGTTATCGACTGTGTCTTGGTGCGCAGTGAAGCAGGTAGTACCCGCATTGTCCACCGTTATGTTCATATGCTCATCAGTCGCGAACTGTATATCGTGTTGCCTAAGCAACCCTTGAGTGTATGACAGGCAGAAGCCTGCGTTGTTAGTCGGACGTTTAGTCGTCAGTAGACTAAACAGTATTGAGTTGATCTGCGTAGTTGTAGTTGTAGTTGTAGTTGTCATGATATTCTCCTTAAGCGGCTTCGTCTTGTTCACGTTCAGCCATACGTCTGTCGTACTCTTTGGTGGTTAGATACACCTCATCTTCTTCGTCCCACATGATGGTCCTGCCTATCTGATTGTCTGGATACCAGTCGTTGCCATCCTCTACCCATACCGCATAGTCTTCATCTAAGTACTCATCTGCCCAACAAGACCAGCGAAACCCAAACTCAGCGGCGGCGTCACTATCCGTAACCCATTTATCTATCGAGTCTAGCCATATGTGATGGCTCTCCGCTGTCGTTTCCATGTATCGAACGTAGTTATTAGGTGAGGAGTACACCAGCACAGTGAGTCGTGTATAGCAGTAGTGGCATACATCAATCTCGTCCCCACTTACAAAGTACGTATTATCTGCATCAACGTGGTCATCGCAATGTTCGCACTGGGTTTGTTGGCGGCCTAGGATTGCGTTCTCATGGTTATTTGCTGAATACTTACCATCGTCATACCGTATGACGATATGATCGCCGTCTATGTCCACATTCGTTGAGCAGTAACTGGACCTGTCTAAGTCCCGCTTGTGGTCTATGTACGGCATGAGTATGGTGTTGTCATCCGCATGTTCCCAGATATTGTCAAGGTCTATGTCTCTACGGTAGCAGTTAACATACCGAGGTAACTTCCGAATACGCGCACCGCACAGCGAGTCGTGTATAAACCCTGCGTTATATAACGCATGTTCCATCTTCTCCCATTGACCATACACCATAGGGAAGTGCTTGTTGTGTTTATTGTAGAGCGCACGCGCCACTGGCTGGTCACCGATATACAGCACAGCCAGCTCAACATCACTGTTGTCGTACACCATGAGCGGGTGCATATCACCCCATTTATCGTAGCTCATACACGAGGACACGACGCCGTCATCTGCCAGTTGTTTATAGACCTCGAGCATATCTTGCCAGTCGGTGTAGTATCTAAGGTCACCAGCCGCACACAACCCAGACATTCTACGTACATCATCATCGTGCATATCAGGGAAGTATTGGCGTAGGTATCGACCCGGTTTGATCTGCTGTGGCACACGACGTTGCCAATGGCGCAACGTTGGGAAGTACGCTAGTAGCCCGGGGGTTTGTGTGGACATATGCACACCTGTACCCCACTTGGTTTTAAACCCTTCAGGTACAGGATTGTATTCGTCGTTGAATAACTTCTTGTCCACCTCACGTTCCATCTCAGCATACATATTGGTTAGCCTGTTGTATGTCTGGTGGGGTTGGTTATGTTCTAGGTGTGGTGGGGTGTGATACCTAGGCGCTACGCGCGCATGATACTCGCCGCCGTGTATGAAATACTTAGGCACAAGGGTAGCCACCGCCACGTCCCCCCGCTCGGTGTATTGTAGTACGAACTCGGATGGTGCCTGAGAATCCGATCTACTTCGCAGTATTTGAGCTTTCACATCATACTCGTCCATGCTAAACGTCCAACCGTTCTGATCCACATACCTGGTATGTAGGTACATTTGCTCAGCGTCATACGGTATGACGCTAGGGTGTGTGCCTATTAATGACACCACCCGATCGTAATAATCAAACAAACGTAACGCGTCATTGGTGTCTAACCAACGGACTAAAAACGCCCGCCACTCAGGCGATATTTGCTTAAGTACATGACCGTCTGCGATGTACCCATCACGCGCAAACTCTGCCTTACACTTAAGCGCAGACACGTAGTCCACAATATCTAAGGGTTCTTCTCTACCTTTTAGGTAAGCACCTAGTCTGTTGATGGTTAATTCAAACCCTTCCCGTTCGTACATGAACGGATAGTCGTTAAACGATGTACACGATGTACCCCTTGGCATAACTTCAACCGTATGCCCAGATCGAGTGCGCCATGTACCCGGCTCTAAGTAAAGCCCGACAATGTCAGACCTATCCTCCTCATTCTTGAATAAACGGGGGCTATTATGCGCGTACAACCCACCTCTAACCCTATCAATCAGTAAGTCTCCGCGATCCTCTAGCACTACACGAGTACCATCACGTCTGCTGTATGGTACGCCAGCTCTTAAAAGTAAATTTGTCATGATTTATCTCCCCTATCGTCATACTGTATGACGATGTTAATGGTATCAACTGGGACAGCCAGCGACTGGATGTGCGTATTACCCCACATCAGACACTATTATACAACATAATGCTACTCATGTCAAGCATTATTTTTATCGTCATACTGTATGACTATCCGGTTAGTCCCCCTCTCTCAACATTAAGACTTTGTTATCATGCCCCAGCATTTCCATATAAAAGAGTGCTTCTGCTTCGTCAATCGCCTTGCGGTTATATAGTATCTGAATATAGTGCCACACCGCCGCGCTTGCATCGTTAGGATATATTCCCTTGAGTGTCAGGCATAAACGCTTGATCTTAATGTCCGTCCTGTATCTGCATATTGGGTGCTTGATCTCGTTGGTGTACAGCTTGAGTGCCTTAATCGCTTTCTCTTTAGTCAGGTAGTACCCGATATGTTTTTGGTTTCGCGTATTGACGATCTTGGTTTTACGCATATGCCAGCCACGGGTTTTCCAGCTTATGTCCTCTTTAGACAACGGCTTGCCGTCTGCATCCACCGCACGTTCTTCATACTGGTTCTCGATGTATACCGCTCGCCACATATAAGCATTTACGCCTGTAGTCATCTTATAAACGCCCGGCACACCCGAGGATGATTTAAGCGCTGATGCCACATTGGTTAGTTCCAGGTTTTTTATCTTGCAATTTAATCTATTGCCGTCTTTATGACGTATTGCAGTTTGCGGATATTTGCCCGTGTGATAGAGCCACACTAACTTGGGTTCTCGATGTTGTCCCCCGCGTATATTGAATAGTCGCACAGGGTTTTTCGAGTTTTGATCTGCCCGTATAGTTCCCGGATCTATGTGTGTCATGTACATTTTTACGAACTCTATTGAGCCGTTCCAGCATATATCTATCGGCGCTAACCTACCTTCATGCTCACCAAATCGCTTGTCAAGATACACGAAATGCATTTTTACGTCGGCTTGGGTTGGGGTCTTTCTCTTTCTTATAGCCATTGTGTCACCTATATGGTTGATGTGAATCTGTAGTGTATCATAAACACATGGAATGCATACTGCTATTTTTCTAAAACGAGTGTGTCGCATAAGAGGGTGTTTGAAGTCGGGCTGATTGGCTCTTGTCTGTGCGTTTTAATCGCTTCACATTGTTGCGGGCATGCACAAGAGGGTTTTCAGCGTAATAGGCTAGTAAGCGAGTTAAAAAAGGCGGAATATACCATGATGGCTTGTGGAACGCAGTCGGCGTTCCACCGAAGTTTGATAAAAAGGCTAGAAAATGAGTTTTAATTTGCTGGATGCGGCGCGATGTTGGTTCGTTTGCAAGTTGGCAACAGTTTTTTTTATGTATATATATAGGGGGAGAAATTATAAAATTTTGTAAATGAGAATCATTCGCATTTAGCTCAAAAAATCTCCAGGAATATATATAAAAATTTTTGTTGCCAACTTATATATATATATATTCTTTTAAAAGAATAATAATAATAATACAAGAAAATCTAGCGGAAAATGCCTGAAAGTGCTGGAACGCCGTCTGTGTAACATGAGCCATCATCCGTGAAACATCTGCGTGAAACATATTATCGTCATACCGTATGACGTTCGCTGTGCTGTGCTGTCCGCGCTGTTCTGTGCTGTGATACCCGTTCCTATGATACCCGTTCTGCCTACGCGCGCCTGTGGTGGCGTATAGGCAAAAAAAAGCCCTAGATAATGCTAGGGCTTAGGGTATAAAAAAAGCCCGCCTAGGCGGGCTTAGAATCGGTTATGGTTGATTATACGCCGGCAAGCTCAGCAAGTTCCTCAGCAAGCTCAGCGGCAAGCGCTGGATTATTCGCAAGTAGCGTTTTGAAATTCGCGCGGATTACGTCGGCCAGTGATTGTTTAACCGGACCATGTTTTTGGTCTTCAGACTTTGGCGCTTTCTGCGCCACTACATCTTTCGCGCCTTTAGCTTTTTCACGCG
>Ga0172367_10009545_pt1 | contig 10627 bp, 5 predicted proteins | sample Lak10m_FD_114542 | JGI IMG/M metagenome (GOLD analysis project Ga0172367, IMG submission 114542) | Freshwater microbial communities from Kabuno Bay, South-Kivu, Congo - kab_022012_10m | ecosystem: Environmental > Aquatic > Freshwater > Lake | place: Democratic Republic of the Congo: South-Kivu...
GGTCAGCGTGCTTATTATGGCTCAAACTCCTATTTCCCGACCGCCTTTTTCAATGCGCGTCCCATCCCTAATCATAGTAGTGCAATAATCGGAACAGCAAGCGGGCACCATAGTGTAGGAAGAATGGGACGATTGTTGATTATTGATCCGATAATTGGAGAAAAAGAAGCCGATGGTGTAGTTGCTGAAATTCCTCACTATGGCCAAAAGGTATTGCCAATTGTAAGAGACCGTCTGCCTGACGGGATTTATCCTCAATTTTTACAACCTTTTCCTTTGAGCGATAAGTACTTCATTGTATCTATGCGTAGTTCTGAAAAATCGTTATGGGGTCTTTATCTGGTGGATATTTACGGGAATATTTCATTATTGGCAGAGGAAGAGAATTGTGCTTTTGTTGAGCCATTTCTTCTGGAGAAACAAAAAACGCCTCCGGTAATTCCTGACCGTATTAATTTGAGTAGCTCAACTGCCAATGTATTTATTCAGGATATATACATGGGAGGTGGATTAGCTGGTATTCCAAAGGGTACAGTAAAAAAACTAAGAGTTGGTTCCTATAATTTTAGCCCATGGGGCCAGGGTGGCTTGTTGGGAACAATTGGATCAGATGGTCCATGGGATATCAAGCGAATTCTGGGAACTGTAGATGTTGAGGCTGATGGTTCAGTCATGTTCACCATTCCGGCCAATACACCGGTTTTTGTTCAACCGCTCGATGAGGAAGGAAAAGCGCTTCAGGTTATGCGGAGCTGGTTTACCGGGATGCCCGGAGAGACTGTTTCCTGTCTGGGGTGTCACGAGTCGAGAAACAGTATTCCTGTTCCCAAAGCAAGTTTGGCTTCACGGAAAATGCCACAGCCCATAAAAGAATGGTATGGTAAATCAAGGGGATTTAGCTTTAAGCATGAGGTGCAGCCCGTACTGGATAAATATTGTGTTTCGTGCCATGATGGTTCCAATTCTAAAATACCTTATCTGAAAGGAGACAAGATGATTACCGACTGGTCTTCTGCAATTAGTGGTAGCGCAAGTTATGCCGCTGGCGGAGGTCATTTTTCCCAGTCTTATTTTAACCTTCAGCGCTATGTTCGCCGTCCGGGTATCGAAAGCGATATGAACATGCTAGTTCCTATGGATGTGCATGCAGATCAGACAGAGTTGATGCAGATTTTGAACAAGGGGCACCACAATGTGAAACTTGACAAAGAAGCGATTGAAAAACTTTCCTGCTGGATTGATTTTAACGCACCCTTTCATGGCCGACGTTCCGATATTCCGGGATACTCAAGGGCTTTGCCTTCCATTAATCTCAAGGAAAAATATCGGGAAATGTTCTGCACTCCAAAAACTGATTTCGAAACTCTTCCCGAAATCCCGAAAGATATTAAGCCAGTAATACCAAAGTCACCTGAGATCAGTAAAGGCATTGATACGGTTGACGGATGGCCGATGAAAGATCCAAATAGTAATCAATTGGCTCTTGGCTTTTTCCAGATGAGCATTCCTGTTGCTGATGGAATTACGCTTGAAATGGTCAAGGTCCCGGGAGGTAAATTCCTGATGGGGAGCGATAAACAATCCGATGAGATGCCAAAATCGGAAGTGATAATAAAAAAGGACTTCTGGATAGGCCGGTTCGAAATTACCAATCAGCAATACAAGATGTTCGATCCGAGCCACAGCAGCCGCGACGAATATAGGCATGGTTATCAATTCGGCCAAAAAGGCTATTCTCTTGACCATCCGGATCAACCAGTGGTAAGGGTTTCATGGCAGGAGGTAATGGATTTTTGCAAATGGCTGACCGAAAAAACAGGTAAGCATTTCACCCTTCCAACAGAAGCACAATGGGAATGGGCCTGCCGGGCTGGTCGTTCTGCCGAATACTCGTTTGGGAAACTTGGAGCCGATTATAGCCTGTTTGCCAACCTTGGCGACATAACGCTGAGGGAATTTGCCGCTTGCACTGCATTTAAAAATTATGAAAGTGTAAGGATCATTGACAATGCCGGAAAATATGACGACTGGGTTCCAAGAGATACACTTTTTGACGACCGCGGGTTTGTTTCCCAGCAGGTTGGAAGCTACCGCAAAAACCCATGGGAATTGTCAGATATGCACGGCAATGTATGGGAATGGACACTTTCGGAATACAAACCTTATCCTTATTTTGATTCTGATGGAAGAAATGAACCTGGAAAGGATTATGTGACTAAAAGAGTTGTACGGGGTGGATCTTGGTACGACAGGCCATTCAGGGCAACATCTTCTTACCGGCAATTTTACCGCGATTACCAAAAGGTTTTCAATGTCGGATTCCGGGTGGTAATGTTGGAAGATTGATATTCATAGTAAAGCAATGATTGTTAAAATGAACAAGTCTCTTTTCAGATATATTTCAATTTCGTTAATCGGAATCGCGTTATTGGGTTGTGGTACTCAGGAAAAGCTACTGGTTTGCGGCTGTAGCTGGGACAAAGTTGCTATTGTTGACAAAAAAACGGGGCAGATGGAGTGGGTTCATCAGCTTCAGAAAGGCGATGACTGCAACGACATAGAACTGACCAAAGCAGGCAACATCCTTTATGCCTACAAAGGAGGCGCCCGGTTAATAACAAATGCCCAACAAGTTATTTGGGATTTTAAAGTAGAAAAAGGACAGGAACTTTTTACCGCAACCGAATTACCTTCGGGAGAGTATCTTCTAGCGGTTTGTGCCAATCCTTCGAGAATCATTACCCTGAATGATAAAGGTGAAAAGATTAAGGAACTGAATTTTGACAGCGGAATTAAAAATGTACATGGACAGTTCCGTCAGATTGTTCAGACGCCTGAAAATACCTATCTCATCCCGCTGATGGAAAAAGGGGAGGTAATAGAGCTAACTCAGTCGAACGAAGTGGTTCGCCGCATTGAGGTAGGTGGCAATCCGTTCTCGGTAAAGATACAGCCTGATGGAAATTGGTTGGTTTCATGCGGCGATGCCCACAAATTTGTAATTGTCGATCCTCATTCACAACTTGTTACTGACGGGATTACCAATGAGGATATTTTAAACGTATCATTGCTTTTTGTTGCTGAAACGCATCCCTATAGGAACGGGAATGTGATGATCGCCAATTGGAGTGGGCATGCGAATGACAGAACTCAGCCGCAATTGATTGAACTTGATTCAAAGAAGCGGGTCGTCTGGACTCTGAATACTAAACCGGAGGATGTGAAAATATCTGCATTTTATTCATTTAGAGCAAAAAAGTATATTCGATGAATATTGTTACTGATATGCATTTTGCCATTAAACATTCCGATTGCATTTATTTGTTCACGAATCTATGGTCATGAAAAGATTAATGGAAAACGTTTCCGGAAATAAAAACGTTTTCGGAAACGTTTCCGGAGATTCTTTTACTCATTGATGATCAAATTGATAAACCAGAATTTAAATTTATACCCAAAGACTAATTCTAAACCAATGAAGAAATTACTACTGATTTGCCTTGCAGTTTTATTGACAACTGCTGCAATAGCCCAAAACGGTGACGGTTCGGCCGCTTCCAAACAAAACGATCCGAAAATGCAATGGTGGAAAGATGCCAAATTCGGCATGTTTATCCATTGGGGAATTTATTCGGTACCCTCCGGAAAGTGGGGCGACAAAACCACTTACGGTGAATGGATCATGCATTCGGCGAAAATTCCAAGGGCTGAATATGCTACATTGGCCAAACAGTTTAATCCAACACAATTCAATGCCGATGAATGGGTAAAACTGGCGAAGGATGCCGGTCAGAAATACATTGTCATCACCTCGAAACACCACGATGGTTTTGCCATGTTTGGTTCGAAGGCAAGCCCGTACAACATTGTGGATGCCACACCTTTTAAGCGCGATATCCTGAAAGAGCTGGCCGAAGCCTGCCGTAAACAGGGCATGAAACTCGGTTTTTATTATTCGCAGGCGCAGGACTGGTATCATCCGGGCGGCGCTGTGTCAGGAAATGTGGACTGGGACGAAACCCACAAAGGCGACATGAATAAGTACATCGATGAAATTGCAGTTCCGCAGGTAAAAGAAATTCTGGCCAACTATGGCGACGTGGCTGTGCTTTGGTGGGACACTCCAACCAACATGACCAAAGAAATGACGGAAAAGCTGGCCGCTTTAACCAAACCATATCCCAACCTGATCACCAATAACCGTTTAGGTGCCGGAATGGGTGGCGATCTGGAAACTCCGGAGCAGTTTGTTCCTGCCACTGGTTTCCCCGGTCGCAACTGGGAAGTTTGCATGACGATGAACGGTCACTGGGGCTACAATGCCTACGACGACCGCTGGAAAAGCACCACCGATTTGCTGCAAAAATTAATTGACATTGTGAGCAAAGGCGGAAATTTTCTCCTGAATGTGGGGCCAAATCAGTACGGAATCATTCCCGAAGTGTGCCAGCAAAACCTGCGCGAAATGGGCGATTGGTTAAAAGTGAACGGCGAAGCCATCTACGGAACACAGGCCAGTCCTTTTCCTTATCTTTCGTGGGGACGTGCCACACAGAAGGGCCAGAAACTGTACCTGCATGTGTTCGATTGGCCAAAAGATGGCAAACTGGTGGTGCCATTCTCGAATAAAATTACCAAAGCTTATTTGCTGGCCGATGCCAAAACCAGCCTGAAAGTCACCGCAGGAAAAGAAAACTCAACCATACAGCTTCCTTCTTATGCTCCCGATAAAATTGCGTCGGTTGTAGCAGTTGAGTTCGAAGGAAAACCCGCCGTTCAGCCGGTACCGTCGCAGGGTGCAAAAGTGAGCGCAAGTTCAACAGGCGAAGGTTGCCAGACAAGTTTTGCAACCGATGGCGACCCCAAAAACAAATGGCAGGCCGCGAAAGGCGAAAAATCGGGTACGCTCGAAATTGATCTCGGAAAACCTGCGACAATTCAATGTTTGTCGGTGGTTGAACCCTGGCACCCCTGGAGTGGAATTCGCCAGAAACATGAACTGTTTTACCTGTCGGGCAGCGATTGGAAATCTGTTCTAACGGCTGAAACAGATGGAACCGGTCTGACCAAAAGTTTTGCTCCGGTCACTGCTCAAAAGTTCAAACTGGTGATTGGCAATGTAAAAGAATCTCCCGCCGTGAATGAGTTGATTTTGTTCCGTGCCGAATAATCAGAAGATAGCTAACCATGAATAGAACCAGATTGACCATTGGCTTACTCACTTTACTGGCCATTTTAAATGCACCGCAAAACTTCGCAGGAAATCCTGAAGTTCAGGATAAAAAAGTTTCCGGAGCGATAAAGGTTTTACCTTTTTCGCCGTCGGAGGTCGTGTTGAATTCGTCGTGGATCAAACAGCGCGAAGCTTTAAACACAAACTATCTTCATCAGCTCGACCCCGAGCGTTTGCTTCACAATTTCAGGGCGAATGCCGGTCTGCCGTCGTCGGCCAAACCGCTGGAAGGGTGGGAGAGTCCGGGGTGCGGACTGCGTGGCCATTTTACCGGGCATTACCTGTCAGCCTGCGCAGCGCTGATTGCGAAAGACGGAGACGCTTTATTGAGCCAACGCATCGGTTACATAATTGATGAGCTGGCCGTGTGCCAGCAAAAAATGGGCGGCAACTATTTAAGCGCTTTTCCTGAATCGGAGTTCAATACGTTGGAGAAAAAGTACGGCGGCGTTTGGGCGCCATACTACACGCTGCACAAAATCATGCAGGGTTTGCTCGATGTTTATACTGCCACCGGAAATCCCAAAGCCTATCAGGTTTTGCTGAATATGGCCGACTATGTCGAAGCACGGATGTCGAAACTTCCGGAGGCCGAAATAGAAAAAATCCTGTATTCGGCCGAAGCCAATCCGACCAACGAAGCCGGCGGAATGAACGAAATTTTGCACAATCTGTATGCGGTTTCCAAAGATCCGAAACACCTGAAACTGGCAGAAATATTCGACCGGAAGTGGTTTTATCAGCCACTCGCGGACGGGAAAGATATTCTTTCGGGCCTGCATTCGAATACGCACATCGTTTTGGTGAATGGATATGCCCGCCGATTTGAAAATACCAGCGAGGCTGATTTCAGGAAAGCGACTGAAAATTTCTGGGACATGCTGCTGAATCATCATGCTTATGTGAACGGTTCGAGCAGCGGGCCGCGGCCGATAGCCACCACACCAACTTCGCGCATTGCCGAGCATTGGGGCCATGCTGACCATTTAAGTGCCACGCTGACCGGCGAAATTGCCGAATCATGCGTAACACACAACACCCAAAAACTGACGGCCAATCTTTTCCAGTGGACGGCCAATCCGGAGTATGCTGATGCCTACATGAATACCTTTTACAACGCCGTTCTTCCGATACAAAACAGCAAAAACGGCGCGGTGGTGTACCATTTGCCTTTGGGCTCGCCACGAACCAAAAACTTTTTGACGGAGCAAGACTACAAATGCTGCAACGGTTCAGGTATCGAGGCCTTTGCCCACCTGAATTCGAACATTTATTTTCATGATCAGAGCAGCCTGTGGGTCAACCTGTTCATTCCTTCAGCAGTAAACTGGAAAGAGAAAGGAATCAGGCTTGAACAGACCACGAATTTTCCGGAAGAGGCGAAAGTCCGGTTTACCATTTCAGCAGAACAACCCGCGAACTTTGCCTTGAAAGTGCTGATTCCCTCCTGGGCGAATGCGCAAACCCGGGTTTTGGTCAACGGACAGCCCGTTAAAACCAAAATTAAACCGCTTTCTTTCGCAACCATCGACCGAACCTGGAAAGCAGGCGATACCGTTGAATTGATTTTTGATTATGAGTTTCACCTGAAAAGGATGCCCGACAACCCGAATGTGATTGCACTGCTTTATGGCCCTGTTTTGCTGGCTTTCGAAACCGATAAGGAGTTGATTCTGAAGGGAAGTCAGGAACAGATACTTCAATCAATCAGAAAACAACCCGAAAGCTTATCTTTTGTCCTGAAAAACAACGGGATCGATTACAAACTTGTTCCATTTTACCAGATCACCAAAGTTTTGTACGGGGTTTATGCCACCATCCGGAATGACTATTAGTTGACTATGAAGAAATCCTTTTGCTGCATCGTTGCTTTAACTTTTTTGATTGTTTTTTCTTTCGGTGCCAAAGCGCAAAGTTTTGGCTATGTGGCCATTGGTGGCGGTGGCTATGTGACTTTGGTCATAGGTTGTCCAACTGAACCCAACCTGTTTTATGCCAAAACCGATGTCGGCGGAATATTTCGCTGGCAGGAAGATTCCAAAAGCTGGAAACCGCTGTTCAGTTGGGTAGCCAACAATCAGACCTCGTATCTGGGGGTTGAGGCGTTGGCCATCGATCCGCAATCGCCCAACAAAGTTTACACACTCGTTGGAACATCGTATTGGGACAGCGGCAAATCTGCAATTCTTCGCTCGGAAGATTACGGCGAAACCTGGAAAATTACCGATGTAACCAATCAGTTCAAGGCCAACGGAAATGGCTCCGACCGGCAGAAAGGCGAAACTTTGGCCGTTGACCCAAATAAAAGCAACATCCTGTTTTGCGGCACCCGTTACAACAACGGCTTATTCAAAAGTACCGATTCTGGTGTGAGCTGGCAGAAAGTCAGCTCGTTGAATGTCACCGACGCCAGCATCAGTTTTGTGGCTTTCGACGCCAGCTCAGGAACCAAAGGAACTGCTACACCCGCGATATATGTTGGAGTTCACCGCGAAGGCGAAAACTTGTATGTCAGTAAAGATGGTGGAATCAGCTGGACTGCAGTGGGAGGGAACCCACAGGGGAAACCACAGCGATGCGCATTTTCGGGCGATGGAAACTTGTATGTAACCTATATTGGAACGGCTGGCGGGGTTCGTAAGTTAAATTTCAGCTCCGGAACATGGACCAATTGTACGCCCAATTTATCAACCAACAGAGGTTTTAGCGGAATTGATGTCGATCCGGGTAATCCAAACCGGGTGGTAACAACTACCTACAATATGTGGTGGAATGAACAAGTCTGGGGATGGGCCGATTGCATTTTTTACAGCGAAGATGGCGGCGCAACCTGGAAAGAAAAGGCGCATAAAAATACAGCCACATTCAGTACAAACGGAATTCCGTGGATACATGGAGCCATTCACTGGGCCGGTTGTGCCACCTTCCATCCGGCAAAACCGGGTTGGGTATTCGTGGTTTCGGGCAACGGTGTTTTTGCTTCCGAAGATATTGCAGCCGCCAAGCCGGTCTGGAAATTTATGTCGAAAGGACTGGAAGAAACCGTAATGCTCGACCTGATCAGCATTCCGGGCGGACCACTGATTTCGTCGGTGGGCGACCAGGGCGGATTTGTGCATACCGATGTTACCAAAGCTCCACTGGCGCAAATCAGTCAGTCGTCGGGTTTTGCTTTTGCCGGACAAAAACCATACACCATTGCCCGCGTTGCCACCGATTTGTATTTAAGCGAAAACAATGGCGCATCGTGGACGAAACTTCCGGCTACTGCGGATGCAATGACCAAGGGGAAAGTGGCTGTTTCGGCCGATGGTAAAACCATTCTCTGGAAATCGACGGTAAGCAGTCAGGAAAAATGCTGGGTAACCAACAATAAAGGCGCAAGCTGGACCGCAAGTTCAGGCATAAATTTTAGTTGTTACCCGATGGCCGACCCGGTCGTTGCCACCCGATTTTATGCTTACAACCGATCGGAAGGCTACCTGTATGTCAGCGAGGATGGCGGACTGAGTTTTCAGAAAGCTGGTTTTGCAGGAACCAACGGAAATGCCCGGATTGCCACCTGGCACGGAAAAGAAGGGCACATCTGGATTGCCAATGGGGGCAATGGAATCAAATATTCTTTCGATTCAGGAAAGTCCTTTCAAACCGTTTCGGTGTATTCGGCCGAAGTTATTGCTATTGGCAAGGAAAAGCCCGGCGCCGAAATTCCGACGATATTTATTTATGGCCGTTCGAAAAGTACGGATGTGATTGGAATTTACCGATCGATCGATTGGGGAAAAACCTGGGTTCGTGCCGACGATGACCGGCATCAGTTTGGGCATTTAGCCAATGCCGGAATGATTGAAGCCGACCGAAATATTTATGGCCGCGTGTACCGCAGCACCGCCGGAATGGGAATTCCATACATGGATGCTGAAGTTCCAACGGCGCTTCAAAACCGCAGCTCAAATGGCGACATTAAGCTGTTTCCCAATCCTTTCGATTCGGCAATTACACTGCACACGGATCGTGTAAAAGCTAAATTAATTCAGGTTTACAATCTTAGTGGTTCACTTTTGAAATCGGTTTGGACCGATCAGCAAGTTCTTCGTTTCGGCGATGACCTGAAAGCAGGAATGTATCTGGTTAAAGTATCTGGAACAGATTTTTCTGAAGTTTATCAGATTTTGAAACAATAATACCAAAGCCATATAAAAACGATTGAAAGATCGGGTAATCCGGTCTGCATGAAGATCAAAAATAATAAAACATGAAGGAGAAAATTTTATTTTATTGTCTGCTCTTGTCTTTCACTAGTTTAGTTCCATCGGCAGGAATATCACAACCCCGTGACTGGACCGATAACCTGGATTTGTACAGCCTGGTTCAGCCTGTACCGCAGGCCAACAAATTTATCGTGCCGGGCTATTACGTCTGGTGCGGTTCGGTAACCAAGGGCGACGACGGGAAATTTTACATGCTTTATTCACGCTGGCCGCTGACTGATGGTTTCGAATCGTGGCCGGTAACTTCCGAAATTGCTGTAGCTGTTTCTGATCAACCAGGCGGTCCTTTTAAACATGTTAAAGTGGCGCTTCCGGCTCGGGGTACAAAATTCTGGGATGGCTCGGCCACCCACAATCCCGCAGTGGTGAAACACGATGGAAAATTTTACCTCTTTTACATGGGTACCAGTTGCGATGCCCCGATTAAAAAGCATGAAGGCTACACGCATAACTGGTGGCTTTACCGCAATACGCAACGCATTGGCGTTGCGGTGGCCGATAAACCCGATGGAGAATGGAAACGAATGGATCAGCCGGTTTTGAGTGTCAGTCCCGATTCCACAGCTTATGATGCTTTGATGGTTTCCAATCCTGCCGCCACTTTCGATGACAAGGGCCGCGTGATTTTGCTCTACAAACAGGTTTGCAAATCTGAAAAGATCAATGGTGGCGCCGTGCGTTTTGGCGTTGCTTTTGCAGACTCGCCTTTCGGACCTTTTAAGAAACACGACAAACCTATTTTTGAAGTGAACGATGGCGGGAAAGACTGGATGGTGGCCGAAGATCCGTTTGTGTGGTTTCAGGAAGGAACTTATCTGGCCATTGTGCGCGATGTGATTGGCAAATTTACGGGCGACAGCGGTGCCTGGGCGCTGATGGTTTCGAAAAATGGAACCGACTGGCAGCCGGCCAAACACCCGAAAGTTGTTGGTAGTACATTTTATTGGGAGGGCGGAGTAGCAAGTGTTTCAAAGCTTGAAAGGCCTTGCCTATACATGGAGAAAGGAGTTCCAACATATTTGTACGGCGCAACACGGGCAGATAAGGCTCAGTCAATGAGTTTTAATGTGGCTGTTCCGCTTAAAATGAAACAATAAAGCCTCGTAGAGGCGAAATATTGGTA
>Ga0172367_10009546_pt1 | contig 10627 bp, 4 predicted proteins | sample Lak10m_FD_114542 | JGI IMG/M metagenome (GOLD analysis project Ga0172367, IMG submission 114542) | Freshwater microbial communities from Kabuno Bay, South-Kivu, Congo - kab_022012_10m | ecosystem: Environmental > Aquatic > Freshwater > Lake | place: Democratic Republic of the Congo: South-Kivu...
AGAAGCTCATGGTACTGGTACTAGTTTAGGTGACCCCATTGAGCTGGAGTCCCTAGCAGCAGTGTATGGACATAATCGCCCTGACAATGAACCCTTAGTGGTTGGTTCGGTGAAAACCAACTTCGGACATCTGGAAGCAGCCGCCGGTGTGTCATCTCTGATCAAAGTTGTACTAGCACTTTACCATCAGCAAATACCACGGCATTTGCACTTTACTGAACCTAATCCTTACATTCCTTGGGATAAAATTCCCGTAGTAATTCCCACGAAAACAATGCCTTGGCTCCGGAGAGAAAAACCGCGCCTAGCAGGAGTAAGTTCCTTTGGTATGAGCGGTAGCAATGTGCATTTAATTTTAGAAGAAGCTCCAGAACAATTGACAACTGCAAATTTAAAAGCCGACACTAAAGAATCTTTGGAGCGACCCATTCATCTACTAACACTATCAGCAAAAACTCCCCAAGCCCTAGAAGACTTAGCCAGTTCTTACTACAAACATTTGGAAATTGACTGTCAACAAACACTAGAAGACATATGCTATACCGCTAATACTGGACGCTCTCATTTTCTTTATCGTCTTGCTGTCATAGCTAATTCCACAGCAGAACTAAAGGCAAAATTGAAGCAAGTACAAAATATACAACAATTGACAGAAGCTAGGAATAGAAATACTGAAATTCCAGGAATGTTCTGTGGTAAAATTACCCACAACAATAGTCAACCAAAAATTGCTTTTTTGTTTACAGGTCAAGGCTCCCAGTATGTGGGAATGGGATATGAATTGTACCAGACTCAACCCAGATTTCGTCAAGCTTTAGAAGAATGTGCTTCCATTCTCAAATGTGAGCTAAACATCCCCTTGTTAGAAGTGCTTTACCCGCCTACAAAAACAGAAGGACAATCCCACTTTCTGGATCAAACAGCATATACTCAACCGGCTTTGTTTGCTGTTGAATATGCCCTAGTGCAGTTATGGAAGTCTTGGGGAATTGAACCCGATGTAGTGATGGGTCATAGTGTGGGAGAATATGTTGCCGCAACTGTGGCGGGAGTTTTCAGTCTTGCAGATGGTCTCAAACTGATTGCAACTAGGGGAAGGTTAATGCAAAACTTACCCCCGGATGGTGAAATGGTATCAGTAGTTGCATCGGAAGATGTGGTGAAAGCAGTAATAGCACCTTATGCTTCACAAGTAACAATTGCTGCTTTTAACGGGAGGGAAAGTATAGTAATTTCAGGGGCAAGTCAGGCTATTGGTATAATTTGTAATATTTTAGAATCTCAAGGAATTAAGTTAAAACCCTTACAAGTATCCCATGCTTTTCACTCACCACTAATGAAACCCATGGTGGCAGAATTTGCAGCATTAGCTCAACAAGTCACCTACCGTCAGCCTGAAATTCCTTTAGTATCTAATATAACTGGGGAATTAGTTGATAAAAATATTGCGACATATAGCTACTGGGTAGATCATATTAGCCAACCTGTGAGATTTACCCAAAGTATGGAAACATTAGATAAACATGGGTGTAGAATCTTCTTGGAAATCGGGCCAAAACCCATACTTCTGGGAATGGGTTGTCAATGTTTACCGGAAAATCAAAGTTTGTGGTTGCCTTCTTTGCGTTCAACCACTAATGATTGGCAAGAAATGCTCTCTAGTATGGGAGAGTTGTATGTACAGGGAGTTAGGATAAATTGGTCGGGTTTTGATCAAGATTATACTCGGCACAAAGTAATGTTGCCAACTTATCCCTTTCAAAGGCAGCTTTATCCGAGAGAACCAATCCAAAATCTAGAAAAACTCTCGTTTGTTGAAACAACAAATGGTATTACTCCTCTTGTTAATTTACTCAACCAAGGAGATACAGAAAAGTTAACTCAACAATTTGAAAAATCAGGAAAATTCTCACCGGAACAGCTAAAATTACTACCCAATTTATTAGGATTACTAGCGGAACAATACCGGGAAGAACCAGAAATAAATATTATCAAAGAATGGCTCTATGAAGTCCAGTGGGAACCTTTAAATCTTCATGAACAAAAACAGTTTTTTGAACCTAGCCATTGGTTAATTTTTGCTGACTCAACAGGGCTAGGGAAAAAGCTGATGACTCAACTAAAAAACCAAGGACATGAATGTAGTTTAGTTTATCGAGCAGATAGTTACCAAAACCTTGAAGCAGGAATTTATCAAGTTAATCCCGCCCATTCTGAAGAATTTGAAAAAATTTATCAAGCAATTGGTAAAACAAGTACCTTACCCTTAAAAAAAATCGTTCATCTGTGGAGCTTAGACACTGGTTATCAAAATAATTTAACAGTTTCCGCTTTAGAGGAAGCACAACTTTGGGGATGCGGTAGCCTATTGCATATATTACAGGCTTTAGTTGTCTACCAAAGCAAATTAACTACAGTGAACAATACTCAAGTGATGGCAGAATGGGGATATCTGCAAATCTGGCTAGTTACTAGAGGATCTCAACCTGTTTTATCACAGACAAAACCAATAGCAATCACCCAATCATCTTTGTGGGGATTAGGTCGAGTGATTGCTTTTGAATATCCACAATTGTGGGGTGGTTTGGTAGATTTAGATGCACAAGAATCAGATAATGAAGCAGAAATACTACTACAACTACTAAGGGAAAACCACAAAGAAGACAATCTAGCCCTACGGGATAATAAAGCATACGTAGCTCGTTTAGTCAAACAAACACTAGGTGAATTTAATTCTTTATCATTGCAGTCTGATGCTACTTATGTGATTACCGGAGGTTTAGGAGCTTTAGGAATACAAACAGCGGAATGGATGGTATCCAAAGGAGCCAAACATTTAGTTTTAATCAGTCGCACTCACCCTTCTGAGGAAATACAGAAAACAATTGGTCTGCTACAGAAAGCAGGAGCTAGCATTTATGTATTTTCTGGAGATATATCTGTTGAAGAAGATGTAGTTAAAATCCTAGAGGAGGTTCAAACATCTTTACCTCCACTACGAGGGGTAATTCATGCAGCCGGAATCTTAGATGATGGTCTGATACAGCAACTGAATTGGGAACGTTTTACTCAGGTGATGAAACCCAAGGTCAAGGGGGCTTGGTATCTGCATCAATTTACTCAACACCTGTTACTAGATTTTTTTGTTTGCTTTTCCTCCGCGGCTGCCTTGTTGGGTTCCCCGGGTCAAGGAAACTACGCTGCTGCTAATGCATTTCTGGATGGGCTGGCTCATTATCGTCGTCAGCTGGGATTGCCTGGATTAAGCATTAACTGGGGAGCATGGTCTAAAAGTGGCATGGCTACTCGGGTAAATAGCCAGTATCAAAACCGGATGAAAACATCTGGTGTAGGTACTATTGCTCCAAAACAAGGATTACAAATATTAGAGCAAATTTTACTTGGTCCATCTCCATCACAAGTGGGGGTAATGTCTGTAGATTGGTCAGTTTTAGCAGAAGAATGGAGTTTAGGAAATCCGAGTTCATTAATTTTACACCTTTTAGGGACGGAAGAATCACAACGACAATCTAGACTAAAACAAAAGCAAGAACAAAGTATTTTAGAAAAATTAGAAGCTGCACCAGAAGTTGAACATCAAGAGATTTTGAGAATTTATCTACAATCTCTAGTGGCAAAAACCCTAAAAACTCAATTATCAGATATTCCTACCCATGGTAATCTCATGGAAATTGGTATGGATTCTCTTATGACCATGGAAGTGGTAAATCAGATGAGTCGTGATTTGGACTTTATAATTTACCCCAGAGAATTTTATGAACGACCTAGAATTGATTCTCTAACTGAATATTTAAGTGTTGAACTGAGAAAAAAAAGTATTACTCTCAATTCAAGTCAATCATCTCCCAAGACTTTGGAAGTATTCGAGACAAAATCGAGTTTTAATTCTCCCCTCACTTCCAGTTCACAACGCCTCCCTGGAATTATCTTTATACTTTCTAGTCCTAGGTCTGGTTCAACCTTGCTGAGGGTAATGCTGGCTGGCCATCCTCACTTATTTTCTCCTCCAGAACTGCATCTGTTAGCCTTTAGTAACATGAGGGAGCGAGAAGAAAAACTTAAATTTTCCCACTTGGGTGAGGGACTACAAAAAGCCTTGATGGAAATTGAAAATTTAGATGCAACAGCTAGTCAGGCTTTGATTAAAAATATGGAATTGGAGAATTTATCCATTAAAGAGGTATATCAGAGGCTTCAGGAAAATATCAGCCCCCGGATGTTAGTGGATAAATCTCCTTCTTATGCTGTAAATCGCAGTATTTTAGAACGAGGAGAAGCTATATTTGCCAATTCCAAATACATTCATTTAGTTCGCCATCCCTACTCAGTGATTGAATCATTTGTGCGTATGCGGATGCAAAAAATGGCAGGTTTAGGTGATGATAATCCCTATGAGGTTGCAGAGCAGGTGTGGACAAAAAGCAACCAGAACATCCTCGATTTTTTAGATCACATAGAACCACAACGCCGCCACCAGATTATCTATGAACAATTGGTAAAGGAACCGTCTAAGACGTTATCAGAACTGTGTAGTTTTTTAAATATTGATTTTGATACAAAACTTTTGCATCCTTATGAAGGAAATCGGATGACTGAAGGTATTTATCAAAACTCACTATCAATTAGCGATCCCAATTTTCTGAAACACAATGCTGTTGATTTTAGTTTAGGAGACAAATGGAAAACCATTCAATTACCCCATAGATTAGGAGAACAAACCCGGGAACTTGTTAGACAATTCAATTATGAATTGCCTAACTCCATGGACACAGTTGCAAATAGTAAGACAGAAGAAAAGGAAACCCAAGTTTCTTTAAATCTTGTGAAGAAAGAGCTGCTCATGGATGAAAAGTTTTTGGAGTTGAGAGGAAATGAGATTTGTCTCTGTAGTTGGGGTTCTGAAAATAACCCTGTAATACTGTGTATTCATGGAATTTTGGAACAAGGTTTGGCTTGGCAAGAAGTGGCACAACCTTTGGTTGCAAAAGGTTATCGGGTAGTGGCTCCAGATTTATTTGGCCATGGACGCTCAAGTCATTTGAAAATGGTAACCGCCTATAATTCTCTAACATTTTTAGCTCAAATAGATAGAGTAATTCAGGAATTACCGGAGGAACCTTTGTTTCTTGTAGGGCATTCTATGGGTGCAATGTTAGCCGCAATGATTGCTAGTGTAAGGCCTGAAAAATTCAAAGCCTTGATGCTAGTGGAACCTCCACTACCTTCTTATGAAAACAAACAACAGGCAATTAATCAACTAACAACTTTTTTAGAATATTCTACCTCTTCACCAAAACATCCAACATTCCCAGATGTAGCAACTGCTGCTGAGAGACTGCGTAAAGCTACACCTGCTTTGTCAAAAGAATTTTCTTACATTTTAGCTGAACGAATTACACAACCCTGGGAAGAAGGAGTAATCTGGACTTGGGACTCAATTCTTCGCACTCGCTCTACCCTAAGTTTCAATAGTTTTAATGGAGGTAGATCCGAATATCTAGAAATGCTCAAACATATTCAAATTCCAACTACATTAGTTTATGGGAATAACAGTAAATTGAATCGTCCAGAAGATTTACAAGAACAACAAACAGCAATGGCTCTAGCAAAACGGGTCTTTGTTGACGGAGGACACAATCTCCACATCGAAGCTGCTTCTCAATTAGTAAAGCTAATTGAACTGGCAAATTCCTTATCTTAGTATTTGTGATTTTTGGTTTTCTTTGCACTTACTCCTTGTTAAACAAATGAAAAAATATATTCCCACCCAATTTGTTAAAAAAAAAGAGCGGAAAACGCTTAAAAAAAAGTATATTCCCACGCCACTGGTTGAAAAGAAAGACCGGAAAAAAGTACCAATAGTTGAACAACTTAAGAATCGTCGGTTTTCAATCGTGTATGTGATATGGCGATTTGCAATTTATTTTTTAGGGATATTATTCCGCAGATTTACAGGAAAAGCGGATATTCAAAAAACAGCAGTGGAATTGCGAGACATATTTGAAGATTTAGGTGGTTTATGGGTGAAGACAGGCCAATTATTAGCATTAAGAACAGACTTGTTTCCTGATGAAGTATGTGATGAATTAATACGGCTGCAATATGGGGCTCTTGGGTTTCCAATGGAATTAGTACGCTCAACTATTGAAGCAGAATTGGGTGTGCCGATGGATAAAGTTTTTGAATCTTTTGATGAAGAACCTTTAGCTGCTGCTTCCATTGCTCAAATTCATACTGCCGTTTTGTCTAAAAACAAGTTGCCTGTGATAGTTAAAATTCAACGTCCCGGTTTGGAGGATGCTTTCAGACGGGATTTACAAGTTATTAAACTTTTCGCAAATTCATTGCAATTTTTAAATATTGCCAAATATTTGCGGTTCGATGAAGCTGTATTAGAAGTGGAAAAAATATTTACTGAGGAGCTAGATTACCGATATGAGGCATCCAATATGGAACGGATGAAAAAAACTCTCAGAGAACATGGTGTTTATACTCCTTCAGTGTACAAAAAATATTCCAAGCGTCGGATTTTAGTGATGGAGTATATTCCTGGTGTATTAATGGCTGACTACATTCAGGCTTTAAATAATGACCCTGCCAAAGTAAAAAAATGGGATGAAGAAAATAAGGTAAACCGTAAAAAGTTGGGAGAAAATTTGTTTTTATCATTATTCCGACAAATATTTGAAGATAATTTATATCATGCGGATCTCCATCCAGGTAATATATTTTTGTTGCGTAATAGTAAATTTGTACTCATTGACTTGGGAAGTGTTGGCTCTCTGGATAAAGACTTGAGGAATAATTATTTAAACTACAATAATGCACTTGCGAGAGAAGATTTTCCTAAAGCAGCTGATTATATTATCCGTTTTGCAGTAGATATTCCAAGGGTGAACATATCTAGAGTACGTGCGGAAATGGCAACTGCAATTGAAGATTGGGCAAGTAAATCCCGACTGGATGGATTATCCTACAAGGAAAAATCCCTGGGTGGAGCTACTAGTGAAATTAGCAAAGTTTCTATTAAATATAATGTTCCCAGCAACTGGGGATTTTTAAAAGTAAGTAGATCTCTTTTAACTTTGGACGGATCTCTTCAATATCTGATACCAAATTTTAGCGCCTTGAAGCTGATAAAAAGGTACAATAAAGAGGCGCAGAGCCGTGCTTTAATTCAGAGTTTTAGTTTTGAAACTATTGCCAAATCCATAAATGAGTTTTTTGGAGCTGTGGATGAATATAACAACTTAATTCTTCCAAAACTACGAGAGCGCACTATACCTTTTGAGGGAAGCATTAACAAGTTTGCTCTTTTCCTGGCATCTATTTTACGTGCGGTTTCTTCTGCAACATTTATTAGTGGATTCGCTTTAGCCTATATTTTCTTATATCAACATCATTTTGTAATTATTAAACTCATTCATAATCCTCTTTTTGATGAAATTACTACACAGTTTCCACGCATACCATACCTGGAATGGATTTTAATTTTCATGGGAATCAACTTGATTTCACGAAGTTTGTCGGCTTGTTCGGTTATTTTAGAGAAAAAGGAATATGAAGCCAAAGGGATTTTATAGAGTTAGAATCTACTTTAGGAGCTTAATGTTAGGAGTAAAACCCTGTCTTTACAATTTATTTCCCTTCCTCCTTCTCATCCCCAACTACCCACAGGTTTAATTGTCTGCTTACATGGTTGGGGGGCTAATGCTGGGGATACTGCATCTTTATTACCATTTTTCAAGTTACCGAATTACCAATTTTTATTTCCCAATGCGCCTTTTCCTTTTCCTTATTCTGTTGCAGGTAGGGCATGGTATGACCTGAGATTAGAAAATATGTATGAAGGATTGGAAGAAGGTCGGCAATTGCTAATGGATTGGCTGCTATCTTTGGAAAATACTACCGGTGTGCCGCTATCACGGACTATTTTGTGTGGATTTTCTCAAGGTGGGGCTATGACTTTGGATGTTGGGCTAAAATTGCCTTTAGCTGGATTAGTTGTGATGAGTGGGTATTTACATCCTGGTGTAGTTACAACAGCTAAAACTGATTTTCCCCCAATGTTAATTATGCATGGTAAATATGATGAAGTTGTGCCACTGCAAGCTGCTTTAAAAGCACGGGAAACTTTAGAATCTCTAGGAATTGCCTTGGAATACCATGAATTTGATATGGGGCATGAAATTGGTCTAGAAATGTTAGATGTGCTACGCAATTTTGTGGGCAATCTCATTGGTTAGTACAGGGTAGCAATTTTTTGCAAACTATGGTAGAAAAAAATGCAAGTTTTTCGGAAATATGCATCCTCTAATGAGTAAGATAGATTGGGTGGCAGCGTCAAGCGCAACTCAAATCATGCTGGGTGAAAATTCTGCATAAGGGAGGGGCAAGCATTATGAAAACTTTAAGCATTTCCAAAAAGAACATTTCTGCTATGACCACGGCAGATGTAGAACAGTTGGCTAATCGTCTAGAAGTAGATAATTACAGCAATGCTTTTGAGGGTTTAAATGATTGGCATCTCTTGCGAGCCATCGCCTTTCAACGTCCTGAGTTAGTTGAACCCTACATCCATCTGTTGGATTTAGAAGCCTACGACGAAGCATAAAAATTTGAAAATTAGGAGTCAAGGGTTATTGTTCCTAACTACTGACTCCTAAGTTTCATCTGTGCCAAATCTCCAACCCCAAATCTCAAAGGTGAAAAAAAAGGTTATCATTGGTGTAAGTGGCGGTGTCGCTGCCTACAAGACTTGTGAATTAGTTTCAAGGCTGTTTAAAGGTGGGGTGGAAATTCGAGTCATTCTTACCCAAGCAGCAGAACAGTTTATTACCCCTTTAACTTTAGCTACACTCTCTCGTCATTGTGCATACACAGATAATGATTTTTGGCAATCAAATCACTCGCGTCCGTTGCACATTGAGTTGGGAGAATGGGCAGATTTGTTAGTAATTGCCCCGTTGACGGCCAATACATTGGCAAAATTAGCTTATGGTATGGCTGACAACTTACTGACAAGTACTGTACTGGCTTCTAGTTGTCCTGTGTTGTTGGCACCGGCGATGAATACAGATATGTGGGAACAGTTGGCAGTGCAACGGAATTGGCAGCAACTGTTAACAGATGTCAGATATCACGGCATGAGTACAGGATCGGGGTTATTGGCTTGCGATCGCATTGGTGCGGGGAGAATGGCAGAACCCCAAGAAATTTTGACTTATATCCAATCATTACTGCACGTTGGTGGTAAACGAGATTTAATTGGTAAGGGTGTATTAATTAGCGGTGGGGGAACAAGAGAATATCTTGATCCAGTGCGGTTTATTGGGAATCCGTCCACGGGGAAAATGGGACTGGCTTTAGCACAAGCGGCACTGCATCGAGGAGCAAATGTGACGTTAGTACATGGCCCAACTAGTGGGGATGTACCATTGGGTGTGCGAGCCATACCCGTAGTTAGTGCGAAGGAAATGCACCAAGCAATGCAATTACATTTCCCCAATGCTGATGTGATTATTATGTCCGCTGCGGTGGCAGATGTTAAACCCAGAGATTATAGTACAGAGAAATTACCCAAGCGATCGCTTCCCCGGGCTTTACCCTTAGAACCAGTATCAGATATCATTAGTGAACTAGCACAACTCAAACAACGCCATCAAGTTTTAATTGGGTTTGCTGCACAGACAGGGGACATTGTTACCCCAGCCATGGCTAAGTTGCAAAATAAGAAGTTGGATATTATTGTTGCTAACCCCATTGATCAGCCTGATAGTGGTTTTGGTAGTGACAATAACCAGGCGGTGCTCTTGGATAAACAAGGAAATCAAGTGGAAATTCCTCCTAGTTCTAAATTGCAAATGGCGCATGATTTATTTGATTTTATGGCCTTGGTGAATCCAGATATAAATTTATGAAGTTAAGCCCCGCTTCGGTAACACCCATAAGCGTACTGGGGACACAGTTGTCAAAGAAATACCAAAACCTCAATTGCGTCGCTATTTCCCAAGGGTTTCCAGTCTTTTCCTTATAATATCTGTAACACCTGACTAATTCGGGCTTGGTTTTTCACTTAGGGTTGGGTTTGGAAATGTTTACCTCGTCAGAGATTCCCATCATTGGGATAATTTTATTAATTGCTTTGGGTATTTTAGGTTGGGGCTTTTATCGCGCGAGACCTTTTGGCAAACTGGGGATTTTAGCCTGGTTGCAGTCGGTGGTGTTAATGACTCCCTGGCTGCTGTTCTTTGGTTTATTTGCTGCCGGAATTTACATTAACATAGTTGGTGTATTGACTTTAGTAGTAATTTCTGCTGGTTTGTACATTTTCTTAGGCAGACAGTTACGCGCTGCTGGACAAGATGCAATTATTCAGCAAAGAGCAACACAAAGGCTAGCTGCTAATTCTTCACAAGGCTCAGAGAATTTACCGCAAGTGGTGCTTGAGGAAATTAAAATCCCAGTATTGCCAATTCCGGAAGGAGACTTAACCGCCATTAAAAGTATTTTCGGGATTGATACGTTTTTTGCCACAGAAACTATCTCCTATCAAGAAGGGGCGATTTTCAAAGGTAATATGCGTGGGGAAGCAGAAGAAGTTCAC
>Ga0172367_10009547_pt1 | contig 10627 bp, 10 predicted proteins | sample Lak10m_FD_114542 | JGI IMG/M metagenome (GOLD analysis project Ga0172367, IMG submission 114542) | Freshwater microbial communities from Kabuno Bay, South-Kivu, Congo - kab_022012_10m | ecosystem: Environmental > Aquatic > Freshwater > Lake | place: Democratic Republic of the Congo: South-Kivu...
CGGCATGTCGATCTCGAGCAGGTCGTCCGCCATGTAGCGGTCGGTCTCGATCTGGTCGAGCGCGCGCGCCACGTGGTCGGCGAGGTCGCGCAGGTAGGGCCGCGTCTCAGGGTGGAACACCGTGTCGAGCGCGATGAGGTTGGATGCGGTGTCGCGGATCGGGAGGAGCGCCCGGCGCATGCGGATGAGTTCCGCGCGCGCACGCCTGATCTGCGAGAGCTGCCGGCCCGTGGGGCGCCTGAAGACCTCCTCCTCGAGGTCCTCCACCAGGCTGCCCACGGCGTCGACGATCGGGAAGTAGGCGTCGATGACGGCGTCGGCGATGGCGTAGGCCAGGTAGTCCGCGCCGCGCGTGCGCAGCCGGCTGGCCGGGTTGCGCATGCGCGAGCGCAGCTGCCCGAGGCAGTCCCCGGGCAGGCTCTGGAAGGTGACGACGAAGCGGTCCGTGATCCAGAGTGCAAGTTGCTCGGTCCAGAACTGCCCCTTGTCGCCGTGCGGCATCGGCAGCACCACGAACGTGCCCGAGGGGTACGTGTCCACCTTCGCGCGCTGCGAGAGGTCGGTGGCGTCCTCCATGGCGAGCGGGTGGATTCCGAAGCGGTCGCCGATCGCCTTGAGGAGCGCGGCGTCGCCGAGGCCGTCGACGTTCACCCACGCCACGGGCGCGTCGGCGATGAGCGCATCGATCTCCGCGACCGACTTGACGTTGCTCTCCGTGATGCGGTCCGGGCCGAAGGCGACCACCGTCACCTCGGGCGGCAGCGCGTCGGGCGCCACGACGATGGTACCGGGTGCCACGTGCAGGTTCGTCGGGCGCCTGAGCCGGCGGCGCGCGAGCTTCGCGTTCACGGCCGTGCGCCGCAGCGCCTCATGGACGACGCCGGGGAACATGTTCATGCGGAGGCGGCCTCCTTCGCCGCCGTCAAGGCGCCGAATGCCAGCCACGCCAGGATCGCGGCCCGCGCGCTCCATGCCAGGGTGCGGATCCAGTTGGTGGTCACCAAACGCTCGTGCGCCGCGTCGTCGAACCCGCGGCCGAGCACCGCGTGCATGGGTACCTGCAGGGCCCAGGTGGACACCCAGACCGCGGCAAGCAGCGCAAGGAGCGTCCACGCGGACCATGCCGGCACGAACCGGGGGCGGTGCACCACGAGCAGTGCCGCGGCCGCCGCCTCGCAGAGCATCGCGGGCCCGACCACCAGCGTGATCAGCCGCGTGTGCGCGGACTCGTAGGCGGTGAAGCCCTCGCGGCCAACGCGCGCGAAGAGCGGGTAGTGCACCACCTGGATGGTCCAGATGAGGCCAGCGAGGAACCAGCTGCTCGCGAGGTTCGCGAGGAAGACGAGCGCGGTCGTGCGGTCGGTCATGCGGGCACCTCGATCACCGTGAGCTGGCCGGTCGCGGGCGTGAGCGCCGCCACGGTGAAGCGCGGTGCGCGGTGCAGCGCGCCCGGGTTCAGGACGCGCGTGGTGCCCACGCGCTCGTCGCGCAGCTCGTGCGTGTGCCCGTGCACCAGGTAGTCCGCGCCGCCCGAGACCGCCGCGCGCATCGCCGCGATCTCGTGCCCGTGCGTGAACACGATGCGCCTGCCGTCGACGGTCACCTCGCCGGCGTCGCCGTGCACCGTCACGCCCACGTCGCGTGCGTAGCGGCCGAGCGTCTGGCTGTTCCAGTCGCAGTTGCCCCACACGAGGTGGCTGTCGAGCCCGGCCAGCTGGTCGATCACCAGCTCGTCCTCCACGTCGCCGCAGTGCACGAACACGGTGGCGCCGGAGGCGCGCAGCGCCTCGAGCGCGCGCTTCGTGCGCTCCCAGCGGGAATGGCTGTCGGAGAGCAGTCCGACCACCGTGTCCATGGGGGCAGGGTACCCTTCGCGGCCCCCCATGACCGCGCCCGTCACACGCTTCGCCCCGTCCCCGTCCGGCCACCTGCACGTCGGCGGCGCCCGCACCGCGCTCTTCTGCTGGGCGTTCGCCAAGGGCCGCGGCGGCAGGTTCCTGCTGCGCATCGAGGACACCGACCAGAAGCGCTCGAGCGGCGCGGCAAGCGTCGGGTTCCTGAAGGACCTGGCGTGGCTGGGGATCGACTGGGACGAGGGCCCCGAGCACGCCGGCTGCGGCGGCGGCAGCAACGGGCCGTACTTCCAGAGCGAGCGCCTCGACCTCTACGGCCGCATCCTCCGGCAGCTCGTCGACGAGGGCAAGGCCTACTACGCGTTCGACACCGCGGCGGAGCTGGAGTCGCGCCGCGCGGAGGCCAAGGCCGCCGGCCGCGCGTACCGCTACGACGGCAGCGCCCAGATGGCCCTTCCCAAGGCGGAGGTCGAGCGCCGCCTCGCGGCCGGCGAGCCCGCCGTGATCCGCCTCAAGTGCCCGCCGCAGCCCATCACCATTAAGGACGAGATCCTCGGCGAGGCCACGCTTCCTGCCGGCGAGGTGGACGACTTCGTGCTGCGCAAGGCCGACGGCTTCCCCACCTACCACTTCGCGGTGGTGGTGGACGACGAGCTCATGGGCGTCACGCACGTCCTGCGCGCGCAGGAGCACTTCAACAACACCGCCAAGCACATGCTGCTGCAGGACGCGCTCGGCTACCGCCGGCCGACCTACGGGCACTTCTCGATCATCACCAATCCCGACGGCAGCAAGATGTCCAAGCGCGACAAGGACAAGCTGCTGCGCAAGACCGTCACCGACCGCAAGCTCACGGCGCCGCCCGCGGGCACGGTGCCGCAGGCGCGGTGGGATGCGTGGCTCGGCGACAAGAACGCGCAGCTCGACTTCGAGGAGGCCAATGCGCTGGCGGAGGCGCTCGGGATCAGCCTTCCCGAGATCAACGTCGACGACTTCCGCCGCAGCGGCTACCTGCCCGAGGTCATCTGCAACTTCCTGGCGCTCAACGGATGGAGCCCGGGCAGCGACATCGAGAAGTTCGACATGCAGTTCATGAAGGAGCGGTTCGACCTGAAGCGCGTGGTGAAGACGCCCGCCAAGTTCGACCGCGCCAAGCTCCTGAGCTTCAACTGCGACGCCATCACCGGCATGCCGCGCGAGGATTTCGTGCGCCGGGCCCGCGCGCACGGCACCGAGTTCCACCCCGCGTTCATGGGACGGCTGACGCCCGCGCAGTTCGAGCAGCTTGCCGGTGCAAGCCACGAGCGCTCCAAGACGCTCGACGAGATGTTCCGCTCCAACCGGTTCCTCACGCTGCCCGACGCGCAACTTGCCTGGGAGCGCACCAAGAACGTCGAGAAGGCGCTGCTTGGTCCGGAGCCCAGCGGGCTTGGGCACCTGAAGGGGCTGCTGCCGCTTCTCGAGGCGCAGGGCGATTGGAGTGCCCCTGCGCTCGAAACCGCCATCGGTGCCTACGCGCAGGCCCACGCAGAGGGCAACCTCGGCAAGGTGGCGCAGCCGCTGCGCGTCGGCGTGAGCGGCGGGACTGTCAGCCCGCCCATCTTCGACACGCTGGCGATCCTGGGCAAGGAGAGCACGCTCGCGCGACTGCGGCGCTGCGTGTCGGCGTTCGGAGGCTGACCACGCCTGGCTGCACCTGGCCGGGCCGCGGCGCAGGGGCCGCGCGGGTCACGGGTTGTTCTCGGTGTCCGGGTTGCCGCTGCCGTCGGCTGCGGCCGGGCGGCGCATGTCGGTGGAGAGGCCGGGCGCCACGGGCACCCATGCGCCCCAGCGGTTGTCCTCGGTGGTGATCATCGCCTCGACCGCGCCGCTTGCGTACATACGGAAGATCGCCAGCCCGTTCGGCATCGGTGCCGCGGTGATCCCGATGAGGGCGCCGCGCGGCCCGCCTCCCGCGGCCTGCGGAGCGCCGCGGCCGACGCCCACGGCGTCCTGCGCGTCGAGCGGGTCGCACTCGGCGGCATCGGCTGGCATCAGCGCGCCCAGCGACGGGATCGACGGCGTGAACGCGGTGCGTTCCGAGGAGGGCGCGGCATCGGTTGCCACCAATGCCGGGCGCTCGGAGAGCATCCGTGCGCCCTCGATGAGCGACATCGAGATGAGCCCCGCGCCCAGCGCAAGCATGCCCACGCCGGGCGAGAACAGGTCGAAACGCTTCGATGCAGAACCGTCGCTCATCCGTGATGCTCCCGGGAGGCAGCCGGTGCCACCCAACGGGATCATCGGCCACCGGCATGGGGCGGCATTCAAGTTCGCGTGTGGCTTGCGTGAAACCCCGGTTCGCAGGCCGCCTCGGGCCTGTCTTGCTCCCAAACGTGCAGGGGGCTACACTCTGTCCCTGCGGACCGTTGGCGCAGTTGGCTAGCGCACCTCCATGACACGGAGGGGGTCACTGGTTCAAGTCCAGTACGGTCCACTTCGAAACCGCCCCCCGCCATCGCGGGGGGCGGTTGTGTTTCACGAAGAACCTCGCCGCGCCGCCCGGAGGCGACACGGCGAGGAGTGTGGTCGCCAGCCGGTGGCCGGCGGAGGTGCGCAAGGTGAAGCTCAGCGGCGCCGGCGCGAAGCCCCGAGCCCGGCGATGCCGAGAAGCGCGATCGCGCCGGGGGCGGGGACGTACGACACCGAGAGCCCGTCGATCGCGACGGAGTAGCCCGCATCGTTGATGATGCCGATTTCGTAGACCGACCAGCCTGCGAGTGCCGTCTGGATGTCAGCCCAGGTCTTGTAGCCCGCGTACTGCGAACCACCGTAGTCAGCGCTGTACCACGCAGCACCCGTCGGCCCCGCAAGCACGTTGCCGGAGCCCTCCCACTGGCCGCCGGCCTGGCCGGGAAGCTGCGCCATGAGGTCGAATTGGAGGAACCCGCTGATGTCACCCTGTGCGACGGGCGAGTACACATACATTGCCACGCGGAAACCGCCGGCCAGGCCGCCGCTCGCCCTGTACCAGTCGAAGTTGATGCCGGTGATGTCAGAGAGCAGGCCGCCATTGCCGCCTGCCCATCCACCGACGCCTGCGTTGCCGGAACCGGGCATCCCGTAACCGCCCGTGGCGGTACCCCAGATGCTGGCGGCGCCCCCCGCCGACGAGTTGAGGGTCGCGGCACCTGCGCGGCCGTTCACCGGCCCAAGCGAGATGCTTCCGGCGCCGCTGGTGGACTGGCGGGCGGTGACGAAGTTCAGGGTGCCGGTGGACGCCGAGGCCGCGGAGGCCACGAGGAAGGAGGCAGAGATTGCGGGGACGATCTTGTTGCGCATTTGCTTGTGTCCTGGAAGTTGTTGCCGAGCGCGCCGATGGATTGCGGGGTACCCCGGCGAGGCGCCGGATCCTGTCACCTATCACGCGAAGACGGGCCTCGGGCCATAAGTTCAATCGAGGAAGTCGCCCTCAATTGCAAGAAGCCAGCGTCTATCGTCTATCGGTCCCGCTTCATGACAACCTCGCCGCGCCGCCCGGAGGGCGACACGGCGAGGAGTGTGGTCGCCGGCCCGTGGGCCGGCGGAGATGCGCAGGTGAGGGTCAGCGGCGCCGGCGCGAGCCGAGCAGTCCCAGCGCGCCCAGCAGGGCCACCGCGCCCGGGGCGGGGACCGGCGCAAAGGCAGCGCTGTAGGAGAACGAACCCCCCGCGGCAGCGCAGTCGGCCGCCGCCACCAGGAGGTAGCTGCCTGCCTGCAACGTGCCCGAGAACGATCCGTTGGCACTGGCCCCGACTCCCCCGACGGTGGTCGCGGCAGCGCCCTCAAAGCTGAGGCCGAACACGAAGTCGCCGGAGGCCAGGTCGACCACCGTCCAGCCCACCGTGTTGCCATCGCCCCGCGCCGGCGCAAGGCCGTAGGTGATGGAGAAGCTCATCGCCTCGGAGAAGTCGTACAGCGCAATTCCCTGGCTCCTGGCGATGACCCCTCCGCCGCCCGAGGCGAACCCGGTGAACGTGCAATTGGAGGCAAACCAGCCGAGGCTGGCGCTGGCGTCGGTCACCTGGGCAACGTAGGTCCCGAAGGTGCTGCCGAAGTCCGTGTCGATGGCCGGGGCACCGCGCCCGATCTGGTTGCGCTCCGCGAGGGCGCCGAGGTCAAGGCCTGCCGAGCAGGAGAGGGTGGCGACGAGGGGCGCGGCCAATGCCGCGGTGACATGCCGAGAGTCCATGGCAAGGTCTCCGAAGGGGAAAGGGGGACGCCCGGACGCCCAGTGAGGCGCAATCCATGCCCGGTCCGGCTCGTTGGTTACCCTAACGGCAATGGACTTCCGCCCCCATCACGTGGTTCACGGACTTTGTGCGATGGCTGCCTGCGCATCGCTGGTCCTCGGGACGGGCTGCGTGCGCGAGGTGCTGAAGGGCGAGGACCCCGAGTCACGGGCTGGCCGCCTGACCGGCGACAACCGCCGCGACTCGCTCGTGGTGCGGGTGCCCTGGATGGGCATGCCCCAGCCGCGGCTCCTCTCGGCGGGCAAGCTGCTGCGCACCGAGACCGTCTTTGCGCGCACTGACAAGGGCGACACCCGCTTCACGCTCCGGACGCCCGGTGGCACCATGGCGACCGTGGATGCCACGTCGCAGGAACTGCCCGATGGTTCGATGGAGTTCACCTACAGCATCGGATCGCTTCCGCAGGGCCTGATCGTGGACGTGGCGGTTCCCATCCTGGGCAATGGCCTGCGCCCGGACATCGACCTTGCCGTCAACGGCGCACCCGTGAAGATGGATCCCGGTACGGAAGTTGCCGCGGTCCAGTTGGCCCGCGACGCCGCCACCAAGATCACCGCCACCGCCCGCCGGCCCGCGCCGGCGGCCCCCAACGCCGAGACCAAGCCATGAACCGACCGTTCCTCGCCATTGCGTGCACCGCCGTGCTTCCCGCCCTCGCCGCCTGCGGACCCCAGAAGGCCGCCGGAAGCGCCCCCGGCTCGGGCGACGGGTGGGTGGTGCTCTTCGACGGCAAGGACGCTGGCAAGGAACTCCGCGGATTCAAGCGGGCCGACCTTCCGCCGGAATGGAAGGTCGAGGACGGCGCCCTGGTGCTTCGCGGCAAGGGCGGGGACATCGTCACCAAGGGCCAGTACCAGGACTTCGAGTTCAGCGTCGACTGGAAGGTGGCGCCGGCCGGCAACAGCGGCATCATGTGGCACGTGTCCGAGGACTTCAACTACCCGTGGGAGACGGGTCCCGAGATGCAGGTGCTCGACGATGCCAGCCATGGCGACGGCAAGAGCCGTCTGACCAGCGCCGGCGCCTGCTACGCGCTGTACCCCGCGCCCGCGGGTGCGGTGAAGCCGGCGGGCGAATGGAACACCGCCTACATCAAGGTGGTGGGCCCCAAGGTGGTCTACCGGCTGAACGGCGTCACCACCGCCGAGTTCGACATGTCGAGCAAGGAGTGGAAGGATCGCATCGCCGGGAGCAAGTTTGCGTCCATGAAGGACTTCGCGACGAAGTCCACCGGGCACATCGCGCTGCAGGACCATGGCGACGTGGTCATGTACCGCAACATGAAGGTGCGGCCGCTGCCGCCGGCATCGGTCGCCAAGTGAGGTGATCATCGCACCCGTCATCCTCGCGGCCGCGCTCCTCGGGATTGCCGGGGCGCGGTCGGGCGGCGACGTGCGTGGCCAGGACCCGTTCGACCGGGTGGAGACCGTCGAGGACCTGGCGCTGCTCGAGTCGGAGCTGGTGGCGCGCGCCTCGCAGGTGCTGCCGACGGTGGTCAACCTGCGCCTCGGCGGCCGGATGGGAGGCGCCACGGGCACCGGGGTCATCATCTCCCCCGATGGGCTGGTGGCCACCTGCGGCCATGTCGGCGTGCGGGCGGGGCGGCGCGTGCAGGCCACGCTCTCCGACGGCACCGTGCTTCGCGGCACCACCCTCGGGCAGGCAAACCTGGGCAAGCTCGACTGCGGCCTCGTGCAGCTTGATACCGAGGGCACGGACCTCCCCGCGGCGCCGCTCGGGCGCTCGGCGGACCTTGCCACCGGCGACTGGCTGATCGTGATGGGCTACACGCAGGGCCCGCCGAGCGAGCCGCGCCCCGCGCTTGTGCGGGTGGGCCGGGTGACCAAGTCGTCGCCCGAGGAAGTGCTCTTCGACGGACCGATCGATGCCGGCGACTCCGGCGGGCCGAGCTTCAACCTGCGCGGCGAGGTGGTGGCCATCAATTCGCGGTGCGGTTCGCAGCCCTGGGAGAACGCCGCCACGCCGGTGGACCGGCTGCGCGAGCGGATGAGCGAGTTCCTCGAGCGCTTCAACGAGGAGGAGCTGGTCTTCGGCTTCGTGGACCCCGAGGACGAGGAGCGGCGGATCGGCACCAGCTTCGGGCGCCGCAGCTCGCCCGACTCGCGGATGAGCGTGCAGCGCGAACTGCCGTTCGCCGACATCGTGGCGCCTGCGATGCGATCGATGGTGCAGGTGATGGAGGGCCCCGCCGTCCGCGCCGTGGGCACCGTGGTGGATGCGGAGGGCCACGTGGCCACCAAGGCCTCGCAGCTCCCGCCGGGCGCGCGGGAGGGCGCGGTGCAGCTGCGCGATGCAGCAGGCGCAACTTACGAGGCGCGGGTCGTCGGCACCGACGGCAAGCTCGACCTTGCGGTGCTGCGGATCGAGGGCGATGCACTGCCTGACCCGATCGCCTGGCGACGGCTGCGCCTCCTCGCGCCGGGGCAGGTGCTGCTGACGCCGCGCATCGGCAAGGACGGCCCGTCGCTCGGGTTCGTGTCCATCAACCTGCGCGAGAGCGACCCGGATCCCATGTCGCGGCCGTACCTCGGCGTGCGCACCGATGCCGCCACCCGGGACGAGCTGGAGCGCACCGGGAGCGAGCAGGCGGTGCGTGTCGACGAGGTGGTGCCGGGATCCGCGGCGGCCGAGGCCGGGCTTGCCGTCGGCGACCTGGTGGTGACCGTGAACGGGCGCGCGGTGGGTGGCCGGAGCGGGCTTGCCCGCGTGCTCGGCGACTTTGCCGTGGGCGACGCGGTGGAACTCGCCGTGGTGCGCGGCGACCAGCGGATGCAGTTGCGCGCGACGCTCCGCAGGCGGCCGGCCGAGCCGGGGCTGAGCGCAGGACGCGGCAACACCAGCACCCCCATCTCGCCGGTCTCCACCGGGTTCGGGCCCGTGCTTGCGCACGATGCCATCGTGTGGCCGGACCAGTGCGGCGGCCCGGTGCTTGACCTGCAGGGCAACGCGGTCGCCTGGAACGTTGCCCGCTACGACCGCACGGCCACGCACGCCATCGACCCGAAGACGCTGATGTCCGCCGTCCGCCGGATCATCGCGTCGTCGGCTGGTACGCGCGAGGCAGGGTCAGCCCCGACGCCGCGGTGAGCTCCGCGAAGGACGCGGGCGCAGGGCAGGTGACCTCGATCGTCGCACCCGACGTCGGATGCCGGAAGGCAAGCGTGGCCGCATGCAGGGCAAGCGGGAGCGCGGCGCGCCCGCGCGGCGGCTTGGCCGTGTTGGGGGGCAGGTCCACGCGGTAGACGCGGTCATTCACAACCGGGCAACCGAGCTCCGCCATGTGCGCGCGGATCTGGTGGAGCCGGCCGGTCTCGATCTCCACGTCCAGCAGCGTCCGCTGCTTCCCGCCGGAGAGCGTCCTCCACCGCGTGAGGGCCGGTCGCCCGGCGCCTCGGCGGCTGACGAGCGAGACCTTCATGTCGCCGCGGCGCACCTCCTCGAGCGGCAGGTCGATGGTCCCCTCGCCCTTGGCCGGGCGGCCCTCCACCACCGCGAGGTACCGCTTGCGCACGGAGCGGGCTTCGAACTGGGCGCGCAGCGCGTCGTAGGCCGCGGGGCCCAGGGCCACCAGCAGCGCACCGCTCGAGTCGCGGTCGAGCCGGTGCACCAGCCCGTAGTCGCGCGCCTCGCCCATGGGGCCGAGCAAGGAGCCCCACCGCGCGAACGCGCCGTTCATCAGGCTGTCGTCGGCGTGCCCGAGCCCCGGCTCCGTGACGCGGCCGGCGGGCTTGGCGAGCACCACGAAGGAAGGGTCCTCGTGAAGGACCTCCACCTCGATGCCGGGGTTTGGCGTGGGCTGGCCCATGCGGCGTATCCTGCGATGGTAGTGGAGCCGTCCGCGCTCTTCAGTTTCGACGTGGAGGAGTTCGACGCCCCGGTCAACCGCGGGCGGCCGATGACCATGGACGAGCAGATGGAGCTCGGCGGTCGGGGGCAGGCGCGCACGCTCGACCTCCTTGCGACGCTCGGGCTGCGCGCCACCATGTTCACCACCGCGAACTTCGCGCTCGCGCACCCCGGCCTGCAGCGGCGCGCGGCCCTGGACCACGAGATCGCAAGCCACGCGCACTTCCACGCGAGCTTCCGCACCGAGGACCTGGCCACCAGCCGCGACGTGCTGCGCCGCACCAGCGGGCAGGAAGTGCTCGGGTTCCGCAGGCCACGGCTGCAATCCACCGATCCCGCCGCCATCGCGGCCGCGGGCTATTCCTACGACAGCTCCGTCAACCCGGTCTGGCTGCCGGGCCGCTACGCCAACCTGCGTGCGCCGCGCGTGCCGCACCGCACGGGTGCAATCATCGAGGTGCCCATCAGCGCCTCGCCGCGCCTGCGCGTGCCGCTCTTCTGGCTGGCGTGGAAGAATCTCCCGATGGTCGCGGTGCGCGATGCGTGCGAGCGTTGCCTTGCCGCCGACGGGGTGCTCAACCTCTTCTGGCACCCGTGGGAGTTCGTGGACCTCGCGGGCCAGGGACTGCCGCTCCA
>Ga0172367_10009551_pt1 | contig 10625 bp, 9 predicted proteins | sample Lak10m_FD_114542 | JGI IMG/M metagenome (GOLD analysis project Ga0172367, IMG submission 114542) | Freshwater microbial communities from Kabuno Bay, South-Kivu, Congo - kab_022012_10m | ecosystem: Environmental > Aquatic > Freshwater > Lake | place: Democratic Republic of the Congo: South-Kivu...
GGGATATGGTCTTCCAGCAGCAATAGGAGCGCATTATGGAACAAAAAAGTCAATAATTTGCATAGAGGGAGATGGTAGCATTATGATGAATCTACATGAATTGCAAACAGTAAAACATAATAAAATACCAATCAAATTATTTATTATTAATAATGATGGTTATTTATCAATCAAATTGACACAAAATTCATTTTTTAAAGGACATTTAGTTGCATCTGAAAATTCATCAGGTGTTTCTATGCCATCATTTAAGGAATTAGCAAATGTTTTTGGATTTAATTATATTTCTATAATTAATAATGATAAAATAGATCAAGCATTATGCGATACATTCAAGAACGATCAACCAACTATAGTAGATGTATTTACAGATCCAAATGAACAACATGAACCAAAGGTAGTATCAAAGGGTATAAATAAAGATGGTAAAATCATTCCAGGAGAATTAACAAATATGAATGTGAAGGTTATAAATTTATGAAATTCTTTCCAAAGACAAATTTTAACAATATTTTTTACGATAAGTCATTAACATTGACGGAATTGGCAAATAAATTAGAAACAGATAAAGGTACTGCGGATTCTTCTCTTCTTTCTTGGGGTAAGAATTGGCCAGAGCATTTTTCCATGGGATATACACTCATATATGAGAAGTATATGAATCAATTTCGTGATAAAGCAGTTAAACTATTTGAAATTGGAATTTGTGACAAAAGATTTCCATATGCTTCACCAAAAATGTGGATGGCGTATTTTAAAAATTTAGATTTATATTGTGTTGATAATTTTTGGGGTTCTTACCTACATGAAAAAAATCAAGATATTAAATTATTAAATGAATGGGGAATCAATTTTATTCATGCAGATCAAGGAAATTTTTGCGATTGGGAAGAAATTAAAAAAGAATGCCCTTCTGATTTTGATTTTATTATAGAAGATGGTAGTCATTGGCCAAATCATATGGCTGTTAGTTTATGGCAATCTCGGAATATGATTAAATCTGGTGGATATTATTTTATGGAAGATTTACAAAATCCAACTACAGCAAGAGGAAAATTTAAATATGATAATAGTCTTTTAAGTGAAGATCTTTTAGAATCTTTATCTTCTGGTACATTTTGGACTCATTTTTTAAATGATAAACAAATAGAAGATATTAACAAAAATTTTAGTTTAGTAGAAATGACGTTAGACATTCATAAAATAAATTATATTGCAGTATTTGAGAGGAAATGAAATATGGAATTAACTACATTAGATCAATTAGCAAATAAGTACAAAACTGATAAAGGAACATTGTTTGATGGAGCATGTAGACATGGATATGCTCCATTTTATGATGAAATATTAACTGATATTAGAAACGATCCAATAAAATTATTAGAAATTGGTGTTTGGTTGGAACTTTCAACATCTACAGGCGGAGAATCCATTTATATGTGGAGAGATTATTTTAAAGATGCTGAAATTTATACATTTGATATTCGTGACATGACGAATCACCCCGCAATAGTAAATTTTAGTAAAACTTTTTTTTATCGAGGAGATCAGGGAAATAGACAAAATTTAAAAGAAATGCATAATCATTTTGGTAATCCAGTATTTGATTTCATACTTGAAGACGGTTCTCATAGAGCGAACCACCAGGCCATATCTTTGGCTCAATTATTTTCTTGTGTAAAATCAGGAGGAATTTATTTTCTTGAAGATATAACAATTCCAGGACATAAAAATTGTAATGGCATGAATAATGATGATACTTATAATACTTTAAACCATTTTATTAATACAAAACAATTCAATTCTCCTTATATAACTTTAGAAGAAAAAGTATATCTTGAAGAAAATATAGATAAAATCATATTACATACAGATGTTCAAAATGCATGGATGACTGCGGCTATTTACAAAAAATAAATGATAAAAATACTAATAACTGGTGGTAATGGTTATATTGCTAAAAATTTATATTCTGCTTTTTCAAAGCAGCATCAAATTACTGTAATCACTAGAAATGATTTTGATTTGAGTGATAATATACAAGTTTGTTCTTGGTTTAATTATAATCAATATGATGTTGTTATCCATACAGCAATAAGTGGTGGGAGTCGATTACAAAATGATGACCAGATAGTTTATGATAAAAATCTGGAAATGTTAAATAATTTAATTAAAAATAAACATTGTTTTTCTAAGCTAATATCATTTGGTTCTGGTGCAGAAATATATCATGGCAATACACCGTATGCCAATAGCAAAAGAAAAATTGCAGAAATAGTGAATACTATAGAGAATTGGTATAATTTGAGAATATTTGGTGCGTTTGATCACAATGAATTACCAACAAGATTTATAAAAGGAAATATTTTAAGATACCTTAAAAAAGAACCAATGATTCTTCATAGTAATAAGATCATGGATTTTTACTATATCAATGATCTTATCAATATAGTAGATCATTATATCCAAAATGATGATCTACCAAAAACAATCAACTGTTCGTATGATGAAAAATATACACTAACACATCTAGCAAATTTCATAAACACTCTAGACAATCATAAAGTACCTGTTATAATCGAATCTAATAGTGATCTTCAGTTTTACTGTGGCAATCCACACAATCTTCCTATAAAGGAAGTTGGTATTAAGCAAGGAATTATAAATACATTTAACCATCTAAAGGATTTAAATAATGATTCAGGTAACTGTGAATGATGAAATTGATCGTAAGATAAAAGAGTTAGTAAAATTAAAACAATCACAAAGATCTAAGAATTGGACACCAGGAAAAGATTATGTTCAATATTCTGGTGACTTTTTTGATGATGATGAATTTTTTGCTGCCATTGAATCCGTTTTAAATGGATGGTGGGTGCTCGGAGAAAATGGTCTTAGATTTGAAAGACAATTTAAATCATATTTGGGTAAGGAATATGGTGCTTTAACCAATAGTGGATCAAGTGCCAATCTTCTTATGATTAGTGCATTAAAGTCAAAACGACTTTATAATCTTCCAATTGGAACAAAAATAATAACACCAGCAGCAGGATTTCCAACAACAATTAATCCTATTTTACAAAATGGATTTATTCCAGTATTTGTTGATATTGAACTTGATACTCTTAATCTTAATCTTGATCAAGTAGAAGAGGCAGCAAAACAAGGTGCTAAAGTTCTTGTGTTTGCACATGTTTTGGGTAATCCACCAAATATGGATCGTTTAATGGAGATCGTAAATAAATATAATCTTATTTTATTAGAAGATTGTTGCGATGCTCTTGGAAGTAAATATGATGGAAAATATCTTGGTTCTTTTGGACAATTTTCGTCATGCTCATTTTATCCAGCACATCATATAACTATGGGTGAGGGTGGTTTTGTTGCTTGTAAAACTGATGAACAAGAAACAGTTATTAAAAGTTTACGAGAATGGGGCAGAGGATGCTATTGCTCAGGTAAAGGTGCATCTTGTTTAAAGGATGGAATGTGTAGAAAACGATTTAGTAATTGGCTTCCAGCATTTCCTGATGAAATTTTCGATCACAAGTATGTTTATGAAGAGATTGGATATAATCTAAAACCTATTGAAATGCAAGCAGCAATTGGATTAGTTCAACTAAAAAAGCTTGATACGATTATTGAAATTCGTAAAAAGAACTTTAATCGACTTTATTCAATTTTTTCGAAATATCATAAGGTTTTTCATTTACCAAAGGCAACAGAAAAGTCAGATCCTTCTTGGTTTGCTTTTCCTCTTACCATAAGAGATGGTGTTTATGTTAAAAGAAATCAATTCACAATGTATCTTGAAGATAATAAGATACAGACAAGGAATTATTTTGGTGGAAATGTTCTACTACAACCAGCATATGATGGAGTTTATTCTGGCGATGCAAAGAAAGATTTCCCAGTATCTACTAAAGTAACTACTGACACATTTTTCTTGGGAACCAGTCCAGTTATTACTGATGAACAATTAGATTATATTGAATCTGTTGTTGATGCTTATTTTAATAAAGCAGATAATTTTAGAGTATAAATAGTATAAAGGATTTATATAATGCATCGACTTTCGTTGGCAATGATTGTAAAAAATGAATCACATGTGATTCTTGAGTGTCTTAATTCTGTTTACAAACTCATTAATTATTGGGTAATTGTTGATACTGGATCTACAGATGGAACTCAAGATATCATCAAGAACTTCTTTGCCGAAAAGGGTATTCCGGGAGAACTTCATGAGCGAGAGTGGAATGGATTTGGTAAATCCAGAACAGAAGCATTAGATCTTTGCAAAGGTAAAGCCGAATATGCTTATATGATCGATGCCGATGATTATCTTCAGGGTGAATTTAAACTCCCACCAGGAAATAAGGCAGATTCATATGCTCTTCGTCTAGGAAGAGAAGAATTCTCATGGTGGAGAAATCAAATATTTAAAGTTGATGCTGATTGGGAATATGTAGGTGTTCTTCATGAATATGCTCGTTCTCGTAATAATGAACAACCAATTATTGCAAAATTAGAAGGTAATTACCGAGTTGTTGCTCGTACAGTTGGAGCCAGAAATGTTGGTATTACTCCAATTGAGAAATATTCAAAAGACGCAGAAACTTTAGAAAAGGCACTCATTGACGAGCCAGATAATATTCGCTATATGTTCTATCTTGGTCAATCCTATTTTGATTCTCAACAATGGGAAAAGGCCATAGAAGCCTATATGCGACGTGCTGAAAAGGGTGGATGGGGTGAAGAGGTATATTATGCATTATATCGAATTGCTGTTGCCAAGGCCATGTTAAATCGTCCTTGGGGTGAAATTATGGAAGCATTCCTTCTGGCATATAACTCAAGACCAATTCGTGCCGAACCATTATATCATATAGCACAAATTTATAGAACTAAATTTAATATGCCAGCAATTGCATATATGTTTGCCAAAGCCGCATCAGATATACCATTTCCACATGGGGATATCTTATTTGTTCCAGATATGATATATAATTACGCAATTTTAGATGAATTAGCCGCAACTGCCCATGCAGCAGGACAATTTCATTTGGGTTATGAAGTATGTAGACGATTGTTGACTGAAAATAAGATTCCAAAGTCAGAAATTCCAAGAATTCAGAGTAATTTACAGCAATATACTCATATTTTAGAACAGATGAAGAGACAGGAATTGGCATATCAAAGTCAAATGAAGCAAATGGAAGTTCCACAAGAAACTGAAAAAACTAAGCCTAAAAAATACAAAGAACGTAAATAATAATTAAACCCACGAAAGTGGGTTTTTTATAAATAGCATTATAGGAGAAATATATGTCAAAGAAATTCGGAATCGCAATTACTAATCCATCATCAATGTTTACTGTAGGTCATATCTCTGGTACTGCTGATAATTTTACTGCTATTAATACACACGTATCTGGTGCTGGTACTAATACTTTAAATGATGGTGTTTTGGTTAAAAATATTGGTGCTTTAGAAATGAAAGTAGCATTTAGTGGTGCTACTCATGGAGCAGATACTGGTTTTGTTCTAAAAGCAAATGAACAATTGTTTGTTGAAACGACATCAATAAGTTCAGTTATTGCCAAAAATAACACAGCTTCTGAAGGAATTACTTTTAGCGTTTATGCTAATTAAGGAAAAAAATGGGCGTTAAGCAAGAATTTGAAAATTATCCAGTAAAACAATTATTTTCAAATAGCTTATCTATTGGTAGTGCAAATGATTTTGTTGTAATTACAACAAATATTTCTGGACTTGATACATCAGTAGCAAATGTTGGATTTCAAATCAAAAACGTTGCTACTGATGTGGATAGTTTTTTTTATGTAAAACACACCAACACAAGTCATGGAAATAATACTGGATTTAAATTAGGACCAGGTGAAAGTTTGTTTGTTGAATGTACAAGTATTTCAGATATTTTTGTCAAAGCAAATACTGGTGAAGCAATATCATATCAAGTTATAGGAAACTAAAATGCCTAAATTTATCACACAAGTAATAAATTCACCAAAACTCATGGCATCTTTATTAATTAATAATACAGAATTTGTAAATTTAACAAATTTAATAAATTTAAATTTTAATAAAATAAATAATGGAATTTTTATCAAAAATAATTCTGATACAAACGGTGGTGTTATTTCATTAAGATTATCTAATATATTAAATACTACAAATACATTACAAATAATCAACAACGACAATATTTTTATTGAACATGATAAAATCTCAGAACTTCAAATAAAATCAAGCGCAAATAATATGTTAATTAGTATTATAGTAAATTAAGGATAAGCATGTCATCAAAGAATCCAGGAATAATAACAGAACAAACAGGAATAGATACATTTAAACCATCTGGAAATCCTTACTTAATAAGTAATGTTGGAGCACCAATTCAATACAATAGTGCCACAACACCGGTAACTTATAATGGATTTAAATGGAGTTTCAGTGCTCCAGTTACTTGGGGTAGATTTATTTCTGGTGAACCTTATGTTATTCTACCACCAGCTGGTGTTATGGTTACTGGTGTTTCTTATGAATTGGATTCTGGAGATGGTGTATTTGAGAATTGCCCAGTTATCAAGACAGGATATACATCTGAAACAGGACAAATTTCTGGTATTGGTATAACCATGTGGGTAAATGGATCTATGAAGAATCCAGAAACATGGTGGCATCAAAATAATTTTAATTGGACAATTACAAATATCGGATATACACTACAAAAGTGGATATATGATGAACGTTGTTCATTGAATGTAAATTCTAATAAAGGATTTGTTATTAATAAATCTACTGATCTTGATGATCATCCAATGAGTGATTTCTTATTCTTCCCAGTAGGTCTTTCTGGTGGAGATGTTTTAGTCACAGCTAGATCAAATTTTAATGGAAGTTGGCAACAAGCAACATATCCACAAGGTGAAAATAGATGGGTTTCGTGGACTGAACCATATATGTCAAGGTGTATTGTTGAAAAATATGGTATTTTAACAACTTTTCCACAAAATGTTGGTCCAACCTATGCCGATTGTTATAGACCTCCTGTAATGTGGAATGGAGCATCATTTACCAATCGTCCAATATTCTACCGTAGAGATATGGTAAAGAATACTGAAGATTATTTGTTAAAAATGCCTGAGAAAAATGTTTATGGAGAACCTATAAATTTAAATGCATCAAATATTCAACAAGAAATAAATGCATGGAATGATTATGTAAATAATTATTGGACATCATCACTTATGCCTTATCATAGTGCATATGCTGCAACATATGCTATAAGTGCATTTGATGCATATAATTCAAATACAACTGAAAAGAAATATGGATATGGAGCAAAAGCTCTGAAAGTAAAAGATCAAATATTTCAATCTGTATTTGTTCCATGGGTATCAAGAACTAATAGAAGAAAAGCACTTGATAAAGTAATACAATATAGTATTGATAACTGGGGTATAATTAATGCTGGTGGTTGGGCATACCCACAGGGTGGTGGTATTAATATGTGTTTAAACACACCATGGGTATCTTTCTTAGGATGGGTTTATGATAGAAGTGATATTAAAAATTGGCACAATAATCAGCAATTGAGAAATAGATTAAATTCTATAGTTCCACATCAATCAAACGGTCAAACTTATGCTGGCATATCAACAGGAAAATGGCAAATTAGTGAAATACAAGCACCTGAAAGCTATTACATAAAATCTCTAACTTCGCAAGAATATGCACAACGTGTTAAATTGTATGGTCCATCAAATGCAAGTTATGAAGGATTTACGGCTGCTGTCCTAACAAATCCAAATATAAACTTATATCATGGTCTTACAATGCCAAGTAAAGCAACAGGGGCAACAGGAGTTGGATGGGTTTATAAGACTACAGGTATTACTTGTGCATATTCATATACAGTTTCAAGTGTTAAATTATCAGGTGAAATTATAAGTGGTAACTTTGGTGCTATTGTTGCTCATAAAGATTTCGTTGCTCGACAATCATCTTTAGGACCATCAAATGGTTTATCAGGCCCAGCAACTTTACCATTATTAGTTAATTCTAGTGGTAATTTAACTAAAAGAGGATTTGAATCTGCTTCTGATGTTTCTGAATTCTGGGGATTCACACCACAATCTTTGGTCGGTTCTAAATTGAAGATAACAGCAGGTCCAGGAGCAGGAAATACTGCATATACCATTCTTGATTCAAGAAATGTATTTGTAAATCGAAGCGCATTAACTGTACAAGAAGGAAGTGATCAAACTACTGCTCAAGTAGGTAATGTTGCATCTATTCAATATGCTACTTTCATATTGGATCGTGATTTTGATAATAATCAAGCTCCAACAAATCAATCCACATTTATGATATATCCGGCAGAAGCAAATTATTCTGGGTGGGGATTTACTCCACATCAATGGTTTGATGGTCATACATTTGCAAGTACAACTTTGTTGCCAGTAACTGCACAACAAAATTACAATAATATTGCAGATGAAGGACATATGAAGCACGCTGCAATTATGAATTGGGTTGGAAATACATTTGAACAACCTATGGTTGATTACATCAAAGATGTGTATTGGAATACAGCTATTCCTTCGTATACTAGAAGACAAAAAACACTTGGTTCTGCATATCTTGGAAGTGTTTATGATGCTTCGAATATTTTGGGTGGTAATGTTGTTGTTCAAATGTTAGGTATTACTGGGGCAACATTCTTAACAAGAAACATTAATACTAATGATTTACAAGGCGCATCAGATACAATACCAGCAGTTCCTCTTGATGGATTGACTTTTGAATTTGTTCCCGAATTTATTTCATCATATTCAGTTGTTGGTGGTTCCGGTAGAACTTACTCTGGATATGGTAAAGTATTTAGTTCACCACAAACAATTCTTAATATAAACGCAATAATTGATGATAAAATCTTCATTGCCCCAAATCAATTAGGATTATATCAGTTATTGGCTGATTTGAGAATTAAATTTGGCCCATTCTTATCTGATAAAATTATTATAGAAAATAGTGATGATCGTTACGAAGAATTTACAGATCGTCTTGCTGTATATGGATTTGGTGCTCCAAGAGTATCGAATGATATTGTGAATACTTCAATAAGAACAGATTACGTTCGTCGAATTCCTTCAATGCAGGAATTAGCGCAATCTGGTCAACAGATTGAGTTTATATTTTATAGTGATAAATATTCCCTTGCTGGTGCAGCTGGTATTTTACCAAATGTAGGAGAAACTACTAAATTAACTACATCGTATGCAATGAAATCTCTTACTAGAACTGATGAAAATAGATTTACTGCTATTATGGATGATGATGTATTTAATAACACAATAAATATTTCCGATCTCTGGTATTGTGTTGCTTCACCATTTGTGGCTGGTAGTTCTGCTATGGCTGATGAATATAAATATTCTAATTGGAAAAAAGCTGTCAATACAATAGGTTTCTTTGCTGGAACAAACCTGGCATTTAATACATCTGAAATGCCATCTGGAGGCTCAACAGCAAATTATACAACGTTAACAACTGGTAAACTTATTTTCTTTAAATATATGGTTGATAATGATTTTGCTTCATATCCATTTAGGGAAATCGAAGTTCCTGCACCAACCGGATTAACACAATCACAATGGAATTTTATTAATAGTACTAATTATTCTGGTTGGACATCAACAAATTTGTTTAAAATTGATAAAATTGATCAAATAACAACAAATAATATTGCTGGAAATGGTGGATATTTTAGATTAACATTTAACAATAGTACTTCAAATGATTATAGAAGAAAAAATTATAATCATTTTAGATTGTGGTATAATAATTACTTTGATTTCGAAGGTCGTGGTGGTATTCCTGCATTCTATTCAAATATGGAAAATATAGCAGGTGATGTAAGTAATACTTTACATTATTTTGATAGACTTGCATTGAATGATAATTTTACAGAAAATGGAATTAAATATTTTAAATCAAATAGTACCAACTTAAATTTCAATACAATTATTGGAAGTAATTATGCTCATAACGGTTTCTTCAATACTTATTTGAGAGGAAATACTATGAACTTTGTAGTTCCAGCAACACCACATACATTATTATGGTGCACTGGGTCAACATTATAAGGTAAATAATAAATAGAAGAAGGGGGGAGGAGAAATCCTTCCCCTTTTTATTATAAATATTCATAATGCTTATTAATTTTCCATATGATCCATTAAACGGTACTACATTCTCCTTTGGGAGCTTGTCGTGGCAATATAATGGATATGCTTGGGAAAGATATGACATCACCCCAAATGAAGTTTATTCTATAAATGGTATTACAGGTGCTATAGGTTTATCTGCTGGATATGGAATTACACTTACTGTTTCCGGTAAAACTTTTATTATAGCAACACTGATTTCTGGTATTACAGGTGCTACTGGACCAACTGGAGCAACTGGATCTCAAGGTATTCAAGGTCCAACTGGTCCAACTGGAGCAACTGGATCTCAAGGTATTCAAGGTCCAACTGGTCCAACTGGAGCAACTGGATCTCAAGGTATTCAAGGTCCAACTGGTCCAACTGGAGCAA
>Ga0172367_10009554_pt1 | contig 10621 bp, 6 predicted proteins | sample Lak10m_FD_114542 | JGI IMG/M metagenome (GOLD analysis project Ga0172367, IMG submission 114542) | Freshwater microbial communities from Kabuno Bay, South-Kivu, Congo - kab_022012_10m | ecosystem: Environmental > Aquatic > Freshwater > Lake | place: Democratic Republic of the Congo: South-Kivu...
GCTACACCAAAACTGGCGGCATGTAGCAATTGCGCCAGCACAATCACTGTTAACCATTTTGCTCCATAAGCAATCATGAGCCAGCGCAGCATGCTTAACGCCAAACTGACCAGCAACAAACCGCGCAAGCTGATAATGTTTAACAAACCTTTCATCCAGAAAAATATCAGAATTTCCGCGCACACCCCCAAGGCCCAAAGCAGACCGGTGAGTGTGGCCGAATATTGATATTGCTGCAGATAAACCGAGTAAAAAACATAATACGGCCCGTGCGCCACCTGCAACAGCAAGTAGACACCAAAAAACGCCAGCAGCTCGGGTTGAAATATTAGTTTTAACAAACTATCAACCGGCTGGCCATCGTGATGCACTAGCGCTTCGGGGGTGATCAACGCCATCAGCCAATTACTCAGCAATAGACTGGCAATGATCCAGGGTAAATATTCAATATTGAAATCGTCCAGAAACCGGCCTATGCCCAGCACTGCGGCGATAAAACCGACCGAACCCCACAATCGCACCCGACTGTAGCGTTGTGGTTCGGTTCTGAGATGCATCAACGTGGCCGCTTCGAATTGCGGTAGCGTCGCATTCCAGAAAAAACTAAAACCCACTGTCACAGCGGCCACCCAAAGATAATCGTGGCGATATAAAAAACCACAAAATATCAGCAAGGCAAACAACAAAGTCAGGCGTATTAAACGTAAACAACGACCGGTTCTATCCGCCAGCCAGCTCCATAAGTAGGGCGCGATGATTTTGGTCGCCAACAACATCCCGGTCAGTTCGCCGATTTCGGCAGCCGAAAAACCGATTTGTTTTAGATACAAACTCCAGAAGGGTAAAAACGCCCCCAGAGTTGCAAAGTAGCAGAAGTAAAAGCCGGATAAGCGCCAGTAAGGTAAGTCTGCGGCGGACATTGTTTAACGAATGGCAGCAAGAAAAACTTCCACCGTCAAGCCTGCCGAGCGTATCTGATTGCGAAGCGTACCTCGGGCGACTTCTTTATGATCTGGGATCGACAGAGTAACCATCTCACCCGCTTTAATCATTACTAAGTGACTACCACGCTGCCTGACAACTTGCCCACCAAAAGTTTCAAAAATATTGACAACTTCCCGGCCATTCAGCAACGGCAGTATGGGTGACATCAGGCCGCCACTTCAATTTGAAAGGTTTCAATTGTCAACGGAAAACCCAATTCAGCGCGTACCTGTAAACAATCGTGTATGGCTTCTTTAATATTATCCAAAGCCTCTTGCCTGCCTGATCCCTGACTGACCCAGCCAGGAATGGCTGGACATTCAGCAACCCATGCCCCATCTTCATCTCGATCCAAAGTAATATTAAATCTCATGCTTGGGTTCTCCGAAATTAACGCAAGACAGTTAATCCGGAATCAACATGCAGATTTTGCGCCCGATGTCTGAGCAAATGATCCATCAAGACAATCGCCATCATGGCCTCTGCTATTGGTGTGGCGCGTATGCCGACACACGGATCATGCCGACCTTCGGTAATCACTTCGATAACCTCGCCCTTGCTATTAATGCTGCGCCCCGGTAATCGTAAACTGGATGTCGGTTTCAAGGCGATGCGGGCTACGATGTCCTGACCGCTGGAAATACCGCCTAAAATGCCACCTGCGTGGTTGCTTAAAAAGCCCTCCGGGGTGATCTCATCCCGAAATTGAGTCCCTTTGGTATCGATACAATCAAAACCATCGCCAATTTCCACACCTTTGACCGCATTGATGCTCATCAAGGCATGCGCCAAATCGGCATCCAGGCGGTCGAAAATCGGCTCACCCAGTCCTGGCGGCACCAGATTGGCAATCACTTCGATTTTGGCACCTATGGATTCGCCTTCCTTACGCAAGGCATCCATGTAAGCCTCCATTTCAGCGACTTTATTCACATCCGGGCAAAAGAACGGGTTATTAGGGATTTCATTCCAGTCGAATTGATCGATTTTGATCGGCCCCAATTGAGACAAGTAACCACGCACCTGAATGCCATACTGCTCAAACAGATATTTTTTGGCGATGGCACCCGCCGCCACCCGCATGGCGGTTTCCCGCGCCGATGACCGCCCGCCGCCGCGATAATCCCTGAAACCGTATTTTTGCTGATAGGTGTAATCGGCATGACCGGGGCGAAAACTATCGGCGATTTTGGAATAATCCTTGGAGCGTTGATCGGTGTTTTCGATCAATAAACCAATAGGACAACCCGTGGTTTTACCTTCAAACACGCCCGATAGAATTTTGACCTCATCCGCTTCGCGGCGCTGTGTGGTATGACGGGATGTGCCAGGTTTACGTCTATCCAGATCGATTTGTAAATCAGCCTCGGATAAAGCCATGCCTGGAGGGCAGCCATCGACGATAGCACCCAGTGCCGGGCCATGGCTTTCGCCAAAGGTGGTGACTGTAAATAACTTGCCTATGCTATTTCCTGACATACTTAAACAACCGCTTTTGAAAATAAAGTGTGATAGTGATTAACCAGATCGGCGGTCAGCAAAAACACGCCATCGCCGCCGCGCTCAAATTCCAGCCATTGAAAAGGTACGTTGGGGAATAGGTCTTGCAAGGTCTCGGCACTGCTGCCCACCTCGACAATCAAAATGCCCTGCTCCGCCAGATAATGTTTGGCATCCGCCAAAATGCGTATCACCAACTCCAAGCCGTTTTCACCGCCGGTAAAGCCCATTTCAGGTTCTGCGTGAAATTCGGGCGGCAGAGCTTGCCATTCGCTGATAGCCACATACGGCGGGTTGCTGACGATGATATCGTAGGGTTTGACGGGCACGTTTGTGAATAGGTCGGATGAGTATAATTCGACTTGGTCGTTCAACTGATGTTTTTCGACATTCATCCGGGCAACAGCCAAGGCATCCTCCGATAACTCCACCGCATCCACCTGCGCATCCGGGAACGCATAAGCACAAGCGATCGCGATACAAGCGCTACCGGTACATAAATCCAGGATATTGAAAACCTGTTCTTCATGTATCCAGGGCTCAAATCGATCGGCAATCAGCTCGGCAATCGGTGAACGAGGCACCAAAACCCGTTCGTCGACATAAAACGATAAACCGGCAAAAATGGCTTCATGCGTTAGATAGGCAGAGGGCTTACGTTCAAGAATCCGTCGTTCAAACAAGGCCAAAATGGCTTGTCGCTCCGGTATCGTTAAAACACAATTCAAATAGGACTCGGCCAAATCGTAAGGTTGATGCAGGGTATGCAACACGATGGCAGCCGCTTCATCGAGCGGGGTGACGGTACCATGCCCCAGAAAAATCCCTTGTTCGGCGAAGCTGCTAGCGCCCCAGCGAATATAGTCTCTGATCGTGGTCAAGGTTGTGATAACATCAGGCGAACTAGTAGTCATTGTGCTGTCTGTAGATGAATAGGCAGCGAATTTTAAACCAATAGCCATCCGCTTGTCCGAATAAACAAACTCTGATGACTGAGGCCACCCCCGACACCAACAATAGTAAACTGGCAAAAAACCGTTTATATCTGGATTGCTACAAATACATGCAATCTGACCAACTGGCCTTGCCAACCATCCCGGATGTATCAATAAAAATCCGCCGCGCCATCAACGAGCCCAATGCCAATAGCAGTAAAATTGCCCGCGTGGTGCAGGTCGATCCCAGCATAACGGCCAGGCTGATCAAGATATCCAACAGCCCGCTGTATCGAGGACGACGCAAAATTGAAAGCTGCCCGGAAGCCATCACTCGATTGGGGTTAAAAGCCGCGCAAGATATAATCACCGTGTTTGCTCTGAAAGCCGTATTCAATGCGCGCTCCGGCATTATTCGCCGTAAAATGCAGGAGCTGTGGGCTCATAGCAGCCATGTCGCCGCTATTAGCGCGGTACTGGCACATAAAACCCCCGGTTTCGATCCGGATCGCGCCATGCTGGCCGGCCTGATTCATGATATCGGCATTGTGCCCATCTTGGGTTATGCCGATCGTCAACCCGACATTCTGGCATCCCCTAATGATTTGGCCGAAACGGTAAAGGAATTGCGTAGTCAAATTGGCGTGCAGATTGTCCATAAATGGGACTTTCCTTCGGATTTCGAAGAAGTGGTGGTACACGCTGAAGATTGGTATCGAGACAGCGGCCCTCACGCCACTTACAGCGATATTGTCATGATCTCGCAATTGCACAGTTTTATCGGCAAAGTTGATATCAAAAAAATGCCGAAAATGGACGAATTACCCGCCTATAAAAAACTCGCCGCCGGCAATCTGGATGCGGATTTAAGTATCAACATCCTGGATCAAGTTAAAGAGGAGATTGAACATATCCGCTTGATGTTGAATTGATTCATAGGTAAAAGGCAATCCATGCCTGGACACCTCGGTTTCTAAGCGATGGATTTACACAAGACTGTTTCCACCAATTTCACCCAATATGTGGCCCCCAAAGCCAGAATATCATCATTAAAATCGTAACTCGCATTATGCAGCATGCAGGGTCCTGCACCATGTCCCGATTGCCTATGTTCGCCTAAACCATTGCCAATAAAACAATAGCTACCAGGCACCTTTTGCAACATAAAGGCAAAATCTTCTGCGCCCATCACCGGTTGTTGCTGTAGAACCTGATCGCCGCCAACAATTTCAGTCATGACTTGACGTGATAAATCCACCGGTTTTTGATGGTTAACAGTCGGCGGATAACCCTTAAAAAACTCGACCTCACAACTCATATCGTGCGCTAGACAAGTATGTTCGGCTATGGTCTGCATACGTTTTTGCATCAAGGCCATCATTTCAGTTGAGAATGCTCTCAGCGTACCCGTTAACTCACAGTTGTCAGCAATGACATTATCGGTTTCGCCTATGTGAACGGTCGTGACGGATAGCACCCCTGATTCCAAAGGATTGGCGCTACGCGTCAATATGGTTTGAAACGCTAAAATCATTTGGGCTGCTACTGGCACCGGATCCAGCCCCAAATGTGGCAAGGCAGCATGACAGCCCTTGCCGCGTATGATGATTTTGAAGGTATCGAAAGCCGCCATAACCGGTCCGGCACTCACGGCAAATTGCCCAGCCGCTAAACCTGGCCAATTGTGCATCCCAAACACGAATTGCATTGGAAACAATTCGAACAGTCCGTCCCTGATCATGGCATCAGCCCCACCACCGCCCTCCTCGGCCGGTTGAAATATCAGATATACCGTACCATCAAAATTCCGATTTTGCGCAAGATACTTTGCCGCTGCCAACAACATGGCGGTATGACCATCGTGGCCACAGGCATGCATTTTGCCGGGATAAACAGAAGCATGAGCAAAGCCATTGGCTTCCATGATCGGCAAGGCATCCAGATCCGCTCTCAGCCCGATTGATCGGTTAGACTGGCCTGCTTGGATGGTCCCAACCACACCGGTTTTGCCTAATCCACGCTGCACCGCAATCCCCCATTCAACTAATTTGTCTGCCACCAAAGCAGATGTTCGTTCTTCTGCAAAACATAACTCTGGGTGCGCGTGTATATCTCGACGTAGTTGAGCTATCTGCTCAATGTCCGCAGTAATATCTGCAATTAAGTCAACCTGGTTAGGATTTATATTCATCAACAACACCTTGATTCAAAAATTAGTTGCCAGTCAGTCTGGTTTATTACGCTGAACAAAACTTGACAGTGATTAGAGACAGGCTTTGGCCATAAAAAAGTCTCAATACCAAAATTTTTAACACAAAAAATAATGCCATTTATTTGAAACTGTGAGTTAGCTCGAATAAATCCAGAAAGGCTAATATTAATGAAATGTTAATGTACGCAGCCTTTTGAAAAGGACAACATCAAATAAATTGTGTTTTCTGAAATCGCCCCATCAGCATCACAATCGTCCTCAGTTTTAGTACAAACCTCATCGGAATCATCACATGGCTACCTTTAATTTTGTCAATGCATACAGTGTCAATACTGCTACTACACCAGCCGGTAAAGAAGCCAATTCGCACGATATCATTTTCACTGATCTCGGGCCTGCAACAATAGATGATACCAACACTAATAGCCGTTTATTCAGTGGTAACGATGTCTCGGCCATAGGCATCAATATCGGCGGACAAACCTATTACGGCTGGGTAAGCAGACCGGTCAAAGTCGGTGGCGAAGTCAAAGCTTTTTATTTTTGGACAGATGCTCAGTTTACCGATCTGAATTCCGCGCAAACTGACGGTAATCAGGATGGCGATGGTAACGTTTCGGATAACAGCGGTTTTATTCTGGTCATCGATCAGGATTATTTCACATCACTAGGCTGGAAAAATCAGAATGCCAACCTCAAAAACGTAGGCTCGTCTTCTGATCGAGTCGATAGCGCCATCAATGCACTGATTCAGGTCAATAGCGCTCCGATAGGTGTCAATGATATCGCCACAGTACTGGAAGATGCCGGTTCTGCATTCACCGGCAATGTGCTCACTAACGATACCGATGCCAATAATGATTTACTCAGTGTCACGGGCTTCAATATTGGCAATACAACTGGCAGTTTAGGATCGGCCACCACAATTAACGGCGTGGGCAGTTTCACTCTCAATGCAAATGGCAGTTATAGTTTCACCCCTGCCCTCAACTATGCGGGCTCTGTACCCGTGGTGACTTACACGCTTTCAGATGGACAAGGCGGCACAGCCACAGCTACTTTGTCCATCAAAATAACAACCGTCAATGATGCTCCCTCGGGTACCGATAAAACCATAAGCTTCCTGGAAGGCAATGCTTACACATTTAATGCTGCAGATTTTGGCTTCTCAGATACAAACGATTCTCCAGCCAATCAACTGACTGCTGTCAAAATTACCAGCCTACCTAGTCTTGGCTCGCTCACGCTGAATGGTTCAGTGGTATCAGCGGGAGATATTGTTCAATTAAACGATATTAGCAAGCTCAAATTCACCCCGGAAACAAACGGCAACGGCAACAGTTATGCCAATTTTACGTTTAAAGTTCAAGATAATGGCGGAACGACAAACGGCGGCGTCGACCTGGATGTCTCAGCAAACACCATTACTTTTAATATCAGTAACACTAACAGTGCTCCGGTAGCCGTTGCTGATACCGCTACAGCCATAGAAGCAGGCGGTACGAATAACGCTACGGCTGGCACCAATCCATCCGGCAATGTGCTGACTAATGACACCGATATCGATGCCGGTGATGGTAAAACTGTCACGGCGATTACCGGCGGTTCATTGGGTAGTGCGACAAAGGGAACTTATGGATCGATCACACTCAATAGTGACGGAAGTTATACCTATACCGTTGATAACAGCAACACCAATGTACAGGCATTGCGGCTGAGCAACAATACCTTGACAGATACTTTCAGCTATACCATGAAAGACACTGGTGGATTAACATCGAGTAGCACGCTGACTGTGACGATTGAAGGGAAAAATGATGCTCCCGTTGCTAATGCAGACTTCGCAAACACCAGCATCAGTACTTCCGTTGCCAATACGGTTACGGGCAATGTGCTAACCAATGACACCGATGTTGATCAAAACAGTGAAACTAAATCACTTACCGGGCTTACAGCTTCTGCCGATTACTCCAGCTATGCCCCTGGTGGCACGTCTACCAGCTTAAGCTTTGCTTCAAATAATGGCAGTTTTTACAACGGGGTATCGATTGGGGACTATGTTTACACCACCAATCAGGGAGGTAATAGCTACTTTCACCTCAAAACTTCGGCCAATGCTCTGATTACGGTAACCAGTAAGGCCACCAATGCCGACGGCACTTTCTCGATTGGTTTGAGCGGTACCGTCTATCATTACTCCACCAGTTCCTCATACCCTTTAGTCAACGGTACGTCCGTTGTCTTTGCAACCAATAATATTACTGACGGCAATAACATCACGAGCTCCAAAAAAGAAGCAAGCATCACCACGTCGACCTCGGTGATCTCTTCGACTGTCACTTTGACCGATGTCAGCGGAAACATTGTGGCAGGAATGACGGCGACTGGAAACAACATTCCAGATGGCGCCAAAGTAACTGCGGTGTCGATTTCAGGGCCCAACACAATCATCACACTGGACAAAGACATTACGTCCACCCCGAGTGGCTCTATCAGTTTTACCGCATCTGCTGGTTCAACAGTAACAGGAACCAAAGGGAGTCTACAACTCAATGCCGATGGCAGTTACACCTATACCACATTTATCGACAGTGCAGGCGGCACCTCCGGAACCGACGTCTTCAGCTATACCATGCAGGATGGAAGCACAACGACCACCAGCAGTGCAAAACTCACCATCAATGTGCAAGCGGCGTCGGCTTCGACAACAGCAGTAACCGATACTAAAGCAGTTAACGAAGACTCCACACCCGGCGCACCTATTGGAAATCTGCTAACCAACGATACGGCTAGCTCGGGCACAAAGTCCATCAGTGACTTTACCTGGAATGGACAAACCGGCCAGCTTGGCACCCCGATGACCATCACCGGTGTAGGCACGTTGACAGTAAATAGCAACGGCGATTACACATTTACGCCTGCCGCAAATTACACGGGCACTGTTCCGCTTGTCGGCTATACCATGACAAACGGCACCACCAGTTCGTCATCCACGCTGACCATTAGTATTACAGCAGCAAACGATGCGCCATTAGCTAATAACGATACCGCCACCGCCACGGAAGCAGGTGGCACAGGTAACGCCATTGCAGGATTCAATCCTGCCGGAAATGTTCTGACAAACGATACGGATGCGGATAGTACTAACTTGATAGTGACAGCCGTTCGCTTGAGTAGTACGGAGGGCAGCGGCACTGTGGGCAGCATTGGACAAGATTTCAACGGTAGTTACGGCACCTTACATTTAAATAGTAATGGCAGCTATACCTACACTGTCAATAACAATCAGACCAGCCTACAAGCGCTGGGGATTGGCCAATCGTTAACTGAAAGTTTCAACTACACAATGAGTGATGGCGGTTTGACCGATGTAGCAGTCTTAACCCTGACGATCAACGGCGCTAATGACGCACCCATTAATACTTTACCCGGCTCCCCCACACTAGCGGAGGGCGCCAGCAGCAACATCACTGGCATCAGCGTTGCTGATGTTGATGATAACAACGTGACCGTCACACTCTCAGTCGTTAACGGCACCCTTTCGATTTCAAATCCACCAGTCGGTGTTGTTACCAACAACAATACCAACACGGTGACGCTTGCCGGAACCCAAGCCAATATCAATACAGCCCTGAGCAACTTAAGTTATCAAGGTAATGCCTATTTCAACGGCACTGACACATTAACAATTACAACCGTCGATGCCGGAAGCCTTCAGGATATCGATACCTTGGACATTATAGTCACCCCCGACAACCGATTACTGACAGTTTCTAATCCAACTGTTAACGAAGCCTCCCCGTATGCGGTATTCAGCGTAGGTGGCGCTACCGGACAAAAAGTTGCTTTGACGCTTGACACCACAGGCACAGGATCTGGTCATGCGACAGCGGGCGGGGATTTTGGCACTAACCTGGAATATTTCAATGGCAGCAACTGGACATCCTATAACGGCACGCCTGTAACAATGCCGAGTACCACCCTGCTGGTACGCACGCCTATTCTGCAAGACCTAAACTCCGAGGGTTCTGAAACATTCAAATTAATTGCTACGAATAGCGCTGGAACTGCCAATGCAACAGGTGGTGTTGCAACAGTTCGTGATGATGGGCAAGGTGATATTTATCCTGACAATTCAACTGGTGCAATCGATAATAACGCTCTCAAAGATGATGATCGTCCTATCACCATCACCGACATTGAAGTGAATGAAGCATCTCCTTTTGCGGTCTTTACCCTAAGCGGCACAGTTGGACAAAACATCCTGTTGGCGTTGAACAATGGTTCAGCGAGTGATGCCGACCATGGCGTGATAACCAATGCAAGCAATACCACCCAACTTGAATATCTGCTTGGATCAACATGGACACCCTATACAACAGGGGCAATTATCAGCTTTACAAACCCTACCCTGTTAGTACGCACAACGGTGAATGCAGATGCTATTTATGAAGGCCCAGAATCCTTCGGCTTGGTAGCTACCAACACGGGTGGCAGAAGCTACATTGGCACAGCCACGATTAAGGATGACGGTGTCGGCAATATCTATCCTGACAACACCATCGGTTCAACTGACAACAACGCACTTAAGGACAATGATCTAGCGTTAGCCATTACTTCACACGGCTCGGTTAACGAAGGCTCAACCTATGCCATGTTCACCGTCACCGGCACAGCAGGACAAGGTTTGAGTCTGGCGTTAGGTGCGACCAGCTCATTGTCTGATGCGGACGCAACCACGTCCGGTTTTTCCATGCAGTTTTCTACTGATGGAACAACCTGGACGACCTACACCTCACTGGAACAACCCGTTTTACCCGGCATCAGCGGAACATCCTCCGTCTATGTCAGGGTAAATATTACGAGTGAACATGATGCAACGCTGGAAAATGTTGAAAACTTTACACTAACCGCAGCCACGACACTGGCAGGTGCTGCAGGTACATCAGCCACTGCAACCAATACAATTATCGATGATGGTTCTGGTAGC
>Ga0172367_10009555_pt1 | contig 10619 bp, 9 predicted proteins | sample Lak10m_FD_114542 | JGI IMG/M metagenome (GOLD analysis project Ga0172367, IMG submission 114542) | Freshwater microbial communities from Kabuno Bay, South-Kivu, Congo - kab_022012_10m | ecosystem: Environmental > Aquatic > Freshwater > Lake | place: Democratic Republic of the Congo: South-Kivu...
ACCAACGCAATCGCGGTCAAACTGCGCTCACCGCCGGAGAGCAGCGCCAAGCCTTGCTCACGTCGCCCAGGCAGACGGGCTTCGATTTCAATACCGGTATCGACCAAATTCTCAGGGTCGGTCAGCGCAAGTCTTGCCGAGCCGCCGCCAAACAAACGCACAAAAGTCTCGCGGAATTGCTTATCCACAGCATCGAAAGTCTTCACAAATTCCTGTTTGGTTAACTCATCGAGTTCTGCCACCACCTGCTTCAAATCCACCTGGGCTTTGCGCAAGTCTTCCACCTGAGTTTTCATAAACTCATAGCGTTCTTTTTCCTGCTCATACTCCGCCTTCGCATCCGGATTGATGGCGCCCATGCGGCGCAATTGCGCGCGGTTGTGAGTTAACTGCTCTTCCAAATCCGGCGCGAGTTCGGTCACCACAGGCAACTGCTCCACCATGCCCTCAATCGGCAGCGGCACAGGTCCAGAAACATCGGCGGCATACTCGAACATCACCAGACCAAAGTCATCGCTGATCTTTTCACGCAGGTTATCGAGCGCTTCCTGCTTGCGGGTTTGCTCCAACTGCACCTGCCCCAACAAACGCTCTGCATTCGCAAAGCCGCGCTGGGCGTTGTTTTCCAATTCCTGCAAACGCGCTTCTTCCTGCTCGGCGGCGGCAAGTTCTTTCTCGGCTGGTTCGATCTGAATGCGCTGGTCTTCGATCTGCACATTCAGCGAGGTTTCGCGTTCGCGCAAAATATTTTTCTCGGCATCCAAATTATGCAAGCCGCCATCCAACTCCGTGAGGCGGTTCGCAAATTCCACACGGCGGGCATCGAGGCGCGAAATCTCTTCGCTGCGTTCGTTCAACTTCGCCTGCGCCGCACTCAGGCTTTGCTCGGCAACCGCCACACGTGTCGTCCAGTACGAAACCTGTTCCTGCAACTCACCCGCTTCAAGCTCGGCAAGTTTTGCCGCAACAGATTTCAATTCGGTCTGCGCCAGTTCAGTCTGCGCTTCCACTTCAACCTGCGCTTCGCTGATCCTTTTTTGGAGGGATGTCGACTCTTCAGCCTCTGCCTGTAATTGACTTAACTGACTCTTCTGCCATTCCAACGTCCGAGCCGTCGCTTCAGACTCAAGACCGGCTTGCTGCTCGGTCTCCTGAGCTTCTCCCAGTCTGACGCGGGTTTCGCGCGCATCCGATTCGACTTGCAGCAATTCGCGTTGCGCTGCGGTGTACTCATTAGACAGGCGTTCCACCAAGGCATTGGATTCTGCAAGGCGGGCGTTGAGTCCGCTCAACGATTCGTCAAACTCCCGTTTACGGCGAGCCCGCCCCAACGTCGAGGAAGAGGCGGTTTTACCGGCGATGACCAAACCATCACCGCGGAAGACCTCTCCGCGCAGAGTCACCACGCGGGCGTGAGTCGGCAGGTCTGCTTGCAATCGGCGGGCGGTGGCACGGTCGCGGACGATGAGAGTCTGACCGAGCGTGAGTCGCACCGCACTGCGAAGTTCTTCGGGTGCGTTCACGAGTTCGGAGGCAATACCGAGATAATTTTCATCTGTGTTTTCGTAGAGCAAGATTTTATCTTGCTGTGTCAAAGGCAACAGTGCCGCCCTGCCCGCCTCATCCGACTCAAGTAATTGCAAAGCGTTTTCTAATTCACTCGAATCGATGAGTACCGCATCGAGTGTATCGCCAAGCGCGGCGGCAATGGCGGTTTCAAGTTCGGCGGGTACATCGAGTGCAGCCGAGAGCGCGCCCCGCGCCCCACTGAGGCGAGACTGACGTGCGGCATCAAGCAGGAAGCGCGCACCTTCGGCATAGCCCGCCAGCGATTGTTCAGACTGTTCAAGCACTTCGAGCTGCGCTTTCAAGCGTGAATGTTCAGATTCTTCCTTCGTGCGGCGTTCCAACGCGGTACGGCGTTCGCCATCGAGGCGATCCACCTCGGCACGTTTGGCAAGAGATTTATCTTCTGAAGCCTGTAAGGTTTCGGTGATGCTTTCGCGAGTTTTGCGGGCATGTTCATATTGCGCGTGTGCCTTTTGTGCTTGCGCCTCGGCATTGGCAATGGAAGATTGCGTCTGTTGAATTTTTTGGTTCTGTGCTTCGATGCGTGATTTGAGTTCATCGAGACGGGCGTTGTTTTCGGCGCGTTGTTGGGTAAGCTCTTCAATGCGGTTGCGAATGGACTGAATTTGTTCTTCTATACCAGAACGCTCCGACTGGCGTGTGTAGAGCGCGCTCTGTGCGTTCGCAAATTGCCCTTTGGCTTCATCATGTTCGCTTTGCACGCGGGCAATATCGGCTTCGGCGGCTTGGTAGCGTTCACGCGCAAGGTGCAGTTCGTTCATTGCGCTTTCCTGATCGGAAAGAATGGACGCTTGCTGCGCGGTGAGCGAGCGGCGGCGTTCTTCAAGCACGGCGAGTTCACGGCTAAGAGTTTCGCGCTGGGTGTGCAGTTCAGCCGCTTTGCGATGCCATTCGTTGAGGTGCGCACGCAAACCCGAAAGCCTTTCGCGGAAGTTGTTGTACTCGGCTTGGGTCTTCTCGTGATTTTCGCGTGAATCTTTTAAACGTGTTTCCTGCGCACGGACAGAGTCTCTGGCGTCGGTGAGGTCTCGCTGGGCGCGGTGCCAGTGATAGCCGTACCACTCGCGCAGGATCACTTTCAAATCGGCTTGAGCGCGGGCGTGTTCAATGGCGCGTTTCGCCTGCCGTTCCAAACTGCGGATGCGCGGCTCAAGTTCGGACATGATATCCAGCACACGTTCCAAATTGTGTTCGGTGTTGTTCAGGCGTTTGAGCGCGTCGTCGCGGCGGGAACGATATAAGCCCACACCGGCGGCTTCTTCAAAGAGGCGGCGGCGGTCATCGGCTTTGAGGGCAAGCGAGGCATCCACCAAACCCTGACCGAGAATGGTGTACGTCCGTTCGCTCAAGCCTGCCTGTGCGAGTAGTTCGTTCATCTCACGCAAGCGGACTTGCTGCCCGTTGATGATGTATTCGTTATGCCCGTCACGGTGGGCGGTGCGCCCCATGGCTACATCGGTGAAATCGAGCGGCAGCCATTGGTCGGTGTTATCAAAGTTGATGGTGGCTTGTGCCATGCCTGCGCGGGCACGATGCTCAGAACCTGAGAAGATCATGTCTTCGGTCTTTTTGCCGCGCAGCAAGGCATAAGATTGTTCGCCCAAGACCCAACGCAGCGAGTCGGCGATATTCGATTTGCCCGAACCGTTCGGTCCGACAATGGCTGTAACCCCCGGCGCAAATTCAAAGACGGTGCGCGAGGCGAAGGTTTTGTATCCTTGCAATTCAAGTGATTTTAGACGAAGAGGCATGTGGTCATTTACGATTTCTGATTTATGATTTTGGTTTTAACTCGTGATGCGTAATTCGTAAAGAATGTTACGCATCACGAGTTACGCATTACTAAATTTTCTTCAGCGCGTCCCGGGCGGCTTCGCGCTCGGCATTGGCTTTGCTGCTGCCAGACCCGCGCCCCATCACTTTGCCATTGATCTCTACTTCCACTTCGTAGACCTTGGCGTGGTCGGGTCCGCTGGTGTTGACAACACGGTAGAGGAAGGATCCTATTTTGAGGGCTTGAACCTGCTCCTGCAACTGGCTTTTGGGGTCGCTGATCTCTTCCATAATGGTATCTCGGGCAGGCTCAATGAATGGGAGTACAAATTTCTTCACTGCTTCAAAGTCTTTATCGAGATAGATCGCGCCTAAAAGGGCTTCAAATGCTGAACCAAGCACACTTTCACGATGCCGCCCGCCTGTGGCTTTTTCGCCCTGTCCCAGCCGCAATGCGCCGCCAAGATCGATCTGCTGTGAAAATTTGGCGAGGTTTTCGTTCTTCACCAATTTTGCGCGAACTTTGGTCAGGTCGCCTTCGGGCAGTTCAGGGAAATTACGATATACCCATTCCCCCACGATGAGGTCAACCACGGCATCGCCGAGGAATTCAAGGCGTTCGTTATCTTCCGAGCCATTCTGATGCTCATTGGCATAGGATCGGTGGGTTAGAGCCGTTATCAGCAAGGAAAAGTTGGAAAAGGACAAACCCAGCCTCTCGTTCAGGCTGGAGGCGGTTTCCACTTCCCGCTTATTTGAATTTTGTGTCACGGGAGCCTCCCGGAACTCCGGGAGCGATATCCACTTACTTTCTTTAAAGTGAGGGGATGTCGTTCCTTTAGTTCCAATCTATTAAATTTTTAGCGAGCCGAATTGTAACCCGAATCTTTTTGTGAAGTGATTTTTTAAGATAAAATCGGGCAGTTTCTCCAAAGGAGATAAGATGAACGAAGTGAGTAATGAAACCAGGTTTTTACACGCCGTGGAAGTGGGGCTCGGCGCATGGCAATGGGGTGACCGTGTCTTGTGGGGATACAAGCCCGGGCAATCTGATGAAGATATCCGTAAGGCGTTCGATATTTCCCTCGAAATGGGGGTTCGGTTTATTGATACTGCTGAAGTGTATGGAAGCGGGCGTTCGGAGCGGCTGCTGGGTCAGTTCATCAAAGAGACCGACCAGCCGGTTCTGATCGCCACAAAGTTTTTCCCCATGCCGTGGCGTTTTTATAAAAACTCCATTCCCAACGCCTTGAAAGGCAGCCTTGAGCGAATGGGCGTTTCATCTGTAGACCTGTACCAGGTTCACTGGCCTTCTGTGGTGATGAGCCCCGAAAAATTAATGGAAGGAATGGCGGTCTGCATCAAAGAGGGACTGACACGAACCATTGGCGTTTCAAATTTTTGGGAAGCACGGATGCTGCGCGCATATTCGGCGCTGGCACAGCAGGGTATTCCACTGGCATCCAATCAAATTCCATACAGCCTGCTAAACCGTGAAGCAGAAAAGAACGGGCTCCTCGCCCGCTGCAAAGAGTTGGGCATCCGCTTCATTGCCTACTCCCCTCTCGCGCAAGGACTGCTCACCGGTAAATACTCGGCAGAGACGCCCCCACCCGGCGTACGCGCCTCGACCTATGCCGACATTCTCAAGAAACTTCCGCCCGTCATCAAAACATTACAAGAGATCGCGCAAAATCACGGCAAGACCGTCTCACAAGTGGCATTGAATTGGGTGATTTGCAAAGGTGCACTGCCCATTCCAGGTGCCAAAAATGCCAAACAAGCCCAAGACAATGCAGGCGGTTCGAGCTGGCGCATGACTGATGATGAAGTGGCATTACTGGATGAAGTTACGGATAATTTTAGAGAGTATGCCGGAGTAGCAAAATGAGCGATCTGTCTTCATACAAAAACTTTTCAAAATGTTCTCCTCTGAGTCCGCTTTTGCTTCCATGCAAGCGGACTCAGAGAATTGGATGTTAAAATTCGCTAATTGCGGCTTCGAACAGTCCATCTGGAGTTTGGATGGAATCCGCTACGCAGCTTCGGGCAACCCAAAGACCATTCGTGCTTGTCCCAATTGCGGTCAACGTAGCACACATCCGCAACCCAATTTAGTTTTTTATGTAAAAATTGTACACATTCGCGTTTATTGCTTACAAGTCGTAAAATTTGATGGTATCTTGGCGTTTTAAATTGGAGGTGCGCTCATGGAAAATTTCGCCCCGGTCTCTTCTTCGTTCAAGCAGGAAAAACCCAACAAAAAATTCTTGAATTTTGGAATTGGAGTAGGGATTGTTTACGGTTTATTTACGTCAATCGCTGCATTTCCGTTAATGTTCTTTGCTTTCTTAATTACCTCTATAATCTTTTACCAATTTCTTAAAGAGTTCGAAGAAGTTTATGTTTTTCCTGCAATAAGCGTGCTTTCACTCTTGACATCCTTATTCCTGGGTGGCGTTATAGGGTTCTTTAGCGGGCGAGCAGCATATCGAAGCGCAAATGAGAACGGTGGTGTCCGCAATGCGGGGTATGGAGTTTTATCTTGCAGCATAGTAGGTTTGGTCGGCTTGCTACTTTTTCCTTTATTATGTGCTGTTTTATTAGTGCTGCTATTAGGGCTGACTGGTAGTCTCGTCGATTCTGCAGCTGTATTCATAATCATTATTCCCCCTGTTTTTGGGGTTTTTACAGCATATGTGGTGGCTGTGATCTCTGGCGCATTGACTCATCGTTTCCTTGTTCGGCGTTCCACTGTATCGAAAAACGATAACAAGAGTGAAGCAGATGTTTTATGATCGTTTCACGACTGAACTTTTCTCACATTCCCACTGCAAACGAAGAACTTCCCAAACTCTCCGCTCATCTTAGTGGACCACGCGTCCTAGTCAAGCGCGATAACCAGACCAGGCTAGCTTTTGGCGGTAACAAAACATGGAACTATCAATCACCCAAAAAATAATAAAATTATTCGTATCAAAATCGACCTTTGCAGAGATGGAAGCCGAGTCAAAGTTATGGATCGTAAAATGCCCGAATTGCAGACAAGAAAGATCAATTTGGAGCATGGGCGGCATTCGATACAAGGCATACGGTGAAAAACGCCTTTACCGGCACTGCATAAATTGCGGTCAGAAGAGATGGCTTAAAGTATATAAAACGAACGCCGCAGTTTAAGCTGCGGCGTCTTTTTATTTATACACGTGTTCAGAATCGAATACATGCGAGTGCATGTTCGCGATCCACTGCTTGCCGTCCTCGGTCAGGCGCAAATAATTCAAGGCATCCTGCAAGAACGGGTTGACCTGATTCCAATAAAACTGGGCGTAATTTTTGCGCATATCATGCGGTGACTTGTAGCCCAGTTTTTCGTTCAACCCCAATTCTTGAAATTCATAGAACAACGCCGGGGTTTTGCGGAAGTAATCGGGGTCGCCCAACTGCCCTACAAAATCGGCGGCACGAACCAACCCACCGTACCCATGGGTATCCTGATAAAAATCGCCTTTGGGCGCCGGGAAGCGGGTCATCTCAATATAAGAGGCGATCAACTCGGCATTCAAATTGCCTTCCATGTCTTTGAGCAAACCAGAACTAAAGCGCTCCACCACAAACAATTTACTGCGGTTAACATGGTATGGGGTCAGCGCAACATCGGTGCCATCTTTGGGAATGCCCACCCGCTCATTGCCAACGCCTGTCGCAAATGAATCTTCGGTGTCATTCCGGCAGACCCCTTTTACATACCCAATATCATGGCACAACACAGCGATCATGTAGCGCATCCAATCACGCGGACTTACGCCGCCCTCACGCAAATGCTTTCCTTCAACAATCGATAGCCCCGCCAGAGAGACCATAATGGTATGGTCAATGTCGTGATAAAGCGCATCTGAATTTGAAATATTCTCCAATGCAAGCCGCCCCACCCAGCAGGTAATATTCATAAAATCCGGCTGCATCTCGCCGTATGTACGTTGATATGCCGTACGAAGTTGATCTACAAACATATCAATGGTTAATTCCTGCCAATTAATCATAAACACTTCCTCTGTAGGTTAAAATCGAACTTGTCGGCAAAAGTTTACCAGATACATCCAAAATACAAATGAGTTAATATGACAAAACAACAGTTTTTTCTACAAGGATTCCTGATCGGACTCTCCGGCTTTATCCTGCTTAATATCCTTGCCTCGGCTCTTTTCTCTGACTGTGGCTTGCCAGCCCTCTTTGGGCTTGGGGGCTGCGCCGACGCCATCTCCCGTGCCGGTTTCCCATTCGTGTTTTTTGAACAAGGCGGCTTCGCCTACCGCAGTATTTTCAACTTCCCCGTCTTCATCCTTGATCTGGTCATTGGGTTCGGCATTGCAGGCATGACCGGTTACTACATGAGCAGGAACAAAAAGTAAACCTTTCATGTCAAAGTTACCCGTCGTTCTCATCGTGGGTCCCACTGCCGTTGGGAAGACCGAGCTTGCGCTTCGCCTTGCTGAAAAAATGAACGGCGAAATCGTCTCCGTCGATTCGCGGCTCTTCTATCGCGGCATGGATATTGGCACTGCCAAGCCTTCAAACGCTGAAATGGCACGCGTCCCCCATCATATGATCGACATCGTCAACCCGGATGAAACGTTAAGTCTGGCAGTCTTCCAGCAGATGGCGCAGGAGATTATTGCAAGCATTCACCAGCGAGGACGCTTGCCTTTTCTTGTGGGCGGTACAGGACAGTACATCCGCGCGGTGACGCAGGGATGGAGTCCACCAGAGGTGACACCAAATGAGAAACTGCGAGATGTTCTTGAAACCCTGCAAGAGGAAAGAGGGAAAGAGTGGCTACACGCCAAACTTCAAACCCTCGACCCTGAAGCGGCGCAAGCCATTGACCTGCGCAACGTCCGCCGCACGATACGGGCGTTGGAGGTGATCTTCACAACGGGGCGCAGATTTTCGGAACAACGTGGTTCAGGTGATTCGCCGTATCAACTCATCACCATCGGGTTGTCCCGTCCGCGTGAGGAGTTATATCAACGTGTGGATGAACGTATCGACAAGATGTTCGCAGATGGCTTGGTGGATGAGGTCAACGGTTTGCTGGAACAGGGTTACGCCCCCACATTGCCAAGCATGTCTGCCATTGGGTATCGAGAATGTGTCAGCGTGGTACAAGGCTTGATGACGGTGGAACAAGCCAAAGTCGAAATGAGGCGCATTACGCGCGTCTTTGTTCGGCGACAGTCGAATTGGTTCAAAGAGTCAGACACAAGCATTCATTGGTTTCATCCTGAACGTGAAAATTTGCTCAATGAAATTGAAACTCTAATCCGTAACTCCATTAAAAACCCGGGGTTATAATTGACTTTTAATATCTTCACGTATATACTTCTTTTTAAGTTTCAGCTTCAGCAGTCCAACAAACCAATGGAGGAAGTATGAGCAACAAACCCTGGCTGGCACATTACGATAAGGGTGTGCCCCAAACAATTGATTACCCGAAAGCGCCGCTGTTTCACTTTTTGGAAGAAGCTGCGCGCAAATATCCTGACCACGCCTGTACGATCTTTAAGGGCGCGGTCATTTCATATCGGGAGATGAACGAGCAGTCGAATGCCATGGCTGCCGCGCTGGTGGAAATGGGTGTGAAAAAGGGCGATAGAGTTGGCATCTTTATGCCGAACCTGCCGCAATTTGTCGCTGCCTTTTTCGGCATTTTGAAAGCAGGCGGTGTGGTGGTTGCTGTGAACCCCACCTACCCTGTGGAAGAAGTGCTCACGCCGGTGAACGATGCGGGCATCGAGGTGATGTTCACGCTAACGCGCTTCTATAACACGCTCAAGGAAGTGCGCAAAAAGTCCGGGCTTAAGAAGATCATCGTCTCGAACTTGAAGGAAGCCCTGCCTCCCGTTACGCGTGTGTTGTATACCCTGCTTCGAGAACAAAAGGGCGGCGACCGTCTGCATGAACTGGAAAGCTCCGATGTTTGGATGCAGGACCTGCTCAAGAAACATGCCGGTTCTCCCAAGCCGCATATTGATATTCAACCTGACGATACCGCGCTCTTCCAATATTCCGGCGGTACAACCGGTGTGCCAAAAGGCGCAGTCGCCATGCATCGCAATGTGGTCGCCAATACCTTGCAGATCAAGTTGTGGATGACCGGTCTGGAAGAAGGCAAGGAAGTGGTGCTGATGGGTATTCCGCTTTTCCATGTGTATGGCATGGTGGCGGGCATGAGCTTTGCGATGGCATCTGGCGCGACAATGGTGATGGTACCCAATGCCCGTGACCTGAAAGATGTGTTGGAAAATATCAGCAAACACAAGGCGACCATTTTCCCCGGTGTGCCTTTGCTCTATAACGCCATTAACAATCACCCGGATGTGAAAGCCGGAAAATATGACCTTTCTTCGATCAAAGCCTGTATCTCTGGTTCGGCTGCCTTGATGCGTGAAACCAAGGAAGAATTCGAACGCCTGACGGGCGGTAAGGTATTCGAAGGTTTCGGCATGTCTGAAGCGCCGACGGCTGTCACTTGTAATCCGCTTGACGGTGCGAACAAGACCGGCTCGATCGGTATGCCCTTGCCAGATGTTGACATGAAACTCATCAGCCTGGATGATGGCGAGACCGAAGTACCGTTTGGCGAGATCGGCGAGATCGTCGTCAACGGTCCGCAGGTGATGAAGGGCTATCACAATATGCCGACCGAGACTGCCAATTCCCTGCGCACCTTAAGTGATGGTAAGACCTGGCTCTTCACCGGTGACATTGCCCGCATGGACGAAGACGGCTATTTCTATATTGTTGACCGCAAGAAGGAACTCATCAAGCCGGGCGGTTTCCAGGTGTGGCCCCGTGAAGTGGAAGAAGCCATCATGGACAATCCGAAAGTCCTCGAAGTCGGCGTGGGCGGCATCCCCGACCCGAAGAGCGGCGAAACGGTCAAAGCCTGGGTGGTGCTCAAACCCGGCGAAAGCATGACCGAGGACGAGTTAAAGGAATTCTGCAAAGAACGTCTTGCCCCTTACAAGGTTCCACGCCACGTAGAGTTCCGTGGTGAACTACCCAAGACCACGGTCGGAAAGATCCTGCGCCGCGAGTTGGTACGCCAGCATAAAGAGGGTGTGAATTAATCTGTGATGCGTGATACGTAAAGATCAAAAAGAGCCTCCCGATTTTGGGAGGCTCTTTACGTATTGCGATTTACGACTTATACGTTCTTACACGGTCTGCGGGGTTCCGCTTTTCTTGCCAAAGGG
>Ga0172367_10009556_pt1 | contig 10619 bp, 11 predicted proteins | sample Lak10m_FD_114542 | JGI IMG/M metagenome (GOLD analysis project Ga0172367, IMG submission 114542) | Freshwater microbial communities from Kabuno Bay, South-Kivu, Congo - kab_022012_10m | ecosystem: Environmental > Aquatic > Freshwater > Lake | place: Democratic Republic of the Congo: South-Kivu...
CTTGGCATCAGCCATCAGACGGTCAAAAACCATGTAACCGCCATCCTGCGTAAATTTGGAGTGGAAGACCGTACCCAGGCGGTTGTCTATGCCCTTAAACGTGGTTGGGTGACGCTTAAAGATGCAGATGTTCCCCCTCAGGAGTGATGTATGACAGATAATGAAACCATCGATTATAAAAGCGAACTGGAAGAAGCCCAGCGCGCGTTGCGTGAAGTGACCTTGATGATCGAACAGAGTCAGGGGGAACTTGGCAAGATCACACAGAGAAATACAGCGATCACTTCACATCTTCAGCAGATTCAAAGACAAGGCACAACACTTGAAGACCTCAAGATGTCCTATGATTCTGCGCTGGACGTTCAACAACGGCTCTTTGTCATGCGTGGTCAACTGGAAAAATTGCAAAATGACCGCGAGCATCTGCAAAAATATATCGGTATTTTGGATCAAATCGTCTCTGGCGGTATGGATGGAAACGCTGCTGCTTCCACTTCTTCTGCTGGGGGATCCAAAAGCCAGATGGCGGGCATTGAAATGATTGTTAACGCCCAGGAGGCTGAACGTCAGCGCTTGTCGCGTCAGATGCATGACGGTCCCGCCCAGGCATTGTCCAACTTCATCCTGCAAACCGAGATTGCCATGCGTCTTTTGGATGTTGACCCTGTTCAGGCAAAGGATGAACTGGGAAATTTGAAAACATCCGCAATGGGCACTTTTCAGAAAGTCCGCAACTTTATTTTCGAATTGCGCCCAATGATGCTCGATGACCTGGGACTCGTTCCAACCCTGCGAAAATATGCCGATGCTTTCAAGGAACAATCCGGTCTGGATGTGAGTGTGACCGTCACAGGCTCGGAGCGCCGCCTGGAACCGTACCTGGAAGTGATGATCTTCCGCGCCGTGCAGGAACTGCTTGGCAACGCCTCTCGGCACAGCCAGGCAAGTTTAATCAAGGTTCAGGTGGATCTCGGAAGTGAGTTTATACGGGTGAATGTGGAGGATAACGGCAAAGGCTTCTCGCCTGAGATTTTGAAAGACTCCACCAGCCTTGGTCTGAAATTGATCCGCGAACGGGCGGAAATGCTGGGCGGAAACTTCGAAATCGACAGCGCAGCCGGCTCCGGTTCCCGTATCACGTTCACTGTACCATCGAGAATGTAATTTTCCCTTCCTCGTCGGGAAGGGAGGGTATGACCTTTCAGCCGCCTAACAAGATTGTAGGCGGCTGGCTTTTTTTGCTCTTGTTTTATTAGTCAAGAAAAATGTATAATAAACTATGATGTTCGATGGTATTGTGTCCGGGACTTCTTCATTTTCTGAAGCGAAAGGAGGTGAATTGAATGCTGTTTTCTCAAGAGGAAAAGGGCCAGGGGCTTGTAGAGTACGCTTTTATTTTGGTCTTGGTTGCTATCGTTGTTCTTGTTGCTCTACTGGTTCTAGGTCCCATGATTGGCAATACATTTAGTCTGATTAATTCAAGTTTGTCCCGCGTTTGATGCGGAAACATGAGCGGCGCCCTGATTCCAGAGTTCCGCTTATATTTTATGGCTATCCTGTTTGTGGCAATGATCGATTGGGATTTTGCTTGTCCCACGGGGTTGAAAAAGATGCCGATTATGTTTTTGTCATTTTTCTTGTATAATCTACATGTTATAAACACTGGCATTCCTGGATCGTGAGAAGAGGAGATTCTTATGCGTCGTGCTCGGACCCTGATTTTTGTATTCCTGATCATCATCATTGCTGCGGTGGTTGGGTTTTTGGCTTACCGCCAGTATATGGCGCCGCCCCCTGTCGTGGAGCCGGCTTATGTGGACGTATATATTGCGCTTCAACCTATTCCGCAGGGCGGGGTGATTACAGCGGATATGTTGACAACAATAAAAATTGCCCCTGAAAACGTGATTGACGTCATGTTCACGCATGGCGAAGAGGACGGTATTTTGGGGAAGGCGGCAAAATTTCCCCTCGATCAGGGCGTGGTCATTACCGCCTCTATGATTGGCGAAGCCACCGCATCGGTTACAATTCCCGGTCCGACGTGGGCTTCCCTGATTCCGACGGGCATGACCGCCATTTCTATTCCGACCAATCGGTTTTCCCTGTCGGGTTATGCCATCAATAATGGCGCGCACGTCAACCTGAACGCATGTTTCCTTTTTGTCGATGTTGACCCAACATTCCAAACCATACTTCCCAATTTGACAGCCGCTTTAACAGGTACCGGCTTCGCGCCTGAAAGCAGCATTCCCGTCCTTTCACTTGGGGTAGGCGCGCAGGGCAGTCCTCAGGGGCGATTGGAATTGGATCCTTCCCTCCAGCAGCCTTACTATCTTCTGCCGTCCGAAGCTCAACGTCCGCGCATGGTATGCCAGATGTTGTTGCAGGATATTGTGGTTATGAAACTTGGGAATTTTTCGCGCGACGCGGGAGCGACGATAGACACCCCGTCTGTTCCGCCAAATGATGCAGAAGGAAACCCGGTTCCGACTACTCCGCCTGACATTGTTACCCTGATGGTCACGCCGCAGGATTCGATTACATTGACATACCTGCTCAATTTGCAGAGTTCGGATTTAACACAAACCCGCCTCTCGATGACATTGCGCAACCCCAACGATCAGGCTCGTCAGTCTACTGAATCCGCCACTTTGCAATTCCTGCTCAGCCAATACAATATTCCCGTTCCAGCTAAACTTCCCTATGCCTTGCAGCCGGCGCTTTCCAATTTATTGCCGCCGCTCGAGACAATCATCACCCCCTAGGGATATTTATTGGGATTCAACGAATTTGACAAAACGACTTGAGCGCCCTGCCCGATCAATGGCAGGAATGACTGGTTTGCACTTTCTGAATTAATGGAAATGTCCATATGGCTGTAGATAAAGTTCGCATACTCGTTGTTGATGATATTGCCGAAACACGCGAAAATATTCGTAAATTATTGCAGTTTGAGTCGGATGTCGATGTTGTTGGCGCGGCGCGTTCCGGCAAGGAAGGCATTCAACTTGCCCAGGAGTTGGATCCGGATGTCGTCTTGATGGATATCAATATGCCGGACATCGACGGCATTACTGCCACGGACGTAATTCGAAAGAAGTCGCCTTATATTCAGGTTGTGATTTTATCGGTACAGAGCGATCAGAATTACATGCGCAAGGCGATGCTTGCCGGCGCCCGTGATTTTTTGACCAAGCCGCCGCTGGGAGACGAACTAATATCTGCCATTCGACGGGCAGGGGAGATGGCGCATGCTGAACGCGCCAAAGGCGCGCAGCAGCAATTTGCAGCCGCCTCTGTTGCTGGTTCGTCGAATACCGCCTCTGGTTTTTCCTCGATTTCCAAAGGAAAGGTGATCACAGTCTACAGCCCAAAGGGTGGGACAGGATGTACCACCCTTTCGGTTAACCTGGCGCTTGCTCTGCACAATGAAGATACCCGTGTCGCGCTGGTGGATGCAAACTTGCAATTCGGCGATGTGGCGATTTTTGTCAACGAGCAGGGGAAGAATACCATCCTTGAATTAGCTCCCCGGGTCGATGAACTGGAGATGGATATTGTAGAGGAGATATTGATTAAGCACGGCGCGTCTGGCTTGCGCATCCTTGCCGCGCCCCAACGCCCTGAAATGGCTGACAAGATTTCAGCGGAGCAGTTTACCAAGGTCGTGCAGTATTTGCAAAAAATGTACGCATATATTGTCGTTGACACATCGCATATTTTGTCGGATGTGGTTTTGTCCATGTTCGACGTGAGCGACGTTATCGTACTTGTGACCACGCAGGAAATTCCATCGATCAAGAATGCGCGTTTATTTCTCGACCTGTTGCAAACCATGGGCGTGGGAAAGGAACGCATTGTCTTTACAATGAATCGCTATGACAAGCGGATTGGCATCACCCCGGAACGTGTCAGCGAAAATTTGAAGCATGAAATATCGGTTACCATCCCATTGGATGAGAAGGTTGTCATCACCGCGGTTAATCGTGGCGTACCGTTTATGCTGGACAATAAAGCCCAGCCTGTTGGCAGGGGCATCTTCTCTCTGGCAGAGGCAGTGCGGGCGCGCTTGAATAGTCTGGAAGCGCAAGATGAAGTGTCCGGTAAACGCTAAGGAGATTTTATATGTCATTGCTTCGTCGTATTGAACAGAGTCAAGGTGGAGGACAGCAGGAGGGCGGCGGCGCGCCGCAGCCTTCCCAGCCCAAACAACCTGGCGGAGCGGGCTTACCCGGCGGTTCGGGAGGCGACAACTCTCGTCTCTCCTCCTTGCAAGCCAGGCGCGTAAGCGCTCCGGCGACATCCCCGCAAGCCGGTTCGTATTTTGATTTAAAGACCCGCGTTCAAAATAAACTACTGGCTGAAATCGATCCGTCCATGGATGCCACCAAAACGGACGACGTGCGCCGCACAATTCAGGATTTATTCGAACAAATCCTCACCGAGGAGAATATCGTCCTGTCCCGACCTGAGCGGGCGCGGTTGTTCGAGCAGATTGCCGCCGAAATTTTGGGGCTGGGTCCGCTGCAATCCCTTCTTGAGGACGATACCATCACCGAAATCATGGTGAACGGCGCGAAGAATATTTACATCGAGCGCAAGGGTAAATTGCATCGTGTGCCGATTACTTTCGAAAACAACGACCATGTGATGCGCATCATCGACCGTATTGTTGCCCCGCTTGGACGCCGTATCGATGAATCCAGTCCGTACGTCGATGCGCGTTTGCAGGATGGCTCCCGCGTTAATGCGGTCATTCCCCCCATTTCGCTTGTGGGACCCGTCCTCACCATTCGTAAGTTTTCCAAGAACCCGATTACGATTGAGCAAATGATTCAGTTCGGTTCGATTTCCAACGAGGCGGTGCAGTTTCTCAAGGCTTGCGTCGAGGCGCGGTTGAACATCGTGATTTCCGGCGGTACGGGTTCGGGCAAGACCACGCTTTTGAACGTCCTTTCCAGTTTTATTCCCGGGGATGAACGTATCATCACAATCGAAAACGCGGCAGAATTGCAACTGCGACAGGAGCACGTGGTAACCCTTGAATCGCGCCCGCCCAACATCGAAGGGCGCGGCGAGGTTTCCATTCGCGACCTGGTCATCAACTCCCTTCGTATGCGCCCCGAGCGGATCATTGTAGGCGAATGCCGCGGCGGCGAAACCCTGGATATGTTGCAGGCAATGAATACGGGTCATGACGGTTCCATGACCACCGCACATGCCAATACGCCGCGCGACGCAATCTCCCGTATCGAAACCATGTGCCTTATGGCGGGCATGGATTTGCCCGTTCGCGCGATTCGCGAACAAATTTCGGGCGCTGTGGATGTAATTTGCCAGCAGGCGCGTATGCGTGATGGAAGTCGTAAGGTCGTCAATGTTACGGAAGTGAGCGGCATGGAAGGAGACGTAATTACCATGACGGATCTCTTCGTATTTGAACAGACCGGCATGGAAAACGGCAGAATCATTGGGCGCACGCGTCCCACCGGTTTGCGCCCGAAGTTTATGGATAAACTTGAAGCAGCCGGAATTCATCTGCCGCCTTCCATTTTTGGAATCGGCGAGCGCCGCCGGTATTAGGCGCATATATTGGACATTTAGCCATGATGATCACAATTATTATCGTCGGTGGAATCATATTGATTATTCTGCTGATTATTGGCGTCGTTGTTTCGTCGAATAGCGAGCGCGTTCTTGTTGAAAAACGCCTCGCTCAATACCTGGACGATGACGAGAAACAGAGCGCCAGCCGCCAGCCGCAAAATTCCATGCTTGTGGAATGGGTGTCCAAACGGGTTGAAAAGACATCGTTTGGAGATCGGGTGGCGCGCAGCCTTTCCCGCGCAGATTTGAAGTTCAAAGTGGGGGAATATTTTGTCCTGATTTTGGTCACCATCTTGCTTGGAGGTCTGGTTGCGTGGTTCTTGGGGAATCAGCATCCGGTTTCGGCTGCCATTGGCTCGATTGCCGGCGCGTTTGCGCCGGGCATGTATGTCAGGTCGCAGCAAAAAAAACGTCTCCAGAAATTCAACGACCAATTGTCCGATATGCTGAACTTGATGGTCAATGGGTTGCGCGCTGGTTACTCGACCATGCAGGCAATGGAGGCAATCAGCAAGGAACTTCCCCCGCCCATTTGCGATGAATTTCGCCGCGTGATTCAGGAAATGCAGATCGGCATCCCAATGGAAACCGCGCTCGAAAACCTGCTGCGCCGCATCCCAAGCGAAGACCTAGACTTTGTGGTCACAGCCATTAATGTTCAACGCGAGGTCGGCGGTAACCTCTCCGAAATTCTGGACAACATCTCCTTTACCATTCGTGAGCGCGTACGTATCAAGGGCGAGGTACGGGTGTTGACTTCGCAGGTTCGCACCTCCGGCAGCGTCCTTTCCATGATTCCATTTTTCCTGGTTCTTGTGTTGTGGTTCCTCAACCCGGAGTATTTGCTGTCCATGACCGATGGCGGACCCATCGTCACGGCGGCGATTATTTGTGTGGTGCTTGGTTTGATTTTTACCAGTTACTTTATCATGATGAAAATTGCGGATATCGAGGTGTAACATGGCGAATTTGGGCAGTTCCATCGGAATTATCATTGCGGTGCTGGTGGTTGCGGGCGCCGTGACGCTGGTATTTGTGGGGTTGCGGTATTCCCGCCAGAAGCAGGAGAGCGACATCGATCCCGTCATGGCGCGCCTGGCTGAGGCAACCCAGCGCGGCGAATCGGTTTCCCTTGAACAAATCGAATTACAACAGCCCTTTGCCGAGCGTGTCATCCTTCCGGTGATCGAAAAAATCGGCGAAATCTCGACCCGGTTTACGCCGCAGAAACTCTTGCAAGAGACGACGCTCAAACTGGAATTGGCAGGCAACCCGGGGCGCATCGATGCCGCCACTTTTTTGGCGACCCGTTTCGTCGGCGCGGTGCTTTTTGGCGGCGGTCTGCTGATGATTTCCCTTTTATCGACCAGCAAATGGCCCCTTGGCAGGACGGTTCTGGTTGTGGGGCTGTTCACCGTCATTGGTTTTTTCTTTCCACAGCTATGGCTGCAAAGCCGAATCAACAGCCGTCAGAATGAAGTTCGCAAGGCGCTGCCTGATGCGCTCGATTTGTTGACCATCTGCGTCGAGGCGGGTTTGGGCTTCGATGCCGCCATGTCGAAGGTCGCCGAAAAATGGGAGAATGAATTATCCCTCATGTTTGGACGCACCATTCGTGAAGTGCAACTGGGAAAGACGCAGCGCGAAGCATTGCGCGACATGGCAGACCGTATCGGTTTGCCGGAGTTGACCAGTTTCGTCGCAGCAGTCATTCAAAGCCAGATTCTGGGTGTAAGTCTGGCAAAGGTCTTGCGCATTCAATCCGACCAGATGCGCATGAAGCGCCGTCAGTTCGCTGAGGAATTGGCTCACAAAGCGCCCGTGAAGATGATCATCCCCATGGCTTTGTTGACCTTCCCTTCGATTATGATTATTCTCATGGCGCCCGCCGCGTTTCAGATTGCAGGCGCTTTTGGACCTTTTCTCGGAGGTTAGTTTTAGCAGGAAGAATCGGCAGCCGCTTTTTTGGGAGAGGCGGAATTGGATAAAATTTCATACGCATTGCATCGTTTGACTTCGAGCGCGTTGGATCTGCTTTTTCCCCCTGTTTGCGGGGGCTGTGGAAAGGCTGGATCCCACTGGTGTCAAGACTGCCAGCGGCGCGTGCAAATTCTGGATGGAGTTGTGTGTCAAGTGTGCGGTCTTCCGCAGGAAACAAATGGGATTTGTGATGCCTGCCGCACGGACCGACCTCGTTTTCACGCCTTGCGCGCCTGGGCGGTCTTTGACGACCCTGTCAGGAAGGCGCTGCACAAGTTGAAGTATTATCGCAACTTTTCGATGGGCGAGGCGCTTGCGCTTCAAATGGCTGGCTTTGTAGCAGGTTTGGATTGGAAGGCGGATATGCTCATCCCAATTCCGTTGGGGCAGCAAAGAATAAAGGAACGGGGATATAATCAGGCTGGAATGATTGCAGAGCCGCTTGCGAGGGTGTTGAAGGTTGATTTTGCGCCAAAGGCGCTGGTGCGTTGTAAAGAAACGCGCTCGCAGGTGGGTTTGTCGAAGCGGGAACGCCAGAAGAATGTTGATGGGGCGTTTCAGGCGGCGGGAGTAGTAGGCGGGAAAACCATCGTGATCTTGGACGATGTCTCTACAACAGGATCGACTTTATCATCCGGCGCCGCGGCGCTACTTTCGGCTGGCGCAAAGGACGTTTATGCGTTGACAGTCGCTCGCGCATTGCCCCAGCATGGTTTGGAGCATGTGTGAGCGTTTTGTGTCCATATTTTTTCATCCCCAAAAGGAGGACGTATGTCCAACAAAGTGGAAGTTCAGACACGCAACATCCGTTTGACCGAAAAGATCGAAGAATATGTCAACAAGAAGGCAGGGAACCTCGATCATTACCTGCCCGCAATCGATGAGGCGCGCGTGGAACTGGCTCATTACAAAGCCGCCCGCAGCGCCACAGACCGGAATGTTGTTCAGATTACTGTTTACGGAAAGGGATTCACACTTCGCACCGAAGAGCGTTCTGACGAGGCGCTGGCGGCGTTCGACCTTGCCCTCGATAACATGCAGCGCCAAATCGAAAGATACAAGGGCAAGCACCAGCACGGACGCGGCGATGGTCGCTCTGCCGCTGAAGCCGCCCTGCCGATTATCGACGATGAGACTGGCGAACTTTCTCCGCTGGTGGCGCGCAAGAAGAAGTTTGTGCTGTACCCGATGAGCGAGGAAGAGGCTGTGACTCAGATGCGCAACCTGGGACACGATAACTTCTTTATCTTTTATAATGCGGATACCAGCAAAGTCAATGTGTTGTACCGCCGCCGCAATGGGAGCTACGGTTTGATCGAACCGGAACTCGGATAGACGGATAATCTACGAACGAGCCTGGCGGCGCTGCTGTCAGGCTCGTTTTATTTCTGGAGATGACATGGAATTTGATGAAGAGAACGTGCAGGACGTATCCGAAGGCAAGATCGATGATAAAGCCATCGAAGAGGCGGTCGCCAGGATTTTGAGCGCCGTCGGGGAGGATCCGCAGCGTGAGGGATTGCAGTTTACCCCGCGCCGCGTGACGCGCATGTACCACGAACTATTGGGCGGTTATACCGTTGACCCAACCGCGCTTATCAATGGCGCGCTCTTCGATGTGCAGTACGATGAAATGGTCATTGTGCGCGACATCGAGTTTTACAGCCTGTGCGAACACCACATGCTGCCCTTCATTGGGCGGGCGCATGTGGCGTACATTCCCAATGGCAAAGTGCTTGGGCTTTCCAAGATTCCCCGTATTGTGGACATGTATGCCCGCCGTCTTCAAGTTCAGGAACGGATGACCCGCCAGATTGCAGATTTCCTAAGCGACTTGCTCAAGCCGCAGGGCGTGGCTGTGGTGGTGGAAGCCATGCACCTGTGTTCGATGATGCGCGGCGTGAAGAAGCATGACGCGCGTATGACCACCTCGGCAATGCACGGCGCATTCCGCGCCAACCTTGCCTCGCGCCAGGAGTTTTTGGCGAACATCTCCCGCGGCGCGGGTCCCCTGCAAATCTAACTTTCGGGGTTTTTGACCCGTTCGATTTCCACCGCTACAGAGTCGGCTTCTGGCACTGCGCCGGGCTTGTCCACCCGCAGGATGACTTTGGCTATCTTTGGTTCGCGCAGGCAGATTTCGGCAAGGTCGTTTGCCAGCGCTTCGACCGTCATGCGCGCCGCGCTTTCTGCATGGGCGCGGAGTTTTTTTGCCATCTCGCTGTAATTGACGCAATCGATAATATCGTCGCTTTGGGCGGCGGCGAAGGTGTCGGTGAACATCACCGCGTTGATGACGATTTCGCGCGGCGTGACCCGCTCCCAGTCGTGAATGCCGAGGATGCCGCGCGCGCGCAGGTTGCTGATGATGATTTTATCCTTCATCGTTTTCCTTCCAGCGATATTCGAACAAAACGAAGACGACCGCCAGCGCAAGCCAGGCGAGGATTTGTCCCTGCCGCAAGCCGCTGAAAATCAATGCGCTGTCGCCGCGAAAGGCTTGGATGAAAAGTTGGGCGGCGGCAGTCAGCGCGGCATAGGTCAGGAAGAGAACGCCCGGGCGTGGATTCTGTTTCTGGAGCCAGACCCACCCGAAGACGAGAAGCGAAGCGGCGGTCTCGTAGATTTGGGTCGGGTGGCGGATTGCATTCCACAGGTTGATGCCCCACGCGGCATCTGTTTCCATCCCGAATGCGGTTCCTGCCGCCAGGTGGCTTAATCCCAGTCCGATGGCGAGAATCGCAAAATAGGGCGTGAGGGCGTCGAGGGTGCTCCAAAGTTTCAGCCCGCGCCGCTGACCGTAAATGACGGCTGTGATGACGGCAACCGCCAGCCCGCCGAACGAGTCGAAAATATCGGGGTTGATGGAGATAACCCCCAGCGGACTTTTGACGAAGGAGGACAGGTTTTGCAGCACAAAAGAAAGCCGCCCGCCGACGACGAAGGCGATAAGCCCGTAATAGGTGAGGTTGTTGAGGTCGTCCTTGCTGACGCCGTAGCGTTCAGTTCGTTTTTCGGCGAGGTTGAGA
>Ga0172367_10009557_pt1 | contig 10618 bp, 17 predicted proteins | sample Lak10m_FD_114542 | JGI IMG/M metagenome (GOLD analysis project Ga0172367, IMG submission 114542) | Freshwater microbial communities from Kabuno Bay, South-Kivu, Congo - kab_022012_10m | ecosystem: Environmental > Aquatic > Freshwater > Lake | place: Democratic Republic of the Congo: South-Kivu...
CCCAAAACTCCAGCGCCTCCACGGAGTCCTTGAATGCGCCCCCCGCCACCGATGGATCGCGACGCTCGTACTGCGCCCGGCGGGTCTCGCCCTGAAGCGAAGAAGCGTATACCGATCCTTCCGGAGCGCTGGACAGTGCCAGATCAATTGCAGCATCGTTCCAACCTTCAATCCCCTTCATCCCAGCCAACGCATGGCGCGGGATCAGAATCCGCTCTAGCAGATACGAATCATTCAAATCCCGGACATTCGGCGCGGGATAAAAATCCCAAGGACTGACCCGGCTCCACGTCAAGACAGCCTCAGTCTTCACCTCGGACTTGCCCCCTACCCAAACCAGCGTTTGTTTAGTGCGCAGTTCCGGCCCTTTTAAGATGCCCATAGGGTACCGGCAGTAATCATCCAAAAATTCACGGAACGCTTTTTCCCAGCCACCCTCGGACATCTGATCGGCAATATGCCGCGCCATTCGATCCGCACGTTTTCGCGCTTCCAACTCAACAGCTTTCCGCTGCACCTCGTACTGCTGCTCCACTTCTGCAGCGATCTGCGCTGGAGCCGTCATCCCCCCCTGCTGAATCTTCTCGGTCACCTGTGCCTTAATCTGGGAAAGAATAGTTTCCGACATTGAAGGATCTGGAGTCGGATCGAGCCGCCACGAATTGCTGCCCGACCGGGACAACGCATCCATGATCCAAGAAGCCGCACCATTACTCTTCACAGCCGTAATGTTCATGTATGCTTCCGAACCGCCCAACGACTGAATGGAAGATTTTGTCTCCGAATCATATACCCCCGCAAACTGCTCCCGGCACTTGACCAACTCCGGGGTCACATATTGATCCCGGTGTTTCCGCGCATCTTCCCAACATTGATCGATATGTGCCGCCAACGCAGATACGGTTGCCGATGCCTGAACCCCTTCCGACTGGCGTGACGATTGCGGCTTCGAATTCGAATCCGCATTTGAAGCCGAATCCTTTACCGGCAAAATCGTACTTTGCACCGTTGTACCTACAGGCTGTAGTCCTAATCCAGGCATCCTAACTCCTTGATTTACAAGCACTTAACTAACCCACACGATAAAGTGCTTGCATATCCATACACAAACCACTATAATTATACATAAGACGGCCTATGAAAACAATAGGAATATTTAACCGATAGGAAACGACAAAAAATGATACCACCCCCGAAACCCTTGAGCCGAAGAGAACTTGAACAACAGGAAAGGCATGCAAAGTCACGTAAGACGAAAGATCCAATTACTGGACTAACCAAACGGCAGGATCAGTTCATCCGGCACTACATGACCTATGGCGATAAATGTGCAGCCTATCGGGAAGCCTATCAACCCTCCGCCACCCAAACCCTGAAAAACCAGCAGAATGCGGCCTCAGTGCTCCTGAGCAACCCATCCGTCAAGAAATTTCTAGCCAAGTGCCGGAAAGACGCCGCCTCGGCCTCCACACTCAGCATGGAACGAGTCAATAACGAATTGTCCAAAATTGCCTTCTCCGATCTTCCGGACTTTGTAGACAACTCGGGGAATCTCCTCACTATTGAGCAATTTCAATCCCTAACACCCGCACAAAGATCCTGTATCAAAAAGGTCCGGCAAACACCACAAGGCATGCTGGAAATTGAATTGCACGACAAAATTGCAGCACTGCGGCTTCTAGGCATTGCTCTTGGCGGGTATACGGAAAAGAACAAAGGCGGCGACGGACAACCGCTCCAGGTCACCCTCAACCTCTAAACGGAAGATTACATGGACATCCAGTACACCGCCTGGCCGACCCTCTCCCAATTTCATCATTCCAATATGCGCGTTCGTGGGGTCATGGGTCCATTCGGCTCCGGAAAATCGGTCGCCATGTGCATGGAGATCCTCTATCGCGCCATGAACCAGCGCCCCTATAAAGGGGTCCGCAAAAACCGCTGGGCCATCATCCGCAATACCTATGCCCAACTCCGGTCCACTACCATCAAAACGTGGCAGGATTGGATCCCCAACTCGGTTTGTCCTATTGTCTACGATTCACCCATCCGTGGAAAAATGAAACAGGAACTTGCCGATGGCACCACACTCGATCTTGAAATCTACTTTCTGGCCCTTGATAGACCTGACCATATTGACAAAATCACATCACTTGAAATAACCTCAGCCTGGATCAACGAGGCCAGAAAGGTACCTAAGTATATTGTAGACGGGGTGTTAGGACGATTGGGCCGATACCCAAGACGCCAATCGGAAGGCGGACCATCTTGGTACGGGCTTATCATGGACACCAACCCGCCCGACACCAAACACTGGTGGTACAAGTTCGCAGAAGAAGAAACCCCTATCGGATGGAAATTCTGGAAACAACCTGGGGGCCTGCTGAAACGATCCGCCAATGGCAAAACCATCTATCTGCCCAACCCCACTGCGGAGAACATCGCCAACCTTGCCAATGGCTACCGGTACTATATGGACCAGGTATCCGGCGCAGACCCACACTTCATCCAAGTCCACCTGCTTGGCGAATATGGCGCATTATTCGATGGACGGCCCGTCTATGATGGAATCTGGTCCGATCAAATCCATGTGGCGGAAACACCGCTGGGCGCGATTCCCGGCATTCCACTCCACATTGGATGGGACTATGGTCTAACGCCTGCCGCCGTCGTTGGTCAAATCTCGCCCAATGGCCGCTTGCAGATCCTGCGGGAATACGTATGCGAACGGGGCGGAATCCGGCAGTTTGCCCAAGAAATCGTGATACCAGCGCTCAAAAACGAATTCCCCATGCACCCCATCGAAAGTATCGTTTGCGTTGGCGATCCTGCGGGCACCCAAGCCAGCCAAGTCGATCTGACCACGCCCCAGTCGGAACTGAAGCGGCTCGGATTCAATATCTCGCCCGCAACCGAACATCTAGGCCGGTTAGCTGTTAAATTTGAACCGCGCCGCCAATCGGTCATCAATTTCCTGTCCCGGCTAACCGACGGCAAACCCACCTTCCAACTGGACAAACGCTGCGAGAACTTGCGGAAAGGATTCAACGGCGGCTATCTCTTCTCCCGGACGCGAAGCACTTCCGATGACACCTATAAAGAAGCGCCTGATAAAAACAGCTATTCGCACCCGCACGATGCACTGCAATATCTCTGTCTTAGCCTAGACCCATCAATTAAACGAACGGAAACCGCAGACACCGCTGGAGATTTCTCCACCGGCTGGAAAGGGTTTATGTGAGTCCTATCAAGAACATTGTTGTAATCTCGGATACCCATTGCGGGTGTCAAACCGGACTATGCCCCAGTTCCGTCACGCTGGATGACGGCGGCACCTACCACGCTTCCAAATTCCAGCAGTCCGTATGGAACTGGTGGGAAGAGTTTTGGGATTGGGTCAAAACCATCACCAAAAATGCGCCATTCGATCTTGTGATGAATGGAGATGCACTCGATGGGAACCACCATCAGGCCACTTCCCAGATCACGCACAACCTCAAGGACCAACTGAACATCGCATACGCCGTTCTTGCACCCGTAGTGAAGAAAGCGCGAAAGTACTATCACATTCGCGGCACTGAAGCGCATGTTGGCCCGTCCGCGCACCTGGAAGAAACTCTCGCCCAGCGGCTCAATGCCATCCCCAACGAAATTGGACAGCATGCCCGGTACGATCTTTGGAAGTACTTAGGCGACAAAAAGATCCTCTGCCATTTTGCGCACCATATTGGAACCACCGGCAGTCAAGCCTATGAATCCACGGCGGTGTTCAAGGAACTGGTGGAAGCCTACGTCGAAGCAGGACGCTGGGACAACCGGCCCCCGGACGTGGTAGTCCGCTCGCACCGGCACCGCGCCATCATGGTGGAAGCCCCGTCCAGCAATGCCGCAGGCATCAGCGTGGTCACCCCCGCCTGGCAGGGGAAAACCCCATTCGTCTGGAAAATCCCTGGCGGACGCCAGTCTCAACCGCAATTCGGCGGAGTTTTGCTCCGGGAAGCGCCCGACGGCGTCTGGTACGTCCGCCCCTGGGTCAAATCCCTCTCCCGCCCCGAACCCGAGGAATAACCAGCATGGATCCATGGAGTACCAATGCCGCCAATGAAGCCGTACAAGAACTCAACTACATTACCTATGCGCTGCAAGAACTCAACCACCTGACCTATGCACTGCAGGACATGTCACGAATTCTACTGGAATTATGTGAATTACGAAAAGTGGATGAAACACTGCAAAACATGAACGCCAATCTTGCAGAAATCAACAGTTCCCTGAAAACCCTAAGCAAAACCTGTGTGGAGGATTAACCATGACACTGAAAGAAACCCTAGCCCAACTACTGGCGGAAACACAAATGACCAACCAACTATTGCAAGCAATTCTGCGGGCACAGGCGGTGCAAATTCCCCGGCCCGTATCGCCATTCTCATCCGTCGTATACACGATGGGGACGCCGCCAACAAGCCCTGGGATGGGATCTGTAAGAACAGTCAATCAAGAACACGATGTGGAAGTCGAAACCATCAAATAGGAAATGGCCGCACAAGCTGCAAACCTAGATCTGGCACAGCTTGCCCAGCAAGCACTGCAGCTACGAGAGGAATAAAACCCAATGACCACTCAAATCACCACGGACGAATGGATCGCGGAACTCCAGCGCATTCAGGGAGAACAGAACCCTGACGGATTTTCCACACAAGAACTGGCCGCAACCCTCAACTGCTGCCCATCCACGGCCCGAATCATGATTAAACAAGCCATCACCCACAACGAACTGCACCTGGCCGGAACACGTACCGAAAAAACCATCTCCGGACGAAACTGTAGAATCCCCATCTACCGAACCACCGAGCATGCCCGATGAATCTTGACACCACCGATATTGCCCTGCAGCGCCGGGCAAGCCGAATCCTAAAGCGGCGCAAAATTGAAACCTGGAAGAAACACTTGGACGAGGAGGAAGACGATCATGACAAAGAAGAAATCCATCTCGATTTTTGGAACTTCCCCGACGATAGCGCTCCGGATTGATCTCGTCACGGGACAGGCAGCGCTCCTGGAGTACCTCAAAATCCAAGACTACGGGCAAGGAGTTCAGGTGCCCATCGGATTCAAAACCCGATTCGACACCATTCCATGCCTGCTCCGGCTAATTTTCCGTCCGTATGGCCGATGGACCCGTGCGCTCCTCGTCCACGATTACCTCTACAGCACCCATCCAAACAAAACCGAAGCCGATCTGTGGCTCTTACGAGTCCTGGAACTCGATGACGCGCCTAAATTGGCGAAATGCCTGCTCTACCAAGCCGCCCGCTGGTTCGGCGAACCCAAATATATCAAAAAACAACACGAATCCCGATTTTCCCGGCAATTTATGGCGCATCAGACCACAAAATGTCCTATCTGCACCCCAGATTCCCATGAAACCAGGCACTAAACCATACCAGTTCAAGCTAATCCGCACCCAAATCTGCGGACATGAGTACACAATCCCCTCCTTCACCGTATTTGCGCATATTTATGCCACCCAACAAGGATTCTGGCGTGCGCGAATGATGACCGATCCCAATGTCACCTACGCAAAACTCAAAAAAGAACGGCACTTAGCCGTAGCAACCATGCCCGGCGCCAAAAAACAACCACGAATCTACCACATCCGCGCATGGAAACACCCGGAAAACTTCCTGGACACCATTGCGCACGAAGTCACACACATTATCCTGCATTACCAGCAGTACCTGACCAATCAAAGCCCCAACAACATCTCGGAAATTTGCTGCTATCTTCACGGGGATCTCACGGAAACTATCTATAAACAGATACAAACCCACACATGAAAACACAAAAGCACCTAATATGCCTGAAATATAGAGATTCCGTCCTTCCCGAAATCTGTATGGAACTCTGGGTCCACCCTACACTCCGATCCGTAAACTATGCGCGGAAGAAACAAGGGGCCGAACTCAAAAGCGGCAGTGTCCGGGGATTTATCAATTCCTGCACCCAAAGTTCCAACACCACCCCTGCCACAGAACGACCTTATTTCCAAATTCATTTATGGAAAAACGATCCAGAGTATGTGGAAACACTGCTCCACGAAGTAACGCATGCCGCCTTTTTCCTCAAAGACTGGCTCATCGAACGGAGTATGCCCAGTAAGATGCCGAGGAAATCACCTGCACATTCCTGGCACAGTCCGCAACCTACCTGCAAACCATCCCACATACATAAAAATAATAACTTATTTGCAAATTTAATGTTTCCGTGGTAAAATATAGCTGGAGAGGGCAAAAACACGGAGAAACGAAATGACAACTGGAAGCACCATCTCTTTTTTACAGTGGATCCGGGGACTGCATGCCTATGAAGTTGCACGTACAGGAAAAATCCATAAAGGGATTTTAAGCAACATCAAACGAGATATCTACCAGCCTACTACAAGCACCCTAACCCGAATCGCCAAGGGACTCGGCCTCCCTGTAGATCTGCTGCTCTTATTGACGAAACCAGCCGAACTAGCCGAATTAACCATCATTTCGTCCGATGAACGAGTCAATCAACTCGTAACCAATTTTCACGAATTGGATCAGATCCATACCTGCATAAAACACCTAGTCACCGAACTCGCTCAAGAACACAGCGCTGAATCCAACAGCATAGAGGACAAAAACCAATGAACGACATGCTCGATGGAATCGTTTTCGTGACCACAGCCATACTGGCGATCACCGGAATCCTTGTAATAGTCGAAAGAACCGTAACCCTATACCAAAAATGGACCAAAAAATCCGCCGCCAGAACCAACCGGATCAATGGCTATCTCGGCACCATCCAGCCCGATGGCACCTGGATCCGGCGGCAGCTTCCACGCAGCCAGGATGTACTGCTGCAAGACCTCTATCCGTATAACAATCTCGGCATCTCCATGGAAAACCAATACAGCTATGCAGCGCTGGAGAACTACCCAACCCTGGACCCCGCCCAGCCCACTCCACCCGAACAAAACAATATGCCAAGCTGCACCCCAGAAATTACGCAAACCGACTTCACCGCCCTCTAAGCCAACAATCCAACAAATCCACTTGCAATTTCAGAAGATCCATGGTACAATCTAAATGGACAAGGTAATGATTCCTTCGTCCACCCTTAAGTTAAATGCGCCCCGGTTCGGAACAAATGCCGATCAAATCGCTTCTCATGACCTTCCTTCCCAGAATCTCAGACATAAGCACTCTGGACCGGGGCGCATCACAGTTGAATCCATCGCCCACATAACCGCCAAGCACTTCGCCCAATGCAACTGTTTCTCCAATCTCGACTATAATCTCACGAAGATCGCTTGGCGGTTTTTCTTTCAAACAAAGGACCAAAACCCATTATGCCCATCTACCAATTTCCAACCGGCATACTACTCCCAAATCCCAGCACCCCGCAATCCACACCCATTACAACGCAGACTCCTGCAACTCCCGCTCAAACTGAAGCCACCGCTCCTTCGAAGTCAATGTCAATGCCGCACTCACTACAGCAATGTACTCCAAAAGCTCCGGACGCAAATGCAACAAACGAAACTGCGCAAATAGAAAATCCTTCCGGTTCATAACCATAACCCCCCATCAGTTGGAAATTCGGAAAGAGATCCTCAGAGTACCACAAAAATATCCCACTGTCAATGGAAAAACCGCCCCGCCGCATGCAACTCCCAAATACCAATTTCATACCAATTTCTTGAAAATTAGTATGAAAGTACTTTTTCTGCCTAATTCAATTTTTTCTGGTGCCCCACTGAAAAAAGGGGGTGGGGGTGCCCACCACAAAAAAGGGCCTACCCCCCACCCAGCCCACCATAAAAACGGATGCCAATATGTTTGTAAGTCTAATCAAATCAACAACTTACACTTGTTGCAATTGCTGCATAATTATGGATAACTGGTAATGAATCGCTGCCCATGACCGCAATGCCCAGTTTACTTCCTCTGTAACATATTGAAATCATTAGACTTACAACATTCCATCTGATATTCTGTCCAAAAAATGTCCTAAAGTATCAAGGCCACATCAAACTGCGGCAAATTCTGCCTAGTACAGAAGTACCGTAGAACGCTCTAGGATGCCACAGGAGACGTTTTTTCCGTTTACCCATACCTAAGTGACACCTAACCCCAAAAAACGCCGTAGCGTCCGCCAGAATGGCTGTAGCGCGGTCTGGGAAAGAGGGCAGAGGCCCGAAAGGCAGTCAGGCCAAAAAAGAGGCCCGCATGCAGGAGGGGAGGTGAATTGAAATGAGGCCCCCCAGGAGGGGGGCCTTTCCAGGCTCTCCGCCCCCCTCCCCCCTTCCCGTCGAACCCCGGGGTGGGGGGTACATCGCCCCACGCACCTAATGAACCGCTGTCATCGGGTACATCAGATCCGTCCCGCGCGGGCGTAGCCATGCTATAGATAAGAAGGCCACACGGCATAGGGCCGCACGGCACAGCCGCCCGATAGGGCAAAGGAGTAGCATATGGGAAAGAGAGTGTACTATGGATAACTCGTTGATACAGGAGGTCTTAGGCCATATCGCCGATGCGATGTGGCGGCGGGCCGAAACCACCGCATTGGCGCACGGCGCATCCCCCTGGACCGCCGCATCGCTCGGGCGTGCTGCCGAACAACGCCTATGGGCGCGGGCGGCACGGTATGTCTGCTGAATTGCACGCGGCGCTGGCGAGCCTGTGGCGGGCCATCCTCGCGCAAGAGTCTGGCGCACAGCCACTTACGGCGGTTTGGCCGATTGAACCGGGAGCGCCACCGCGCCGCGCCGTCCAGCGGCCTAGCAAGGCGCGGTGGTCGGCATGGCAAAAGCGCAATAAGCGCAGTATAGTCAAGTAATTGAGGACGGAAGCCCCTAGCGGAAATGCCTCCAAATGGAGCCGATTGTGCTGATAGTGCTAGTTTAATTGTTGACAACCTGCTGGATAAGCTGGCGGGAAATCGCCCGATAGGGCAAAGGAGTACTGTATGATTGCATCGTTTAAACGGTTTCAGATTTCCATGACCAAAGAAACAGCACGCGAATGTGCGCAGCAAGGGTCATGTGATGCCGATGTTGCAGAGGCCGTGAAATTACCGGCAATTCGGCGGCAATTGAACCGCATCCCAATAGACGTCATCCGCGCCGAACTCGCCGAATATGATGCTTGGAGTGAAGCGGAACTTGCAGACGCGGAGGTTATTGATCTGCAAGAACGGATCGTCGGGATCGCGGCCGGTATGATTGTCGAGGACTTGCGCAAGAAGGCGGATAGTGCGTGTTGAATTGTTGACAACCTGCGGGATAGGTATGCCGATGTGCTCCAGGAGGAGTATTACAAGGACTACCCGGAGCGGCGTCCCGTGAACAAATAGAGGAAATCGAAACAGGATAAGGAGTACCAGAAATGAATACGGAAACTTGTATTAAGTTGAGCCGCATGAACGCGGCGCAACGCACAGCGCAATTGACGCACGCTTGCTATCGCGCGGGCCTTGCCCCGTGGACGGACTACCAACGCGCCTCGAAATTGCTGGACGCCGCGCGGCAGACATTTTGGTGCGCGTGGGCACGCGATCCACGCACGGGGATTTACGGGTAGACTATCTGGCAACGGTTTGCTAGATAAACAGAACCATCTGGCAAGACTTGCCAGATAAACGAAAGGATCAAACGATGGGTAACATGACATATGAAGAGGCAATCTCACTGGCGAGCGGCGCCTGGAGCGAAAGTCCTTGGGATGAAGCGCCGTTGCAAGTCGTTACGCGGCGCGGGCTTAGAATTCCGAAGGGCGGAAAGCAAGACGGGCGGGGCGTTCGCCCACCACACGAAACAACCGTCCCACGGCCCAATTTGTATCCGGGGCATTTTGCCAAGTAATGCCAATCATCTGGTAATAATTTGCCAGATGGGCATAGGATTTCCCCCATAGGGATTACCAATAAGGAGGAAAATCACATGGAAATTACGAGACTGACAGAACAGAATGTATTCGAGACGTTGTATTCGGCTGTATTGGGTTTGCGTCCGGCCACCCATCGAAAGGAAAGTACAATGCCTACACGGCACAAACGGTACAAACTGACGGATCAAGCGATCCAGACGTACAACGGAACGCAGTGGGAACTGGAACTTTGGAAAGAGACGGACGGACGTTGGGGGCTGTGCGGCCCTGGCTGGCTGCATTGCTACACCGATCCAGTTCTAGCGGTACTGCGTGAATCCGATCCACGCAAATATCGACAAACCGCGTCTATGGGAAGTGGAAGTGTCCGGTCAATGCAGAACCGACTGCGGCCTAAAGGAGGGCTGGACCCAGATGCGGCTGATCCGGGAACTAGCGGTCCCGGACGTGACGCTGGAGCAGCGCGTGCGGTTCGCTATCCTATGTGCACAGAAAGTCTGTCAAGATCCAGACTGGACGGTGTGGGCGGAGAACTGGCTCTGCGGCAAAGATCGATCTGCAAAATCAGCCTGGACGGCAGCGGCAGAGGCGGCACAGGCGGCACAGGCGGCACGGGCGGCAGAGGCGGCACGGGCGGCAGGGGCGGCAGAGGCGGCGGGACGGGCGGCGTGGGCGGCAGAGGCGGCAGGGGCGGCGGG
>Ga0172367_10009558_pt1 | contig 10617 bp, 5 predicted proteins | sample Lak10m_FD_114542 | JGI IMG/M metagenome (GOLD analysis project Ga0172367, IMG submission 114542) | Freshwater microbial communities from Kabuno Bay, South-Kivu, Congo - kab_022012_10m | ecosystem: Environmental > Aquatic > Freshwater > Lake | place: Democratic Republic of the Congo: South-Kivu...
CGTACACCGTGCTCGACCAAAAGCTTGGCTTTACAGCCGAAAATGTTTATAACCAGGTCAAATCTATTCTGTAAACGAACAACTCTCAAATAACAAAGAAGGCAGCCCGAAAAGCTGCCTTCTGTTTTTTTATTTCTTGAAGAATTTGCTGTAAACCTGCATATTGCGGTCTATATGCGCCATCATCTTTTCGTAGGCGCGCTCGGCATCGCGCTCGCGAATGGCATTCACAATTTCCTTGTGATAACCCAGGGTGATTTCTTTTTCGCCTTCGATGTTGGCATAAATAAAGTTGCGCATTCGGGGCAACAAGCTGTGCACCGGTTCCATGGTTACAATTACAAACGGATTTTCGGTAGCGCGGGCAACGGCCAAATGAAAACGATTATCAATATCAGATTCGAGCTGTGTATTATCCGGATTGCACTTGGCAAATTCGACCAAATTGGCCTCCATGATTTTCAGGTCTTCGTCAGTTCGGTTCAGCGCAGCCATCTTGGCAATTTCCGGCTCAAAGGCTAGCCGAAGTTCAATGATCTGACTGATCAGGTTTTCATCAAATTTCAAGTCGTAATACAGGTTGAGCGAACTGATGGCATCTTTGATATCGATATTGGTGACGACCATTCCACTCCCCTTCTTGATTTCGATCAAACCTCGGGCGCTTAACCGGCGCAAGGCTTCACGCAAAGCAGTGCGACTAACGGCAAACATCTCGCAAAGCTCGCGCTCCGAGGGAAGTTTGGCGCCAATCGGCAACTTCTTCTCGCGTATCGCCCGCTCGATATTTCGCTCAATTTTCTGACTCAGCGTTTGAGTCGTGCCTATTTTCTGAAATATATCTTCCATTTGCGTTGGATTTTAGTCCTTAATTCTGCTACAATCAGCAGATTTAAACAAAGAAAGTAAAAATTTGTATGCTGTCATACAACAAAAAACCTTTTCCTAAGCATATCGCTTCGGAAAAGGTTTTCGGGTGCCGCGATTTTGAATCGCGGAAGATGATGGCGATTAAAAATCGCCACACCCAATTATCGGCTTACTTCAACCGATTTTCCTTCGTAGGTAATCACGGCATCAGGTTTCCGGCTTAAATCAAAAGCAACCGGTTTTTCCTTGCTGATCCACACCACATTGAACTTCCGGGTTTTCAGCATTCCTTCAAACGATCCCTGAAGATCGCCAATGATGAGCTTTCCGGTTTGTTCGTTGTATTTCAGTGGAATGGTAGCGAAAGCACCTTTTTCATAATTGTAGTTAGTGCCTTCGTCTTCATACAGCGTAAATTCGGCATCTTTCCCGGTGTAAACATACAAGGTAATTTCGTCGGCCTGTTTCTCTCCCGCAAACTGAATTTCAGGACCAAACGGCACAATCGAACCTTCTTTTACGAACAACGGCATTCGGTTGTAGGGTGCATCAACTGTGAGTTTCTGACCTCCTTCGGTATATTTTCCGGAGTACAAATCGTACCAGCCGGCCGAGGCAGGAAAATAAACTTCGCGGTTGCGGGCTTTGTACTGGTAAACCGGAGCCACCAATACCGACGGGCCAAACATATACTGATCGCCTGTATTTTTCACATTCTCGTCCAATCCAAAATCCATCACCATGGCACGCATAATGGTATAATCTTCGAAGTGCGTTTTTCCGGCCAGCGAATAAATGTAAGGCATCAACCGGTAACGCAGTTTGTTGGCAAAAACCATGCTTTGATACGCCGGATGCGTTTCAGGAGCAATATTAAACACCTCGCGGAACGGGTACTGTCCATGACTACGGAACAGCGGACAGAAGGCCCCAAACTGGTACCATCGGTTGTTCAACTCGCGCCATTCTTCCAAATCTTCGGAACCTTCCTTAGCACGAACGTAGCGGTTCTCCACGCAGAAACCACCAATATCCATGGTCCAATAAGGAATTCCGGCGATGGCAAAATTCAATCCTGCCGAAATCTGCGCTTTCATATCCTCCCAGCGCGTTCCGATGTCGCCGCTCCAGGTGGCGGTTGAGTAGCGTTGCAATCCCGCAAATCCGGAGCGGGTCAACAGGAACACACGTTTATTTGGATCTTCGCCCCGCTGACCGTTGTATATGGCCTCGGCATTCATCAGCGCATACGCATTGAAATATTTGGCCGATGGTCCGAGAGCGGTTGGGGTCATCAGTTGTTTGCGGTATTCGATGCTGGCATTCGACAAAATATCCGGCTCCGAGGCGTCCATCCACCAGGCGTCGAAACCCTTGGTATAGATGTGTTCCTTCATTTGGCTCCAGAATAATTTACGTGCATCAGGATTGTAAGCATCATAAAACGAACCAATGTAGCCTTTGCCAATCCAGTCGCGCACGCTGTCTTTGGTAGCTCGCTGATACATCCAGCCCTTGCTGTCGAATTCCCTGTAATGATCGGTGGTGTGATAGAATTTGGGCCATACCGATATCATGATGTGTGCATTCAAATCGTGCACATTCTGCACCATTTCTTCAGGATTGGCAAAATGCTTCGGATCAAATTCGTGCGAGCCCCACGCATCAACGGGCCAGTAGCTCCAGTCGAGCACAATGTTGTCGAGCGGAATCTGACGCTTGCGGTACTCTTTCACCACATCCACCAATTCGCTGGCCGACTTATAACGCTCGCGGCTCTGCCAGAAGCCCATCGCCCATTTCGGCATAATCTGCGCTTTACCGGTCACAGTGCGGTAACCACTAATTACCTCATCCATAGAGTTGCCACGAATGAAATAATAGTCGATCTGGTCTCCCATTTCCGAAGAAAGAGTTAATGCCTCCTGATCGGCTTTTGGGCGCGGACTCAAAGCTTTCAAACCAATGTACGAAGTTCCGCCATCGGGCTTCCATTCCAGCCTGATCGGATATTTTTTGCCTTTTTCGAGCTGTTTGGTAAACTTGTAAGTATTCGGATTCCAGGCTGTGCGCCAGCGTTCGGGAACGATCAGTTCGTTATCGATGTAAACTTTGGTGTATCCTGCGTAATACAATTTGAAATGAAATTCGCCCGATTCATTGGGTTCGATCTGGCCTTTCCAAACGATGGTCGAATTGTTGAACTGAAATCCCTCCGGAAATTTCTTGATGGTTTCCAGATTTTCGTAATCAATAGCCGATTCATTGCGGTTCACAAAAACCTGGTTGGTGTCGGAATTGGTGTAGTAAATTCCGGACAAACCTCCCTCCTCGCCTTTCGAATTAAAGAGTTTGAATAAATCCATCTCCGAATAATCGCGCGGATCGCCAAACTTAGTCACCGAATAATTGTCCCACAAAAGGCCGTAGCTTTTGTTCGAAACCACAAATGGAACCGACACTTTGGTATTGTACTGATACAGAATTTCGTTGCGACCTTTGTAATTGAATTCATCCGACTGATGCTGTCCCAAACCATAAAATGCCTCGTCATCGGGAGATTCAAACACCTGCGAAAAGCTATAGCCGCTGGTTCCTTCAACGGTAATTGAAGTAAATGATTTTCCTCCCGAAGGTCTTTCCTTCAGAAGAACTTTACCTGATTCGTTGTAAAATGTGACTGCTCCCGTTTGCACCGAAACTTTGGCGACTGTTTTTGCAGTTGATAAAACAATGGTATCCGATTGTTCGGTCACCTCAAAATTGGTGGGTGTTGCGGCCTGATCAATCACACAGAGGCTTTTTTCGTTTGAAAACTGCTTGGTTGGCGAGGCCATTACTCTAATAACATCATCGTTTATTACCTGTAAACTAACGGTGCGGGCACCATTTTCAGTTTGAGGTTTCAGGTGGATGAGCAGTCCATTTGGCGTTTTCTCCCAAACTTTTGGCGAACATGCAGCCAAAATCAGGACCACAATCAACAGGAAAAAGGTTTTCTTCATGATATGCAGTTTAGTCTTTATTGTAAAAATAACAATTTGACACAAAAATAGACATTTGACTTGATTTACAACTATTCGCAAAAATCAAAATTCGATTTTTTTCACTTTCCATTCCAAAATACCGGCGGAGGCATCTTTCTGCAGTCTGGCTTTTATTCGCAAGCCTGAAGTCTTCACCGGCTTGAAGCGAACAGTGTTGTATCGGTTGAGTTCTGTGGAATAGTTTTCCGAAGTTTCAACCGGCACCCAATTCTTTTTGGCATCCTGAACAAGCAATTGCCAATGCTCCGGAACCCGGTAATTTCCATCGTGATGATCCATATTTAGCCAGTAAACCGACGATTCGGAAATAGTAACTGGTTCTTTAAATTGGTAATCAACAGTCTCTTCTGTTCCTTTCCGGAGCCACCAGTAGAAATACGATTTGTCGGTGTCGCCAGAATTTTTTGGATCGAAACCATCATTCAAACCCGGTGCCCAATCGGTAGAAGCCACAGTTTTGGCCGAGTCAACCGGAGACGGAAACGGTTTCGGGATTGCTGTCGTTTCCTGATCAGGCATCCAGATAAGCATATTCGAGGTTCCGCGATTGTTCCACGCATAATAAGGAATTGCTTTCAAAACAACCGGTTCAACTGACTTCGAACTTCCGGACCGGCCGACTTTATTTCCTTTTACCGAAAGCGTCACCACTCCGCCCAGAAGATCCTTCTCAAACCGGCTTTCAACCTTTTCGTCCTGTGAAATGAAATGATCGAACATCCAGCCGTTATGGTTGTCTTTATCCTCGAAACAATATACGAGCGGTCCACGCTGATAAGCCAGTTTTCCACGGTCGTTTTCAACTTCAGGATTGGCCATAACCTTGCGCACCGGCATCGGAAAATCAATTTCAATCTGGTCACCGTCTTTCCAATTTCGATTCAAAACTGCGTAACCGTTGATTAATTCTGAAGATGTCGTTTTCTCGTTAACCTGAATGACATATTTTTCAGTGCTCTGATCGGTAAAACGATACAAATCCGACGGCAACGCCTGATTTTGAGCCCATCCTGGAATCCTGATTTTCAACGCAAACTTTTTGCCGGGCGCCCGATCAATCGAAACAACAACTTTGCCTTCCCAAGGATAGCGCGTTTGCTGATTGAGCTTAACCGTATCTTTTCCGATCGATATGGAAGCGTTTCCGGCGGCAAACAGGTTCACGAAAATGGAATGCTCGTCGGTGGTATAAACATAGCCTGGAACCGAAGCCATAAACCGGGTGATGTTTCCGGGGCAACAGGCACAGCCAAACCAGGGAGCGCGGTCGTGATTGTGCACCGATTCGAGCGGATTGTCGTAGAAAAATTTGTCGCCGCTCAGCGAAACGCCTGAAATGACCCCATTGTACAACGCACGTTCCAGCACGTCAAAATATTTTGAGTCGGCTTCGTGTAAAAACAAGCGGTAATTCCAGTAAACATTGGCAATCGACGCACAGGTTTCGCAATAAGCTGTCATATTCGGAAGCTCGTAATTTGGGCCAAAACCTTCGCCCTGAGCCCGCGAGCCGATGCCACCGGTAATATACAATTTCTTCGAAACCACATTTTCCCATACCCGTTTAGTGGCTTTCATCAACGCCGAATCTTTCATTAGTGAGGCAACGTCGGTCACTCCGGAATAAAGATAACCCAGCCGAACACCATGACCAACCGCTTCGTCCTGTTCCAATATCGGACGATGATCCTGGCTGTATTCACTTAATTTGTGGCCGTCGGTGCCTTTTCCTGTTTCGTCGATAAAGAATCGCGCCAGTTTCAGGTACTTTTCATCATTGGTCACACTATATAATTTAACCAGCGCCATTTCCACAATCGGGTGGCCCGATGGAACTTTCTTCTGTACTTCAGCCGGGCCAAAAACCTGATTAACCAGATCGGCATTTTTTAACGCGATGTTGAGCAAAGTCCGTTTGCCGGTGGCCTGGAAATGTGCCACTGCAGCCTCGTACAAATGCCCGCAATTGTATAATTCGTGACTGTTCAATCGATCCCAGCGACCTTTACCGTACCAGCGTTCGATGCGTTTGCATTGGTTGGTCAGGCAGGTGTATACATAGCCATCATCTTCCTGTGCCGCGCCAATCAGCGAAATCACACTGTCAAGATAATGATCCAGTTTTGGGTCGTATTTTACAGCCAGTACATAGGATGCGCCTTCCAATACTTTGTAAACATCAGTATCGTCAAACGGAAAATCGCCTTTATGTTCGCCTTTGATCAAACCGCCCGCCAGTGCAAAATTGTCCATTCGTCCGGTTTCTTTGCACTTCCTAAATGCCGACGGAATAGAAACCGACCGGTTCGTTTCAATTCGGGGAGCCCAAAACTCATCGTTCAGATGGACAGCCGTAAACGGCACCGGATTCAGCGGAGTAGTTGATTTTTCCTGTTGGGTACACGAAATGCCAAGCAATAGAATGCTGGCCAGTTTCAGCGATTTTATCTTCATGGTATTATTCCACAATCCATTCATAAATTCCTGAAGAATGATCGGCAGGAAGCTGAACTTCGAGGCGGAGAGCTGACGTTTCAACCGGTTTGAATTGCACTTCATTCAGCTTGTCTTTTTCGTTTTGATAGGACGTTGAATTTTCAACCGCTTTCCATTCGCCGGAAGCAGTTAGGTACAAAATCTTCCACGAAGCCGGAATGCGGCATCCGCCCCAGGGAGCATCGTCGAACCAATACACTTTGGCAACCGAAACTTTGGCAGGCTTTTCAAACGAATACTGAATCCATCTTTTGGCATTTTTTTGTGGCCACCAGTGGCAGTAAACCGCATCACGGTCGTTCGAATTTTTCGGCAACACCTGATCGTTAATGGCAATGACCGCCTTCAAATTATCTTCTGAAGTAATTTTACTTTTCGAGGCAATGGTGGGTGCAGGCAACGGTTTGGCAGCGCTTGCCAGAACCGGAAACCAAACGGTCATCTCGCCGTTTCCGCGATTTGCCCACGAATAATAAGGAATGGCCGTAAACGGAGTCGCTGTTTCTTTGGTTTGGTTGTCATCGACGCGCGAAACGCTTCCGGCCTCTCCTTTCAACACAACCACACCGCCCAACAGTTCGGGACGAAACTCCGATTTCAAGCGGGTATTGTTGGCCAAAACAAGATTTCGAACGTGTTTTTCCTGAAAATCGGGCCACTCGGCACAATACACCATCGGTCCGCGCATCAAAGCAACTTTTTGATTGTCGGCCACCACTTTTTCGTTAGCAACCACCCGGCGAACATCCATCGGCAGCGAGAGTGCTACCACATCACCCTTTTTCCAAGATTTACCAATCACAGCAAATCCGTTTTCGAGCTTATAATTAGCAGGTTCACCATTCACTTTTAACACAAACGGGCGAACTCCTTTTTCCTGAAAAGCATACAAATCACCTGGCAACGGTTTGTCGGACAGCCATCCCGGAATACGGACAGCCAATTCAAAAGAGCTTTCCTTTTCAGGATTCACCGAGAGTTTTACTTCGCCTTCCCAGGGATAGTTCGTGGTTTGCTCAATTTCAAGCTTCTGATTATTCAGGCTAAGTGAAGCTTTGCTTTGAATATAAAGGTTGACATAGACGCGCGAATCTGTTTGCCCGTACATGTAACCCGGAACCGAGGGAATAAACCGGCACACGTTGCTGGGGCAACAGGCACATCCGAACCATTCGCTGCGGGCATGTTGCCCCATCGATTCGAGCGGATTGGGATAAAAGAAATGATCGCCGCTTTGCGACACTCCCGAAATCATTCCGTTGTAAAGAATTTGCTCCAGCACATCGTAATATTTCGAGTCGCCATGCAGCAAAAACATGCGGTAATTCCAGTAAATATTGCCAATCGATGCACAGGTTTCGTTGTAGGCCGACATGTTCGGTAAATCATACCTGGGACCGAAACCTTCGTGGCCGGCTGCAGCGCCAATTCCACCAGTGATATACAATTTGTAATTGACAATGTCGTCCCATATTTTTCCGAGTGCATTCACATATTGCGCATTGCCAGTGATGGCCGCCACATCAGCCATTCCTGAGTACAAATACGTGGCCCTGACCGCATGACCAACAGCTTCGGTTTGATCAACCACCGGAATATGATCCTGCGAATATTCGCCACGGCTGTGCGGTGAGTTTTTACCACGACTGTCAATAAAAAACCGGGCCAGATCGAGGTATTCCTTTTTACCGGTTACCCGGTACATTTTTACCAGCCCCATCTCTACCACCTGGTGACCGGGCGAACGCAGCAGCTTTCCCGGACCAAATGTTTTCACCAGCAAATCGGCATTTTTAATGGCAATATCTAAAAAAGAACGTTTACCGGTTGCCTGATAATGCGCTACAGCTGCCTCAAACAAGTGACCGCTATTGTACAGTTCATGGCTCAAATCAGACTCCTTCTCCCAACGTTCCTTTCCTGCCCAATCGTGCGTGTGCAGCGGATCGATGGTACGGTTGGTGTACAGGTAACCGTCTGGCTCCTGCGCTTTGGCAACAAGATCAATTAAAGTGTCGAGCCGTGCATCGAGCAATTTATCCGGAGTAGTTTGAAGCGAATAACTTGCCCCTTCAATAATTTTATAAATGTCGGTATCGTCGAATACGTAGTCGGTGCAGAATTTTCCTTCCTGAAGTTTGGCAGCAATTTTAAAATTATCGACCCGTCCGGTTTTGTAGCAATGCTTCAATGCGATCGGGATTGTGACTTCGTGGTTCAGTTTGATGCGGGGCGCCCAAAACGAGTCGGTCACTTTTACAGCGGTAAACGGCACCGGACGAATGGGGTAATCACCTGATTTAGAATGGATTTGTGCTTTTAAAGTCAACGAACCGGTAAGGATGAGCAGATAAGTTAAATTCCGGAATAAATTCATGGTTTTTTCAGTTAAGTTATGATTCGAACGATCATTTTTCAAAAATAATAAAATAGGTGTTCAAATCACACTTTATATGAAAACGAAGGAATTTCCGTATCTTTAGAGTGACGGGAATCCTTTCTGCCAAAACTTCTCAAAATAGTAAAATTATGGATGAAAATCAGGGGAAAATAGACCAGATCAGCGAAAGGCTTGAAGCTCTTTTGAAACGTCAGCAATTATTTTTAGAAGAAATCTCGCAATTGCAGAAAGAAATCAGCGAACTAAAGAATAACAGCAATGCTGAAACGATTTCGGACATTGAGGAAAATGAAATCGTCAAATTTATTCGTGAAAAATCTCCGGAACCCATTTCTGAACAAACGAAAACTTTGCCTTTTGACACCAGGGAAAAAGAAACTTTAGCACGACCAACTTTTTCCAGACCGAAAGCTAACACCAACCAAAAAGCATCAAACCTCGAAAAATTTATTGGTGAGAATCTGATTAACAAGATTGGCATCGTGATTACAATCATTGGCGTTGGAATTGGCGCCAAATACTCGATCGATCACCAGTTAATCAGTCCGCTAATGAGAATTTTGCTGGGCTATTTAGTGGGAATTGGACTGCTGGCGACCGGCTTGAAGCTGAAAGAAAAATACGAAAATTACAGTGCCGTTTTGGTGAGTGGGGCAATGGCTATTATGTACTTCATTACCTACTTTGCTAACAGCTTTTACGATTTGATTCCACAGGTTCCTTCTTTTTTGCTGATGGTTGTTTTCACTATTGCAACGGTTTATGCCGCGCTCAAATACAACAAACAGGTAATCGCGCATATCGGGTTAATCGGCGCTTATGCCGTGCCTTTCCTGTTGAGCAAAGAATCGGGAAACGCAGCGATACTTTTCAGCTACATGGCCATCATTAACATCGGAATTCTCCTTATTTCGTTCAGGAAAGACTGGAAATTGCTTTACTATGCCTCCTTTTTACTTTCATGGATTATTTACCTGAGCTGGTTAAATTTAAGTTATCGGCACGAAGAACACTTCGGGCTTGGATTGCTTTTCGCAACCATGTTCTTTGTTATTTTCTATATCACTTTTCTGGCCTATAATCTCCGGGGAAAAGCCAATTTTGATGCGGAAGACCGGCTGCTTTTGCTGGCCAATTCCTTCACTTATTTCGGTATTGGTTATTATATTCTCAGCAATCCTGAAATCGAGACTAACTTCCCGGGTGCGTTTGCCCTGGGTAATGCCATCGTTCACTTAATTGTAGCGCTACTGATCTATAAACAAAACCTTCCAGACCGAAACCTCTTCTATTTCACCTCGGGATTGGTTATCGTTTTCATTACCATTGCGATACCCGTTCAGTTCGACGGCAAGTGGGTAACCGTTTTATGGGCCAGCGAAGCGGCACTATTGTTTTGGATTGGCCGGACAAAGCGAGAAGCAACATACGAAAAACTTTCTTATCCGCTAATGGTTATCGCTTCGCTAAGCCTTTTAACAGATTGGGTAACTGACTATGAATTAATGGGCTCAAACGACGTGGTAGATCAGTTTCTGCCAATCCTGAACTTTAACTTCTTAAATTCAGTTTTGTTCGTCGTATCATTCGGACTGATTAATTTCCTGAACAGAAATAAAAACTATGAGTCGGCTTTGAAAATAAAAATTGAATTCAGGCAACTCATTGATTTTGTTTTGCCTGCAACATTTCTTACGGCAATCTACTTTGCTTTCAGGCTCGAAATAGGAGCCTATTTTCAGCAATGGTATGATTCATCCGCCATCGAAACCGATTCAGTAACCAAGACCTTCCAATACAACA
>Ga0172367_10009560_pt1 | contig 10615 bp, 9 predicted proteins | sample Lak10m_FD_114542 | JGI IMG/M metagenome (GOLD analysis project Ga0172367, IMG submission 114542) | Freshwater microbial communities from Kabuno Bay, South-Kivu, Congo - kab_022012_10m | ecosystem: Environmental > Aquatic > Freshwater > Lake | place: Democratic Republic of the Congo: South-Kivu...
CCGGATGGAAATGGGTGTTCCGGGATTACCACCAGCCCAGGTTGGTGTTGAAGCCGAAATTAAAGCCCTTCAGGCAGGTGTTGCTTCGGTTTACCCCATGATGGACGGTATCAAACCTCTGAAAGAAGAAGCATCGCGTTTCATCAAACTATTTATGGATGTGGATGTGGCACCGGTTAGTTGCATACCAACATCGGGCGCCATGCAGGGAACTTTTGCTGCTTTTCTGGTTGCCGGAAATGTGGATAAACAAAAGGATACCACCCTGTTTCTCGATCCCGGATTCCCGGTGCAGAAACAGCAGATGACCGTGATGGGTCACAAATACCAGTCGTTTGATGTGTTTGATTTCCGTGGAGATAAACTTCGGGACAAACTCGAATCGTATCTTTCGCAGGGAAATATCAATGCAATGGTGTATTCGAATCCTAACAACCCGAGTTGGATTTGCCTCACCGAAGAAGAATTGCAGATCATTGGCGAACTGGCCACCAAATACGATGTCATCGTAATGGAAGACCTGGCTTACTTCGGAATGGATTTCAGGAAAGATTTATATACGCCCGGAAAGCCGCCTTACCAGCCAACCGTTGCCAAATACACAGATCATTACGTCCTTTTTATCTCCGGATCGAAAATATTCTCGTATGCCGGTCAGCGTGGGGCCGTGATGGCTATTTCGAATGCACTTTGGGATCGCCAGTACGACAATCTCGAAAAACGTTTTGGCAGTCGTCCGTTTGGATTCACCATTGTTATGCAGGTGTTGTATGCCCTTTCTTCCGGAGTTACCCATTCTACCCAGCATGCTTTGGCGGCTATGTTTAAAGCAGCCAGCGACGGAAATTTCAATTTCATCGAAGATGTGAAAGAATATGGCCGGAAAGCCAAAATCATGAAAGATTTGTTTTTGGCCAACGGATTTCATGTGGTGTACGAAAAAGATGGGGATGAGCAAATTGCCGACGGATTTTACTTTACCATCGGCTATAAAAATATGACCGGCGGGCAGTTGCTCGAAAACCTGCTATATTATGGCATAAGCGCGATCACCCTGAAAAATACGGGCAGCGAAAAAGAAGGATTGAGGGCCTGTGTTTCGCACGTCAAACGCGATCAGTTTGGCGATCTGGAACAGCGACTTAAACTCTTTAACGAAAATTTCGGATAGGAATATGAATACAGGGATTGACCATCTGATTTCGGGGTATAACCAGACCCTTGTGCAGTTGAAAGAATTCTTCGCAAAGAAGAGCCCTGTGAATTTAAAGAAAGGTGAAACTTTTCTCGACTATGGGGATCAGTCGCAAAAGTTGGGTATTGTACTCAACGGCTTGCTTTATTCCACCTATGTTTCGGAGAACGGGCAGGAGTGGATATCGAATTTTTTCTATCCGCCAAACCATGCCATCATCAGCAGTCACGAAAGTTTTTTGCTGGGCATCCAATCAACAGAATCCATTCGGGCATACGAAGATTCATCGATTATATATATTACCAGATCAGAATATGATACCCTGACCAAGCAGAATCCACAGTTGGAGCATATGGTTAGAGTGATGGCCGAAGCCAGTTACGTACAGGCATTGAAACGCGTTTATGCTTTTCAGTCGCTTACTGCTTTGCAACGGGTTAAAAAATTCATTGCCGAAAACGGTGATTTGGTTACAAGAGTGCAGCGACAACATATTGCCTCGTACCTGGGGATTCACCGGAACATTTTTACCCGGGTGCTGCACAAGATTTGATTTCGCAACATTTGTTGCGCAGGCTGATTTTCAGAACAATTAGTTTTGTCAAAACCGGCTCAGTTATCGTGAGAAAAAGTATAAAATAAATAACAGATCATGGCAAAAGTTATTGGAGCAGTAGTGGTTGACAACGAAGAATGCAAGGGCTGCGGCCTTTGTGTGGTGGCTTGTCCGCAAGATGTGCTGGGTCAAAATAAACAGGTGAACAGCCGTGGATATCATTACTCGTTCATGAAAAATCCGGAAGCCTGTATCGGTTGTTCCAACTGTGCCACAGTTTGCCCCGACACCTGCATCACGGTTTACCGGGTGAAACTATAAAAAAGTGCCTAGAGTGCACTAAAGTATTTAGAGTGCCTAAAGTTGGGTAATCAAGTACTCTAGGCACTCCGAACTCTAGACACTCCGAACTTTCATCAAAAAAATACACAAGAAATTCAAAGAATATGGGAGAATTAAGATTAATGAAGGGAAATGAGGTCATTGCCGAAGCAGCCATTCGCTGTGGTTGCGACGGTTATTTCGGCTACCCCATCACTCCCCAGTCGGAAGTTATGGAAACCCTGATGGACCGCGAACCCTGGGACGAAACCGGGATGGTCGTTCTTCAGGCCGAAAGTGAAGTGGCTTCCATCAACATGTTGTATGGCGCGGCAGCAACCGGCAAAAAAGTGATGACTTCCTCTTCAAGCCCGGGCATTAGCCTGATGGCCGAAGGAATTTCGTACATCGCCGGGGCGGAGTTACCCTGCGTGATCGTCAATGTTCAGCGTGGCGGCCCCGGACTGGGAACCATTCAGCCATCGCAGGCCGATTATTTCCAGAGCACAAAGGGTGGCGGACATGGTGATTACCGCTTGATTGTTTTGGCGCCGTCATCGGTTCAGGAAATGAACGACTTTGTTGAGCTGGGTTTTCAATTGGCCTTTAAATACCGCAATCCTGCTATGATTCTGACCGATGGAGTAATTGGGCAGATGATGGAAAAAGTGGTTCTGGCTGATTATATTCCCCGATTGACTGACGAAGAAATTGACCAGAAATACGGAATCTGGGTAACCAACGGAAAGAAAGCCCACCGCAAACAAAATATAATTACTTCGCTGGAAATGGATGCCGGAAGAATGGAGAAAAACAACCTCCGCTTTCAGGAGAAATATGCGAAAATGGAAGAAGAAGACGTGCTTTTTGAAGAAATTCAGTGCGACGATGCCGAATACCTTTTGGTAGCATTCGGTTCATCCGCCCGCGTTTGTCAAAAAGCGGTCGATTTGGCCCGCGAAAAAGGCATCAAAGTCGGTCTTTTACGACCGATTACCTTATTTCCTTTTCCGAAGAAACCCATTGCCCGCCTGGCCAAACAGGTGAAAGGAATGCTGGTGGTTGAAATGAATGCCGGACAAATGGTTGAAGATGTTCAGCTGGCCGCCGGTTGTCAAATCCCGGTTAAACATTTCGGACGTATGGGTGGAATTATTCACAGCCCGTCGGAAGTGGTGGCCGCACTCGAACAAAAACTGATAGGAGGTTAAGCTATGGAACTGGCACAAATCATGAATCCAAACAACCTGGTTTACGAGAAACCCAAATTACTGACCGACAAAACGATGCACTATTGCCCTGGCTGTAGCCACGGTGTGGTGCACAAACTGTTGGCCGAAGTGATTGAAGATCTCGACATTCAGGATAAAACCATTGGCGTTTCGCCCGTTGGCTGCGCCGTGTTTGCCTACAATTACATCGACATCGACTGGCAGGAAGCTGCTCACGGACGTGCTCCGGCAGTGGCCACAGGCATTGCCCGTACCAATCCTGACAAGGTAGTTTTTACCTACCAGGGCGACGGTGATTTAGCCTCGATCGGAACAGCTGAAATCATGCACGCCTGCAACCGCGGCGAAGACATGGTGGTGATTTTTGTGAATAATGGTATTTACGGAATGACCGGTGGACAAATGGCCCCGACTACACTGTTGGGCCAGGTAACATCGACTACACCTTTTGGCCGCGATGCGAATCTGAACGGTTATCCGTTGAAAATCACCGAACTGATTGCGCAATTGCCCGGAACATCGTATGTTACACGCCAGTCGGTACACACACCGGCTGCCATTCGCAAATGTAAAAAAGCGATCAATAAGGCGTTTCAGGCAGCACTCGATAAAAAAGGAACTTCGTTTGTTGAGGTAGTTTCGACCTGCAACATGAACTGGAAATTGTCGCCGGTAAAGGCCAACGAATGGATGGTTGAAAACATGTTCCCATTCTATCAGCCTGGTGATCTGAAAGATAGTTCGAAAAACGACCCGGCAAGTTACACTCCACTAAAAAACTAAACGATCATGACCGAAGAAATCATCATAGCCGGATTCGGCGGACAAGGCGTACTTTCGATGGGAAAAATTCTGGCCTATTCGGGCGTGATGGCCAATCAGGAAGTATCGTGGTTCCCGTCGTACGGGCCCGAAATGCGTGGAGGTACCGCCAATGTGACCGTCATTTTGAGCGATACAAGAATAAGTTCTCCAGTACTGAACGAGTTTGACACGGCGATTATTTTGAACCAGCAATCGATGGACAAGTTCGAACATGCGGTGAAACCAGGAGGCGTATTGATTTACGATCCGAACGGGATTATTCATCCGCCAACCCGCACAGATATTAATGTTTACAAAATTGAAGGGACTCTGATTGCGGCCGAACTGGGCAACGTCAAAACGTTTAACATGGTTGTTTTAGGTGCTTACCTGAAAGCCAAACCTGTTGTAAAAATGGAGAGCGTTGAAAAAGGATTACAAAAGTCTCTGCCCTCGCGCCACCATTCGCTGATTCCGATGAACCTCGAAGCTGTTCAAAAAGGCTACGAAAGCCTGGAACTGGTTCAGGCAGTATAAATACAGAAAATTTTACATGAACTAAAAATCCCCGCCAGATTGTCTCTGCCGGGGATTTTTAGTTTTTATGAAAATTAAGGTTATTGTTTTTTCAGACCATTGCGAATTGCTTGTTGAAGTTCATTTTTTCGGTCGGCACAGTATTCCCAAAACATCACTCCTCCCAGTCCTTTACTTTTCAAATATTCCATTTTGTACTGGATAGACTCTTCATCCTCATATGAAATAAAAACCTTTGACTCCGGATTCCACAAATACGGAGCCTTGGCGGTTTCGTCCCAAAACCTTGTAAATCCATTCTGATTGATATTGTCTGCAAAATCAATGTAATCGATTCCCATTCCCACAGTTTCGGCATCCTGAAATAAAACTTTCCCATCAACCGACTTTACACCTTCCCATTTACGCCCGTAGAGCGGGATTCCCAAATTCAGCTTTTCTGCCGGAACTCCTGCATTCAGATGTAAATCGACCGCATTGACCATGCTGTTCATGTCCCGCTCCGGAAAAGCAGAAGGCAAATAATTACTATGGTGCCCGGTAACTTTGTGCAATCCGTTGTAGAAATCGTAGGTCATGATATTGATAAAATCCAGATACTGCTGCAATTCCCCAAGTTCTGTATTTTTCACGTAAGTTTCGTCGGCCCCGGTGGCAATGGTCAAAAGGTAATGCTTTCCTTTAGCTTCCGCCAGTGCTGCTTTATCCAGTTCATTACGAACAACCTTCAACATTAGGGTAAAATTGTGCACATCTTCGGGCCTGAAGATATTACCTGCTCCCGTCTGATTCGGATATTCCCAGTCGAGATCAATTCCATCGAGCTGATATTGCTGAACCAACCGTGCACAACTTAATGCGAATTTCAGTCTTGATTCCTCCGAAAGAGCAGCATCAGAAAATCCCCCCGACCAGCTCCATCCACCAACCGAAGCCAGAATCTGAAGATCAGGATTTACTTTTTTGAGGCCGTTTAAAGCCACGAGATCATTTGGGGTCAAGGCTTTTCTATCAATTTTGGTGGTATCAAAAACTACTTCGCCCTCACGAATATTTACAAATGCATAATTAATATGCGTCAGGTGCGAGGCGTCGATGGTCGAAAAATCGAAGTTACGATAGCCTGCAACGTAAGCAACTACATTATACCGCTGTTCGGTGTTTGCTTCCGATTTTTTATTTGCTGAAAATTTACAGGCAGAACCCAGAAAAATCAGGATCAACAAAAGCAGGAAAAATGCGTATTTAAGCTTCATTTTGAATTATTTAGTTTTCAGACTTCGTTTCTTAATTATTGCGCAATCAAAAATAGGGTTTTTAAATTTATTTAATATGTTTTTGTTTCTTTTAGAAATAAAAAACTATCAATTGTTTCGGGTTTTAAAATACTTCATGTACTTTCATCCGCTCATTTTGGCGATTGATTACATTTCAAAAGAAACTAAAAACACAGCTATGTCACTAAAAGAATCAGGGGTTAAACATCCTGCCTATTGGGTTCCATCGGCCTATTTTGCAATGGGATTGCCATTTGTTGCCATCGCTCAGGCTTCGGCGCTGATGTATAAAAACATGGGGGTTTCCGATTCGCAGATTGCTTTCTGGACTTCATTGATTATGATTCCGTGGACAATTAAACCTCTTTGGAGCCCGATTCTTGAAATGTACAAAACCAAAAAACATTTTGTAGTACTGGCTCAGTTCATTACAGCGATCACTTTTGCGATGGTAGCTCTCGCACTTCCGTTAAATCAATTTTTCACCTATACCATAGCTTTACTGGCTATTGTTGCTTTTAGCGGTGCCACCAACGACATTGCCACAGACGGGGTGTACCTGAATGTGTTGACTCCAAAATTGCAGGCCGAGTACATCGGATGGCAGGGCGCTTCGTACAATGTGGCCAAAATACTGACAGCCGGAGCTTTTGTTTACCTTGCCGGACAGCTCGAAGAAAGTATTGGAGTTACCAATGCCTGGATAACTGTGATGCTCATTTTTGGGGCAATCATGGGGTCTCTCGGTTTTTATCATCTGAAAATGTTGCCGAAAGGGGGAAGCAGTTCGGCTGAAATCAAGTCGTTGCGCGAAGGAATGGATACATTGGTTGATGTGATCAAAACCTTCTTTCAGAAGAAATATATTTACGGGTACATCGCGTTTATCATCCTTTACCGCTTTGCCGAAGGATTTGCCATTAAAATTGCGCCATTGTTTTTTAAAGCGGCCATTGCTGAAGGAGGATTGGGTCTTTCTACTTCACAAATTGGACTCATTTACGGTATTTTCGGTGCAGCAGCTTTCGTTTTAGGATCAATTTTAGCCGGATATTTTATTGCCAAACGCGGATTGAAAAAGTCGTTGATTATACTTTGCGCAAGTTTCAATATTCCCTTTGCCGTTTATGCCCTTCTTTCAGTCACTCAGCCATCGAACCTTTATTTAATCGGCTCGGCAGTAGTTTTGGAATATTTTGGTTACGGTTTTGGGTTCGTCGGGTTAATGCTTTTTATGATGCAACAGGTTGCTCCCGGAAAATATAAAATGGCACACTACGCTTTTGCAACCGGAATAATGAATCTTGGGTTCATGATTCCTTCCATGATCAGCGGATTCCTTAGCGACTTTTTAGGCTATAAATTATTCTTCATTTGGGTGTTGGTTGCCACAATCCCTTCTTTTTTAGCCACCTATTTCGTGCCTTTTGGACATCAGGATAATACAGAAAACCAAGAAACTGAATAAGAAATATTTAAATTTTAATGATATGAATAAAATAACCATTCCCTGGGAAGAACGACCACAAAATTCGACCGACGTCATGTGGCGGTATTCTCAAAATCCGGTAATCGGACGTTATCATATACCATCATCGAACAGCATTTTCAACAGTGCCGTTGTACCGTTTAAAGATGGATTTGCCGGTGTTTTCAGATGCGACAACAAGGCCGTTCAGATGAATATATTTTCTGGCTTCAGTAAAGATGGGATTAACTGGGACATTAGTCACGAGCCAATTGCGATGGTTCCGGGAAATACCGAAATGATTGAATCGGCCTATAAATACGACCCGCGCGTAACTTTTATCGAAGATCGTTACTGGGTAACCTGGTGCAATGGCTACCACGGTCCGACAATCGGCATTGCTTACACTTTTGATTTTGTAACCTTCCATCAATGCGAAAATGCCTTTTTGCCTTTTAACCGGAATGGCGTTCTCTTTCCTGAAAAAATAAACGGTAAATACGCGATGCTAAGTCGGCCGAGCGACAACGGGCACACTCCATTTGGCGATATTTATATCAGTTTTAGTCCCGATATGAAATACTGGGGCGAACATCGTTGCGTGATGAAAGTTTCGCCCTTCGAGCAAAGTGCCTGGCAGTGTACCAAAATTGGGGCTGGTTCGGTTCCAATCCGCACAGAAGAAGGCTGGCTGATGTTCTACCACGGCGTAATCAATACCTGTAACGGATTCCGCTATTCGATGGGAGCTGCTTTGCTCGATCTTGAAAATCCGGCCAAAGTACTCTTCCGTACACAGCCTTATTTGCTTGCGCCTGCTGCACCTTATGAACTGACCGGCGATGTTCCAAATGTTGTTTTCCCCTGTGCAGCATTGAGTGACGGAGAAAAAATTTCGGTTTATTATGGAGCTGCCGACACAGTTGTAGGAATGGCTTTCGGCTATCAGAAAGAGATTCTGGAATTTATCAAGCAGAATTCTCTTTAAAATATGACATCAAAAACAAAGGCTGACTTCATGGTATTCGGCCTTTGTTTTCAATTTGGTTCAGGAAGAAACCAACTAATCTTCTCCCACCACAATTTCAATCCTGCATTTTGACTGATTAATTGCCAACGGAATGGCCTCCATACCGGGCACAAAATTAAACACACGATTTCCTGTTGTCGGAAGAATTTCAATATCTGAATCCGAACTTATTTTTACCATTGTTCTTCCCTTATAAATATGGATTTGTTTGGAACTTATCTTCTCAAATTTTTCAGAAGATTTTGAAATAACCGGGAAAACAATGCGAGTCAGTTCGTCATTAGCAGGCGCATCTGCCTTAAATTCAAAAATCACTTTCTCCGGAAGAAATGTATAGACCGATTGGCACCCGATATCTCCGGAAGCCGGTGCTTTCTGATCTTTATCAACCAGCTTTGAATGTGCTGTGATGACGGTGGACAATTCATCATTTTTAACGTCCATCTTTGCAGCTAAATCACAAATATTCATAAAGAGACCATCCTTTTTCAGTTCAATCCTCGGCGTCAATGGCATCGAATTAGGATCGGTATCGGGCTGCATATTATTGGGTTCTTTCATCTGGTATTCATTCATACTTGCCGCCAAAATTGGTCCTGCTTTTTCATGCCAAAGCAAAGTTAATGCGCCCCCTGAAGCGTGTCCATTTTTCATGGTATATTCCCGGTCATAAGCCGTAACTGTTGCTCTGAATTGTCCGACAGAGACCAACGAGGTTTGGATATCAGTAAAGAAGCGGCTTCCGTAAACTTTTTCGCGAGGGAGTACAAGTTCTGAAGCTTTCACTTTGGGAGCTACAATTCCATGATCAAGGATAGTTGCCAAAGCTTTCGCATGACAGAAAGTGTGATGAATACAGGGTAAAACATCGTGCGACACATAGTGAGGTCCTCCATAGAGCAGACCTTTATGTGTGGTAGCTGCCAGAAGTTCAGTACTTTTCATGGCCACTTTATAAAACCGGGGATCGCGATCGGCCATCAATGCGTAGGCAGGCTGACAACCATCGGTAGTTCGGCTTCCCCAATACGTCCATTTAAAATTGCGGGTTCCCCAGCTATTGTCCCAGGCACCATCAGGAAGCATAAATTCCATGTGTGCTTGAAGCGAGGGAACAATTGCATCAAGTACTTCCCGATCATTCATCAGCTTTCCGTACAAAACCAGTGCAGGAAGCGACTCTTCCACGTTGTAGCCCAAATCAACCGAATAGCATCCTTTGGCACTTGCCTGATAAATTGGACCGCCTTCTCCGTGAATTAATTTGTCATTTTTACTTAGAAAAGCTAAAGAATCATGAGCGAATTTTCTTCCCTTCTCACTAAACTCACTTACATCGAGCAGCTTTCCCAATAGTGAAAGACAGTAAGATGCATTGATCGGATAGTTAATATTCCCATAAGTCATCGAGAAATTACCAGCAATATAGTCACCTGCCTTTTTAAGTCGCAATTCAATTTCTTTCCTGAAGGGAGGTTCCAATATATTTCCATGATTTAACAACGCCTCCGCCAAAGCAATAGAAGTGAAAACGGTGATTCCTTTCCATGAATTTTTCTCAGGATCATTTAGCCATGATCCATCAGGCTGACTGACATTTCTCTCCATCCACCGATACACTAAAATAGCTGCATCGATGTATTTTGAATTATTTGCCTGATCAGCCTGAAAAAGTAGAGGATAAAAAGTATCGCACACTCTGCCATGAACTTTTTTGCAAGCAGGACACCACAAGCCTCCGTAAAAGTTCGGTTTAGTTTGATCAGACTGTTGCAAGGGGACCAATGCATCAATCCATGTTTGAAGAAGTTCCTTACTTAATAATGAAAGCGAATCTTTTCCTGAGGAGGAAGCAAAAACGGAATGAAAAGGGACTCCAACAAGAGAGAGACTACTCAAAGCAGAAAATTGTAAAAAATTTCTCCGGGTAAACATTTTGTCAATGGTTTAGGTTTAGTAAGCCAAATCTACAAAAATTAACAGCGGTTAAATTCCTGGTTCATCTCTAAACTCAATTATTAAAAAAAAGAAGGGCTGACTTGTGAATTAAGCCAGCCCATATAAAAATAATAAATGTCTAGTCCTGAAATAGCGTTACACAAAAAGTAACACTATGAAAGAAACAATTATTAAAGAGTACATTAAGCGCAGTCAGAAGGATTACTCAATGTCCTTCAAAGTTGGAGTAGTCCAGG
>Ga0172367_10009562_pt1 | contig 10614 bp, 11 predicted proteins | sample Lak10m_FD_114542 | JGI IMG/M metagenome (GOLD analysis project Ga0172367, IMG submission 114542) | Freshwater microbial communities from Kabuno Bay, South-Kivu, Congo - kab_022012_10m | ecosystem: Environmental > Aquatic > Freshwater > Lake | place: Democratic Republic of the Congo: South-Kivu...
CGAGATCAACGAAGAACGACGACGGGTCATGGAAGGCTCCTGTTTACTTGAGGTTGTGTAGGCTGAGGATAGCGGTTTGGAGGAAAAAGGGCAAATTTAAGTGCCTGTCCTTAAGTGCCTCGTACTGGCACGCCAGCAATGTGCATGGCCCGGAATGGGCGGTCGACTACCTGGAATCTACCGCCTGTGACTGGACGCCGGAGGAGATCGACTTTGTCGACTGGGTGTTCAACGCATCGGTCGTGCTGAAGGAGCGCGCCGAGATGATGGCGCTGCATGAAGAGAAGACTTGCGAGCGAGACGCTGAAAAGCGTGCACCTTACGCACAGCGGTCATTGGATTTCATTGACCGCATCACAGACACACTGTCCAAGAAGATGGTGCGAAAGGTCAAAAACCGGTGGAATATTGAAATTTGGCCCTGGGACAGAGCCAAACTACGTGTCTAATTCATTCGGTGTAGAACACTCCCTCGTGCTCATGAGATTCAACGAACTCGTATCGAACTGTCTGTGCGAGGGCTTGTTCGAGTGGCACAGGGGGAACGAATCCAGTTTGATCGACTGCTGTATTGTAAACAGAGTTCGCGCAAAACTTCTTGACCCGTATCGAACTGATAGCGAATCGTCTTCCAGTTATCCTAGCCACAAGATCAAAACCCTTTCCAATAAGGTAACCGATTGCGAACGGTAGCCTGAGTCCAATCTTTTCCGATCGATCTAGTATGTGGTTTACATTCGCAACAAGGCTATTCATCGTGAAGTCAGGTTTATCAATGTAATTATAAATATGCACACCCGGTTTGAAGTCGACAGCATATTCAATAAATGCCGCTACGTTCTCAACATAGGCCATCGATTTACGATTTTTACCATGACCCACCATAACAAATTTGCCAGACGCAATCTGACGAAGCAAGTTGAATACGTTGCCACGATTCTGCTCCCCAAAAACCACGGTAGGGCGAATGATCACAAGAGTGCGCTCATCTGGCGCCTCGGACTGCCAAGTCCTGAAGATCTGCTCAGCCTCGTATTTAGTACGTCCATAATCATTGAAAGGTGAAACCTTTCCGGACTCATCAGTTCCGATAGGCGCAAACCCATAGACCGCAACTGAGCTTGTAAAGATGATCGTATTGATGGACTTTTCTCTGGCGATGGAGCAAATGTTGCGAGCTCCTCCAACATTAACATCGTCGTAGAGGCTCAATGGACGTACATCATCTCTGTGCTCAGCGGCGAGGTTAATCAATACAGATTGAGTAGGAATATGAGATCGTAAGCTATCTAATGAACGCACATCCCCATGCGCCGCCAACTGAGGAAATGAACGACTGGGAACCTTATCGAATATTGAAAATAACTTTCCAGCGCGTTCAAGCCGCCGGCACAAACGTGTACCAATAAAACCGCTACCGCCAATCACACAAAATTTCATGATGCAATCCTTATGCCGGGAATTTTTGAAAGAACTTTGCGCAGTACGTAAAAAAGCCCACCAGAGCCGTGTATATCATTCCAAGCCTTTCGCGATTCAACCCAACCAAGAAGATATGATCTAAAACTGAAAGTACTTGCCCCACCTGTTGCCATTATCACCAAAGGGGTTGGCAAATAGAATCCTCTTGCCTTCAATACATTAGCGAAATATAGCTGCTGCTTAAGATCGGCAGAAATTTTAAAACTTGAATCAAAGGGTGGCGATATTTTATTAAGCAAAGTGCGCGACAAGAACAGCGATGGATGAGGAATCTGTTTATTGATTATTCTACCACTAGGCAACGAACCAGGTCGCCAATTTCTCTTAATCGAGCCATTTTTGTCGACCATGATAATATCACCGTAAACATAGTCACAATCACAGTCTTTAAAAGCACTTACGACACGATTAATTGTACTTTCATTACTGAACAAATCATCTGAATGAAGAATTCCAATAATATCACCAGTGGCCAGTGAAAATCCCTTGTTGAGAGCATCGTATATTCCACCATCTGGCTCACTGATCAGAATTGCGCTAGGCCATAGATTATTACGCAGCAACTCAAGAGTTCCATCGGTTGAACCACCGTCAATAACTATATGCTCAATATTTTCATAACTTTGAGATTTGATACTAGCTATTGCTTTTAAAATGCTGCCCACCCTATTATAGACAACAGTGACAATGGATACTTTCATTTTTAGAGAGCTCAATAAAGTAAATGACGAGAATGGCCGGGCTTCAAATTGACGCGAATGGAACACTGAAGAAATGAGGCATCTATTGAGACACCTAGTGATTTATTAGTTCGTAATCTAAGCAAACCTCGACCTCAGGGCCCTAACAATCGAACCAAAAAATCCATACTTATACCTTCTTCCTGAAACAATAGCCTCTCCCGCACGAACAATATTATAAAAAAAAGATGAAGTTCGAGAAATTGGCCATTTTGTTACCCCATTCAACCAGTCAGAAATGTATTTCAAATCGCACTGAAGACTTGTATAACTCATTAGAAATCCAGCGTAATATTCAGATTTCTCTTTGTCAAAAAATAAAGTCGAGTCATCCTTAAGTGCTAGTATTAACTGCTCTGATGTCTGGACAGTCTTCATGATTTTCATCTCCTCATAGAGTGAGTGACCGACTTGTATTACTTTTTTTCCATACCAGCCAGATTCGAGTAGGAAAGTCGAACCAAAGCCTATAACTAATTTGGAAGCCGGAAGCAAATCATAAGAAGTAATCTTGTGAGTAGGGGAGAATACGACAACATTAGGAATGGAACTTAGAATTTTCAATTTTAAATTCAACTCACTTTTTGGGATAAACGCTTGATTTGGATGAAACCTTACGGCAATACTTTTATTCGGAAAGGCTGTTGCTACTGCTATAACAACATCCTCTTGTCTGCCATAGTTAGAGGACCACTCAGGACCTAATGATTCAAACTCATCCTCCGAGGAAAAGGCAAAAAGAAAGTCATATTCTTTATCGAGCTTACCCACTCCGAACGATTTCCTGTCAACATACACAAAGTCGTTTGTTCTTTTGCCATTAAATTTATTATCGAAAAATTCCTTTCCTGAGACTTGCAGACGTTTAGGATTTTCCTTTAAAGCTTCTTCAAGCAGATTTGACCAGTATTTCTTATCGAATACCTCAGTATTAAAAGCCAAAAACAAGTTATTATCTCGCCCCATAAGCTCTAAGACAGAGTAATTAAGCAAGTGATCTTTTGCAACCTCTATGGCGACACCTGACATGTTAAACCTACCATTGTAGGTATGGACATCTGATATCTCAAGCTCTTTGATAGCAGTTACGATATTTAAATAATAGTTTTCAGCCGTACTTTTTAGTCTAGATCGTGACAATGAACCAATTAATAGAGGCAAACTTTCTTTTGTTCTAAATCTCGATATGTATGTAGACTCAATATATCTATCCAGTTTATTAACATTACCATCAATTAGAGATTTATCGACTCTGTGAAATTGAATGAATTCTGCTTTTGCTGGTGCTGCAGATTTGATTCTGCTCTTGCAGATTTTACAAATTGTTGACAACCCGAATGGATTTTGAAAACAACTCGAATGCTCACTGCAAAGAACTATGTAGAGTCGATTAGTTTCGCAAAGTCTATTTAAATACCAAATTTGGACATCGAAATTCGGTGACATTAATGGAGTCTCTATTACCGCAAGTGTTTTTTTCATTCCATGTCCTTTAAAATTTTTTTTTTGAGGTAATTTACTATTTTTATTGGGCACAGTTGCACAAATTGTGTGTAGGTCGTTCTTCCCCTGGCACCATAAGGTGTTAGCCTATGCGCACCGTTTCGGGCGTGACGAGTTGAATGAATCGGTTCATGGTTTCAGCACGTATCTGAACCTCCGCCACCTGACAGTCAAAGTCCCGGGCCATACCCAGCTCGCCCATCAGATTAATGAACCGCACCTTGGTCTCGACCAGCCTACGCCGGTGATAGCCGCTGCAGCGCTTCAAATATCCCACCAAGTCACTGAGTCGCGCGCAAGATCTCGTTGCGAGCGCTGGCTTCATGGCGGTTCTTTTTTCTGGAATCCCTGGCATTACTGCGCGCCGGGATATTGCTTGGGCTTTGCACGGTGCAATCGCTCGTGGCTGGCAATGGTGTCGTACGCGCTGTCGCCGCTGAACCACAGCAGCGCGTCGATCGGATCGATCTGCCTGAACAGACTTGCCAGCAGCCAGCGCATCGTCCACCGAGTTGGGCTTAACCTTGAGGGCTTGCATCGTTTTCAAGGCCGTGCTATCGACGTAAAGATGCAGCCCCCTATACTGCTGGTCTATACGGAATCCATACCTAAATTGTCGTCTGGCGCCGGCAGACAGCGCTGTAGTCGGGCAACAGCCACGCAAGGGCTGCGAGCTGGGAAGGCTTTCGAATATGCCCGTCTCCCGCGCACCACTACCCCGGACAGGGCCTTGAGGGTAAGTTAGAACCGAATCGCGGCGTCCGAGAACAATTACGGACGGCCGAGCTTGCCGCTGGCTCGCCCTGAACACAGCAGATTGCGGTCGAGCCAAGTGATCAGCGCGTGGCGTGCCATTAACCGATGTTAGTACACCCATCAGCTTCTGTCTGATTCCCAAAAAAAGTGAGTAAACTTTGTTACACATATAATTATAAATAGATAAATGATTGAGAAACCCAACAAATCGTTTACATAAAATTGAGTACCGACATAAAAAAGCAAGACAGAGCCAATTGCGTTAACTGAAATTGGGAAATATCTTTTTTTTAGAGTGTGTATATATGCATGCAACATTAAATTCAAGTACGCAAGCAATAGCAACACCATCATTATCGCGAGTAGCAATACCCCATTTATGGAATTCACATACATCACACATACAAAGCCAAATAATACAAAAAAAATTGATCCTAAAAAAATATAATTAATAGCAACTGTTACAATACTAGCCAGATCAGAATTTGATTCAATTATTTGTTTTAACTTTGGCTGAAAATAAAAACTATCGAAAACGCCGACCACTGCGGCTGCAGCACCGGATATAAGCGTGTAGTTAGCAGATGCATCTACCAACAGCCTATTGTTAATAATAACTTTGTCCGCAACATAGGGGGCACGAGATATAATTGCAGATGATGTAAAACCGCAATTGTACCGCCTAAAGCCACTAACTACCCGCGGAAAAGTTATGCTTTTATCTCGATGAACGGCATAAGCAATTAATATACAATTCGTCAAAAGATACGGAATCAGGGCATAAGGCGATACGGCAAATTTATCTGGATAAATAGCGATAAATAACGTGCTCAAATGAGCAATTGATCTACTCAAATTGAGAATGATAGCTTTTTTAAACGCACCGTTTATTAAATATAATCTCAGTTGATCAGAATATATAACTTCGCAAGCAGTTATTGCAAACAAAGCTTTCCAAAATAAATTAAACGGCATTGTAATAGCTACAACAAAGCATGCAGCTGACAGAAATATGCTGTAGGTTATATAACTATCTAATTCATTTTGTTGTGAAACATTCTTGTCTTTGAATTTTAGTGATAGGTGCCGCTCTCCTGATAGTGCAATTGTTAAGATTGAAGCCAAAGCGAAGGCGTCAATCCAATCCTTTCCCATGGAAGCAGAGAAATACTTAGTCACAATATGCAAATGAATAAATATTGATGCCTGAAGAACTAGCTTAGAAATCCCAAAGCCTACTGGCCCAAATATAATCTTTTTTGCTGAAATCATTTGTAAAATCATCTAACAATACTTGGCAGCGATCGGTCAAAGCTTTGCCGTAAGGCCGGTGGTGCAATGTTCATTTGGGGGGCTGTCATCATGGCCAAGCCGATTGAGCCACTGCTGCCGGTCAATACTCCTTCGCCCAAGGGGGCGGTTAGACCCCGGCTGAGCGACCGCAAAGCCTTGACCGGTATCTTGTAGGGTCCTGCACATCGGAATTCCCTTGGAGTACCTGCACAAGGAGATGGGCTGCGGTTGCGGGAAAACGTGCTGGCGGCGAGTGGGCGAATGGGAACGTGCCAGCATTGACTCGGCCAGCGTTCCTCCCCCCCCCGTCGGCGGGGATCACAACGGCCCCAACCCCACGGAAAGAGGATAACTTGGTTGTAAGCATCACGTTATCGTCGATCAGCACGGGCTGCCTCTGGCAGCGCATTTGTCGTCTGCCAATGTTCATGACTCGCACCTGCTGCAGCATCTGGTCTGGGTGCTTCCTGAAGTCTCGGGGTTGGCGGGCCGTCCCAGCGAGCATCCAAGCAAGTTGCACGCTAACAAGAGCTACGACTATCTGTAACACAGCAAGTGGTGAATCAGCGGGGCATCGCCCCACGCACCGCGAGGCATCGAAAGCAAAGAGCATCTCAGCCGAGGCCGCTCGGTGCTGGGCTGACTGCATCGCTTCAGGCTCCTGCGCATCCGATACGAACGGCGTAGCGATATTCATCAAGGCTCCCAGTCCTTGGCCAGTGCAATACTTGGGCTTCGGCTTGCCCAACAGTTTTGTTAGACGCTCTAAATGGCGGAATCAAGGCCGGATGCATCAACAGCCTTTCACCGCACTCACAGAAGATGAATTTAAGATTTTGTTATTTCTAGGATGGGTTAATACAAAGTAACAGATTACTAACGCTGACCAATATGAAGGATGGCCAAATGGTATTGAAAAAATGTATATTATCGAAAACATGAGACCAGCATTTGCTGATTTTTTAAACAGTTGAATTATTCTATAAAGTGGATAAATCGCCAGAAGACCAAAATAAACGAAAAGCTCTCCAATGCCAGTATTTAAATGGGTCCTATTATATTTCTCGGAAGATAAGTATTCAAACGCGGGGCCTAAATTAACGGCAAATTCGACGACAGCCGATGGCTTTGTGGGAATCATGTAATTTGACACACTATACCATAATGCTATCAGCGGCTGCGACAATCGATCCAGAACGCTTTCATCGAAAATTGATAGCAAATTCAAAGCATCGGAAATATCCAACGATATAATGTTTAGCAAAATTGAAGACAGTCGGAGATCGGGCAAAACAATAATCATTCCAGCCGATAAAAGGCAAGCAATAAAAATGAAGTACGTAAGCTTTATTAGCTTTCCCTGAGATAATAGAATTAATATAGCATATATTACAAGATACATTACATACGTTGAACTCAAAGTGATTGCAAAGATCAAGATCAAATCTACTGCGAGTATTTTTTTTGCGATTTCAGGTTTTGTTATTTTTGTTATATGATATGCGGTTATAGAAAACAACAAATACAATATAGCAAAAGCTGTTGGCTCTGGCCCCACGGAGGTAAGCCCCCGTCCGTCTGCGTATCTTACATTCATGAATGTTGCCGCGACACTAGAATACGCTTCCAATCCGATAGTTACTTGAATAAAAGCCATTAGCATATAGATAAAGCGGACTAACTTAGTTGCCCTATACAATTCATGTAAATCGGGATTTTTAAAAACAATCGAACAAAAAGGTATCATTAGTCCATATGCCACTACTCTTAGAGCGGTATCGCTTATTCCGTAAAATAAAATAGCTACGCACAATGTTATTGTCATCCAAATTAAATCTTGATTTCGGATTGATTTTTTTAAATAAAGAATTTTTAATAAGCTAAGGATCGCCATCCATGTAAAAATAAATGGCGATGTGTCACCATAACCCAATGACAAATATGGAAATGCAAACACCAGAATAAAACTGATTGAAATTTTTATTGGCAAGTTTTTAGATTCCGATTTTTGCATTGAATTGATTTAGGGCTAAGGCTAAGGCTAAGGCTAAGGCTAAGGCTAAGGCTAAGGCTAAGTATGATGATTTGAATATCGAAGTCAAAGTATTAAAAAACAGCCCCGAAAATTTAATCAAAAAAGCTCTACAGCTCGGAATGTTCGTGCTTGGTTTATTCAACTCACACCCGAATGCGAGGAAACCACTTCTTACATTCTAAAGCACATTAATTTCGAATGATTAACAAAAACGTTCCGCTCTATCAAATGGCAATTACGATAGTTTTATAGACATATCAGTAATTCATTATTCCTGACAAGATCCGATTAATCCACTCTCACACAAACACCAATATAATTGGACCATAATAACGAAGTCTAAGTCGCCATGATTAAGACTTCGCATGAGCAGGCGCCGCTCTCTCGCTTCAGCCGCCGATGAACTCACGCATAATCTGCAACCCAACCGTACCACTTTTCTCAGGATGAAACTGCACCCCAGTTACGTTGCCATGACGGACCGCCGCAGTAATCATGAGGCCACCAACACTGTAGCTTGCTAGTAAGTGGGTAGGATCATTAGGCTCCAACTGGTACGAATGCACCAGATATACGGCTTTGCCTTGTACATTGGCCAAGCAGCTTCCAATCGACGGGTGGCGATCGTTCAAAATCAGGGTAGACCACCCGATGAATGGCACCTTGAGCGGATCCCCTTCAATGCTCATTCTTGGAATTGGTTTGACCTCGCCCGGGATCAAACCCAATCCTGAATGCAGGCCAAACTCCTCACTAGTTGTTGCCAATAACTGCATGCCAAGGCATATGCCGAGCAATGGTTTTCCAGCGCGGGCCGCCGCGATAACGTATGGCACTAAGCCCCGCTCTCGCAAGCCGTTCATACCATCCTCGAAGGCACCCACTCCAGGCAAAATGAGCTTATCAGCTTCGGCGATGTCTTCCGGACGCCCGCTTACGCGGATATCTTCTCCTCCGCTCACTTCCACAGCACGCTTAACACTGTAAAGATTGCCGACCCCATAGTCGATGATGGTGACTCGCTTTGACATCAGATTTCCCTCACAGGAATGTTATGTTCCCGCGCCCTTTCACGGACTTCTTGCAAGGTAAAACGGTTGTAGTGAAGCGCGTCAGCAAACGCGATAGCATCTGCACCTGCGGCGTGCACATCGCCAAGATGCGATGCCAAACCGAAGCCCCCACTGGCGATCACAGGTACGTCGACGGCAGCGGAAATGGCTCGCACCAGTTGTGTGTCAAAGCCTTTGCGCGTGCCTTCGGCATCAATGGACGTCAGTAAGATCTCACCGGCACCTAGTTGCACTCCACGTTGGGCCCACTCGACGGCGTCAACGCCGCTTGCTTCCCGCCCAGAGTCTGTGTATATCTCCCAGCGGCCAGACAACTGGCGCTTCGCCTCTATTGAAAGGACCATACACTGAGCCCCAAATCGACGGGACACCTCACTAATCAAATCCGGGCGCTTAACTGCTGCGGTGTTAATAGCAACCTTATCGGCACCTGCGCGCAGTAACTCCCTGACGTCATCAACAGACCGGACACCACCTCCCACTGTCAGCGGGACGAAAACGTCATGAGCAGTTCGACGTACGATGTCTACCAGTTTAGACCGCCCATACAAGCTGGCCACAATGTCCAGATAGATCAACTCATCGGCGCCCTGCTCATAGTATCGACGCGCATATTCCTGCGGATCGCCTATGATCCGAAGGCCCTCAAGATGCACGCCTTTGATCAGATTTTCACCCTTGACGTCTAGCCGCGCAATTAGTCGAGTTGTTTTTTTATTAAGAGACATGAAAATAATTTCAATATGATTTGAGTCTTTGATGAAAAATCAACTATTGTCGGACGCATTGACAATTTGAACAAAGCGCTGAAAGTCCGCCGCATCGTCAATGTCAAGCGATCTTTCCCTCGGCATTTCATAGGCTACAGTCTCTGAGCAAAGAAAGCTTCTTGTTTGCAAGAGCCACTCGACTTTGGCAATATAAATTGCGCCATTGAGCGCATAAACAGCTGGCAAGTCTTGTCGTCGGCTGACGTTTGGCAATGGCTCCAATACACTGCGCAGTCGCCCATCATCCGAAAGGTGGTACATCCAATATGGTGACTGCTCAACTTCAGTGACTGAAACACATGCTGGTGCATCGTTATCGCACATGCTCTTGAATGCCGCATCAATGTCGGAACTGGTTCGCAATGGAGATGTAGGCTGCAGCAACATAACATAGTCATATCCAGGCAGCTCGCTCAGAGCATGAATCACCACATCCATCGAACTCACGTGGTCACTTGCCAGTACTGTCGGGCGGCGGAACGGCACTTCACAACCAGCGGCCGAAGCCGCAGCCATAATTTCGTCGTCGTCACTCGACAAGACAACCCGATTCACCGACTTTGCGTCCAAGGCAGCCTGTACTGTCCAAGCCACCAGAGGCCTACCGCCAGCGACCAAAACATTCTTCCGGGGAAGGCCTTTCGATCCTCCCCTGGCTGTAATTAAAGCTAGTACTTTATCTGATTTCATCAGTATGGCGTGTGGCGGAGCTTCCATTCACCATCTTCAATTTTCCAAAGATGTGGAGAACGGAAACGGTCACATGTCTCCAGAAACTCCTCACGACTCATGCCGATGTATTCTAGGAACTCCTTTTCGTAACGAGCAGGGTACTCGCCTTCATAACGACGCATGAGAGCAATACCCTCTTCTTTATCAATGTGGTGGTTTCTTATTTCCTGAGCCGAATCCATCATTGCCCGACCCACACCAAACTTGATCCAGCGCGTGAAATAAAAGAA
>Ga0172367_10009563_pt1 | contig 10613 bp, 13 predicted proteins | sample Lak10m_FD_114542 | JGI IMG/M metagenome (GOLD analysis project Ga0172367, IMG submission 114542) | Freshwater microbial communities from Kabuno Bay, South-Kivu, Congo - kab_022012_10m | ecosystem: Environmental > Aquatic > Freshwater > Lake | place: Democratic Republic of the Congo: South-Kivu...
GGGGCAGTGCGCCCCATACGCGGGAATTGAATAAAAAACGATCAATTTTTAGCGGTGGAAGGCAGGTTGTTGATACACCGAGGCTTCACCGGCCACGCCTGCCGGCCTCATGAGAAATCCGGGATAGGTCTTGATGATTTCAAGCGAGTGCGCTGCTGCGTACAGGCGAATGGTGTCGAGCTGATTTTCTGTTGAGTACTGCTGATGCTCTGTCGACATGCGGACGTATGCCGCCGCTGGTGTGGGGCTAGCTAGATCTGCATTAGTCCCGGATTCAGTCTGATATTTCATCAGCAATCCCCCCCACCTCAGCCAACCTTTACCGAGGCAATTCAAAAATGGTCATTAGCGGCCAAGTCGCTTGCATACCAAAAAGAAAGGTAGAAGACAGGGGGCGGAAAAATGTTCACTAAAACGGGCAATTCTTTTCTGGCGCCAGAACACTATGCAGCCAGGATAGGTACGGCGTTGCGTAATGAGCTGGGCAGCACACACCAGGCAACCAAAACTCTGATGCGATGGACGAATGCAAACGAGCGGACAGTGAAAAACTGGTTAGCTGGATCCAGTGGCCCTAGGGGAGAGCACTTAGTGGCTCTGGTCAGGCATTCCGACGCTGCTTTGGCTGCGTTTCTTTTGATGGCAGATCGGAAGCACGTAGTGACGACTATCGAGCTGCCGATACTCAGGCAAAGACTACAGTCGGCGCTTGAAGGGATTGATGCATACCTCGGACAAGGTGTGCCACCAAGATCTGAATCACCATCGCAGCAAGGCGACACCTCAGGTGAGCGATGAATACAGCGTCCCCTCAGCCCCAGTATCGCCCAAAATGGTATTAACAAATTTGCTGAGAAAGTCTTGAGGTCAAATGGGTATGTACCCACTTTGCGCCATCATTGACGCTGTGCCAGGCATTTGAACAAACGCTACTGCATGCGTTGAGGTGTCAGGTGAACACCCTGCTCACGCAGTTTAAGAAATTTTTGAAGTGACTGCCGACCGCCGTGTGGGTCGAAGCTGGCAATTACATAGAAGCTTCCACTGAGCGTGCGTAACACCCAAAACGCGCCACGCTGTTCCGCTTGGCGAATGTCCGATGTTCTCACCCTGTGGCCGTCTTGAAATCGTCCTGACGAATCCGCTTTGATATGCCGGTGCATCACGCCAACACCGCAGCAAGAAACAATCCTAGTGTTAGTCAGATAGGCGGTTACCGACTCACCAAATCGATAGTCAAACGCCTGGGACAAGCGACGTTCAGCATATGCAGATAAGGCGATCACCTCGTGAGTATCAAGCTTGGACATTTTAATTCACTATCTTCAGCAAATGCAGACCATGCAAATCCTCATCCCAGAGAAAACCGGCGAGCTTTGAAATGCTGGTGAACCACTCTCCGCGTTGATCATCAACCAGCAATATGACCCGTCTGTTGCTGACAAAATCTCCATCAAAGCTCATGGAGTACTCGTCGATCCGAAGCTTTTCACCAGGTTCTATCACCGCATCCGTAGCGATACCATCCGAGAATGCATTTCCTATTGTCCGGTATTCATCGACACCCTCGTCTGTACTTGCGTAGGCATACAAAGATCGACTGAGGTAGGTGATTGGCTGCGAGGTTCGATTCAATAGGAAAACAGGCTGCTTGTCAGAGCAGCGGTTGAAGAACGGAATAGCCAGGTAAATTCCTGGCGCAGCCTCTTTCTCAAACTCTTCCAGATTGGCCCGAGCAAGCAGATCGGCAATCTGACTACGCCGTTGAGCGAGGGAACTGAAGACATCTTCATCAGCGCTTGGGCGACAACCCATGAAAGACTCCAGAGCGTCACACGCAGCTGATAATTGAATCGCCCCTAGTTTCGTAGACACCTCCAAGCCTCATAATGAGACCCGGCAGGAGGTGCCATGAGCAACCAGCGTTACCCCGAAGAATTCAAGATTGAAGCGGTCAAGCACATCACTGAACGCGGCTTGCGCGTTGCTGATGTAGCAGAGCGTCTAGGCGTGTCCGCGCACAGCCTGTACGCCTGGGTAAAGCGCTACAGCAAACCCCAAATACAGCGGCAGCAGGTAGATGATCAGCAGGCTGAGCTGCGTCGCTTGCGCGCGGAACTCAAGCGGGTGACCGAAGAGCGAGACATCCTAAAAAAGGCCGCCGCGTACTTTGCCAAGGAGTCCGGCTGAAGTACGCCGTTATCAGCAAACTGTCGGTGGAGTACCCGGTACGGCGTCTCTGCCAGACCCTCCAGGTACATCCCAGCGGTTACTACGCCTGGCTGGCCGAGCCGAAATCCGCGCGTGCCAAGGAAGATCAGCGTCTGCTCGGATTGATCAAGCATGCCTGGTTGGAAAGCGGCGGGGTCTACGGCTACCGCAAGATCCACGACGACCTGCGTGAGCTGGGCGAGTCCTGTGGCCGGCACCGTGTGGCTCGCCTGATGAGGAGAGAGGGGCTGCGCTCGCAGACCGGTTATCGCCGGCGCCCCGGGTACTACGGTGGCAAGCCGCCGGTGGCCTCGCCCAACCGTCTGGAGCGGCAGTTCAATGTCAGTGAACCGAACAAGGTCTGGGTCACCGACATCACTTACATCCGCACGTATGAGGGCTGGTTGTACTTGGCGGTGGTGCTGGATCTGTTTTCTCGCCAAGTGATCGGCTGGTCGATGAAGCCTCGGATGTGCAGCGATCTGGCCATCGATGCGTTGCTGATGGCGGTGTGGCGGCGCAAGCCCAAGCAGGAAGTGATGATCCATTCCGACCAGGGCAGCCAGTTCAGCAGCTCGGACTGGCAGAGTTTCCTCAAGGCCAACAACCTGATCAGCAGCATGAGTCGACGCGGTAACTGTCACGACAACGCGGTCGCGGAAAGCTTTTTCCAGTTGCTGAAGCGGGAACGCATCCGACGGAAAACCTACGGAACCCGCGAAGAAGCCCGCAGTGATGTGTTCGATTACATCGAGATGTTCTATAACCCCAAGCGACGGCACAGCAGCGCTATGCAGCTATCGCCAGTGGAGTTTGAAAAGCGCTATTTCCAGAGCTTGGAGAGTGTCTAGGAAAGCTGGGGCGATTCAAATCGCGCGTAGCGTGCAAGCTCATTAGCATGTTTCTCAACCACAACTGGATGGCAGGCGTTGGCCATGCGTAAAGCTCTGTTCATGACCTCGTCGTAGATCGGGCGATGAAGCATCAGAACCTCACGTGATATTTAAAATCGACTCAAGCCTGGAAGTGGGTGAGGCTAGGTCACGACTCGCGAAACCAGTCATCGCGCGCGACTCGGCCAAATGATGGATCATCCACGGGGGCATCATCGTCAAAGAGCCTGGTGATCCGCCGCTCCTGCCGGATGTAGGCCAGCGTGGCAAAGAAGCACTGCTCGCACAGTCGAACGCGGTAGTGGTCACCATCATGGTTCGAACCATAACCCCAGCGTGCCTCTAAGGTGCCGTATTCTTGGCCGTACCCAGGTACACGGGTTGGCTCTCCGCACACCTCGCAGTGAATGTCGGCATCGGTTTGGCTTGGTGAACTCATCAACGTCATGCCCCATGCGGGATTTAGTTAGCGCACTGGATTGATTTTCTTAAAAACTTATTCGTGTTCACCAAACTGTATTTGGCAAACTAGAAAACATGAATAATGGTAGAAAGTTGAGCTGACTTGCGGGTTCCTTGGCCAATTAGCAAATAAATTGTATTTTGTGTTTCAAACAAGTGTCCATCTGAAAACTTTACAAGTGGCGTGCTGCGAGCCCAGTCGCCTGGGTTGAAACGGCCAGCGCTATCAAAAATAACGCTATGGGCATAAACCATTACTGGCTGAAGTCCATCACTAATGATTTTAGTTCGGACAGCATCGGGCATTTCAAGGTCAATCCAGATCCAGTTCCGTATTACACAAAATGGCTTATTTAGAGAAAGATTTCGAGCATAACTGATAGCTTCACTATCTAGCATGTCACGACCGAGCATTGTCACGCCTTCGCCGTGAAGAAGTTCGTTTACCGCGTCGAGTATGTCCATGCTTATCTCCAGATTTTTCCCTAATAAAAGGGTTAGGCGATTGCTCTAAGCAGTGCCTGGGTGTTTTACAAACGATACGAGTCCTTTGTCATAAACAACATCAACAGTTGTCGCCTCACCAATTAGACCCTTTAGCGTATCCGCTGGAATATCCGTGACTAGCTCGGTAGTGGTTTCGTTGTGCTGCGTGGTAAACGTGTAGGTGTTCTTGATAAGTTTGCCGTGAACTGGCTTTTTTAATCCATTGAGGTGGTGTCCGCTCCATGCAAGAGGGTCTGCCCCATCCTCTATTGTGCGTGATAATGCATGTCGTAGTGATGTCACCTCTTGCAAAGCGAAAGTCTCCTCTTCACTGATCAGCGTTGATAGATGCAGCCAGTTGCGAAACAGCCTTTCTTCGTTTGCCAAAAAGGCGAGCTCATGGACGAGTTCTGATGACTCAGGGAAAACAAACCACACTTTTTCGAAATAGCTACGTGCGGTCTTTGCGAGCTTGAGTAATTCTGCGGCAGCTTTGATGGCCTTGCGTGAAGTGTCCCCAAGGCGACTGAAAATGGCGGTATTAGCTTGGCCGTGCCGGTCATTTATTATGATAAATTGACCAAGCACGTCAGAGCGCTCGACCTGGATCATCTCGCCTGAATCGATACCGAAGAATGCGGTGCCGCAATTGGTCAATGCCACAACAGAATTGCGTTCGTGCTCGGAGATAAGTGATCTGGCTTTTGAGCGTTTCCGGGCATCACCTTGCTCAAGCTGAATTGAGTACTTATCAATGATGGCCTGGAGGGCCTCAAGCGTTATCTTCTTCGAAATGGCCATGCCGACGAGTGATGATGCTTCCTCAGGCGCAAGCTCATGAAGCCGCTGGATATACTCAATGTGAGCGTATCCACCGCGTACGTCCTCTGGTGGAAGATGGCCGACGAGACGATCCAGGAAGCGCCCTGCTTTGATCATCCGGGATAGCACTTTCGGCTCGTAATTGTGCTCGGCAGCTAGCTGTTGGATCAGCAAATTGACGCTGTCCTTGCCTTCGTAGCTGTCCAGAAGGGGCACTACTTGGCGGTAGATCGAGTACCAAGGGCCTTTCTTACGCTTACTCATGCTATCCGTCCTGCTGCCTGATAGGTCTGGGGTGTGGCCCCGATTGAGCACAGTATAGCCAATCTGAGTAACAGTACCAGTATTGACGGTCAGAAAAAGGTTGGTTAAGGTGTGTCAAATTTAGGAGACAGTACCAGATTATGCGAGTAGCCCCGTCGACTGAAAGGCAGATTGACCCAGCGAAGCGGACGCGCCGTGGAAGGCCGGCGTTTCGGATGTCGTCAGCAGGTAAAGGCGATGTCGTGCTGAAGTGTCAGTCTCGCCTTGAGTGGCTATTCGCGATGGTCTTTGTACTTCATCCGGGTATCAGCGAGATTTTTTTTCAGCCGCTGATCGTCAATTTGACAAAAAAGAAGGTGTACAGAAAAAAGGTAAAACTTGACGCAAGATATAAATACTACATCCCTGATTTTTTGATCGTAGTGAATGGGAAGGAATTTATTGTTGAAGTCAAATCAGCTGCTTTGCTGGGAATGAGCAATAAGGATTTTGACCAGATTGAGAGAGTACTAGCAAAAGATGGAATTGGTTTTTGCATACTTACTGATTTAGATTTGGGGAAAGCTGAAAACAATATCCGAATTCTTTATGAATATTGTGTGCATGATGCTGGCTCTGTCACGACATGGTCGAATGATCTAAAAAGTTTGCTCGAAACTCATCAGGGCATTAATCAAGTTAATGACTTGGCTGGATTGTTGGAGCCAGTCAATTGGTATGTTTGTGCCGGTATTTTGCGTGGCGTAATAAGTTTCGATCTGCTGAATTGGGATTTGATGGGAATGAATTTTCCGGTTGTTCAGACCTATGGCAGCCTCAAGCATTTGGAGGTAATTAGCTTTGTCTGAGGGCTTGAAGGTCGGAATGGTTACGAAAATTAATGGCGATATATTCGTCATCGATGAAGTGCTGCTGTCTATTAACACCATCCGTTTGGTAGGCAGTGGTGGTGTCAGGCTAGAAGTTGACTGTGATGAGTTTTATGAGAAGTTTTCATCCGGCGAGTATGTTCTTAATGATGAAATTGAAGTTTATGAGTCTAATAGAGAAAGTGACGCCGAGAAGGAAGAAGCTCTGTTCAGGGTTAGGCTAGTTGATCTATACAGTGATCATCTAGATAGGTGCTCAAAAAAAGCCGTGATTGTGAGTGATATTGCAAGATTTTGCTTTAAACAGGGTCATAAGCCTGTACGCCTGCGGACAGTTCGAGAATATTATAAAAAGTACGCTGGTGGAAATTATGCGGCGCTAGTGCCCAATTATCGAGCAAGGGGTGGTAGCGGCTGGTCTACAAAGAAGGATTATGTAGATTTTGTTAAAGAGCAAGCAATAGATGTTTACTTTAGCGATGACAAAGTCAATAAGCGAAATTTTTATAAACAGGTTGATGAGCTTTTAAGGCAAAAGCTTGGAGATCAAGCTCCAGAAATAATCATCAGTGAAAGCACATGTAGTCGGATTATAGAGGGTTTGCCCGTTAGGTCTGCTTTAAACGGTAGGCTTAGCAAAAGGGAGCTGAATCTTGAAGAGCGTAGGGCTATCAAGAAGTACCGCGACTGTAGAGTGTTCGCTGTTGTAGAGCTAGATGCCTGCACCATAGATGTCATGAGTGTGGATGAGCAGGGAAGAAAGCATACAGAGGTTACGCTCTATCTGATGCGAGATGTTAGGACATCGTACCCGCTTGCTGTTTATGTTATGGCCGGCAAGCCAAGCGAAATGGGCCTATATAAGGTTCTGGAGCAGTTCTATAAGCCACGAGACGAAGCGTACTACAAACTTCTTGGTGTGAGCGGGGTAAATATAGTTTCGGCAGCGCATATCGGCGTGCTGGTTATTGATAACGCATCCGAGCACTTTGGGAAGTTGGTCTGGGAAGTTATTCGCAGGCTTGGTGTGGTTGTTAAAAATACACGTCAGTACCGTGGTGATGATAAAGGATATGTTGAGTCCGGGTTTTCCATTTTGAACAAGAGGCTCTTCGGATTCATGCCCGGAGCAAAGAATAGTAACGATAAGCGTGTTAAAAATAGAATGGCGAAAGCTGACGAAGAAGCTTGCTATTCAGTCGAGAAAATTTTTAAAGAAGTTGTTGAATTTTTCTATGGTACATATATCCATGAGCTAAGGCCCGATCTGGGATTTATCTACAGCCAGCCTATGAGTATTGCTCAGGCCATGGAAAAAGAACTGTCACTATTTAAGCCGCTACCTCCGCCGTCTCTTGATAAATTTAAGAATCTGATTATCACAATGCATTGCGAGGAGCGAAAGTACCAGCACTACGGTGTGGATTTTAGAAACTTTCAGTTCAACTCGGCTGAGCTTGCTAGGTACATGGATAAGTCCGGAGAAAAAGATGTGCTGGTGTATTTTAATCCGGCTGATTGCACGAAGATTTATGTGGCAAAGAAAAGTGATAGGAAGGGTACGCTTATTGAGGCGCAAAATAAAATGCTGGGCATTCCAGAAATCTCATTTGAGGAGGCATCATCGTTACTAGCTGAGTATTCCGGAGACCACATTATGACTGGCAAGGAATTTCAGAGAATATACGCAAGAAAGCTAATAAAATTCACTGAAGATAGTCGGCGTAAACCAAAAGTCAAGGACGTCAATAAGTCTGTAAGAAGTAATACGAAGAAGGAATTTAACCAAGAGGTCGGAAAAGCGCTATCTAAGGATGCGGTAAAACCGAAGCAGGTCACTTTTAGTGAAGCCTCGCATGATGATGATATTACTCCATCTGAGTGGAGTAGTGGTCATGATTAATAGGGTAATACATCATCAGCGCTTTAATGAGGCTGTTGATGTTGTTTATGACGCATATATTCGTTGTGTGGAAGAAGAGCCTGTTATTCAACCTGTGTTTGGGTTGAGTGGTGTCGGGAAAACATTTTCGATCAAGCTTCTAACAGAGAAAATCAGAGCTGGTGGAGAGCATGAAGTACTGGTGGTCGAATTCCCCCCAATTCGTAGCTACCGAGCCGTTATTGATGAGTGTCTGATGGTTTTTAAGCTGTCTCCACGGGCATATAAAAATGAAGCGCTTGCCCTGGAGGGGCTTAGAAAGCAAGTTGAATCTAGAGGCGTCAAGCTCATCATATTTGATGAGGCTCAAAATCTTCTTGAGCGCAAAGTAGGAATAGATCCTAAGGCCATGGGGGATACAATAAAGCATATAAGTAATAAATGTGGTGTGAGTGTCGCTGTATATGGTCTTCCCGATGCGGAGCGACTATTCAAAGGGGATGATCAACTTGCGCGAAGGTCGATGGCTCCATTTTATTTTTATCCATATGAATGGGTTGGGGCTGAGTTCAAGTGCTTTCGAAATGCATTAGGTGCATCAATCCAGTATTTGCATTCATTGAATATAGAGACTTTCAAGATTAATGACCTTGATTTTGCTAAGCGTATGTATGTCGCAAGCTCTGGTCGCATAGCTTTTAGCGAAAAGCTCATTAAAGAGGTCGTTCGAATGAAAGTTAAGTCGGCTTTTCTTGAGGAATTTGAAACGGCTTACAAAAGAGCATCATACTCTTTGCTTCTTGGTTCTAATCCATTTGCACCTGACGCTAAGATATCTGATCAAGACATGGCAATGTCGTACACCTCAGCAATGGATCAGGCGCGTGCCCATGTCTAGTCTGTATCCTCACTTTGTTAAGCCATACAATGATGAATCGTTTGATGGGTATCTGTGTCGTGCAGCGGCGGATCTAGGTTATTCGTCTCCTAGCTGGCTGCTTACTGAGGTTGGTATCAAGGATTCTCGTAATTGTTCGGATGAGGATATTTCTGGTTTTGCTCTGTATTATGGCCTAGATCAAACGCAGTTGTTGCGTATGTACCGTTATGGATCTGTTACGGGAGCAAGATGGCGAGGTAATTTCTTTCGGTTCAAAGAGCATTATGTCTGCCCACAGTGTATGAAAGATGCTGTGTATTTGAGGCAGTCATGGTGTCACGTCCTTTGCACCGCTTGCAGTTCCCACGGTGTGCAGTTGGTGCCGCTAAATAATTACGGTGCTGACCTCGGTCTTGGCACAAATTTAAGTTTATTTATGTTTTTTGAGTCAAGCCTAGGTGAATCTCCAGTAAGCAGCATGGCTGCTTCAGTTGGTCAAATTGAATTGGCCAAAATGCTAGCTGATGCCAATAAAGCTGCTGAAGTATTTTCATTAATCACCGTTGATGGAAAGCTTCCTGAGGATTTCTCTAATTTCTTGATGCTGCTATCTGAGCTCAAGTCAGGGCGTACTTATAATAAGAATAAAAATATTGGGTTTGACCAGGCGATACAGGTTGCATCCGATATAACTGAGCTTCTATTAGATTTCGAGAATGCTTTTGATAAAAATGTTATAGGTCGTATTAGTTCGGCTAATGCAAGGGTGTCCGGTGGTTTTATTCCTGCTTTGGGCGGATGGTATAAAAGGCTTCATAGAGATTTTACTTCAGCTCCCTATGACCAGCTCCGGGATAGGGTCTCTCGTAAATTAGTTGCTCATGCAGAGGCACCGTTAAACCGGAAATTGAAACGAATTGGCTCGGCGTTACTGGAAGAGAAGAAGTCACTTACAGGATCTGAAGCGGCCAGAATGCTTAACTCTTCTCTCGACAAGATTGTAGCGATGGTTAAATCAGGCGATCTTAAAGGGCGTATTGTTGAAACCTCCGCTAATGAATTCTGTATGGTTTCAAGGGTTGAGGTTGACCGGTTGCGACAAGAGTCAGAGAAATTTCTTGACGGTAACCAAGTAATGGATCTTTTGGGTATTCCTAAACGTCTGAAGGATCGACTTGTTGAGTGTGAGATTCTGGTTCCAGTTAGCAATGAATCTCGGAGTAAGTTTTCTCGTGGAAAATTTAAAAGAGAATCAGTGTTGCAGCTGATTGAAAATCTCGAAAGTTATTACCAGCCTAAGAAATTTTTATCGGGCTCAACCATGTGCTCGATTAGTCGTAGAAGGTTAAATAAAAGTATCTCGGAAGATATCTATACTGCGATATTTTCCGGAGAAATTCAGTGCGTTCACATTGATCAGTCCAAGCAAGGGATGGATCGTTATATTTTTGATGACGCGGACATTGATTTAATTGTTGATCGCTCAGGCAGAAAAGTTGAAATGTCTGTGGCGGATATGCTCGATTTATTTGGCTACAAGCATGCAGAAGTCAAAGGGTGGATCAATGGTGGCCTGTTGAAGGCGCGTTCTGAGTCACATGGTGAGGACGCTAGGTACTACATATCTCTTCCTGAGTTTAACGAATTCAAGAGTCGCCATATCGTTCTGTCAAAAGCTGCACGCGATATGGGAAAACTGCCTGCACATTTGGCTAATTCACTTAGGGAAACTCTGAAAAAGACTTTCTGATTTGGCAAAATACCGCGACCCCACCCACCGAGTTTCCCGATGAAGCAGATGACCTTCGCCGACGCCGAGTACGCTGGCAAGCGCAAGCAAACCC
>Ga0172367_10009566_pt1 | contig 10610 bp, 8 predicted proteins | sample Lak10m_FD_114542 | JGI IMG/M metagenome (GOLD analysis project Ga0172367, IMG submission 114542) | Freshwater microbial communities from Kabuno Bay, South-Kivu, Congo - kab_022012_10m | ecosystem: Environmental > Aquatic > Freshwater > Lake | place: Democratic Republic of the Congo: South-Kivu...
CACAAAGACGCATCATCGCCCCGGTGTTCTGGGGAATTTCGGGCTGGTAAAGGACAAGGCGCATTGGAGCCTCCTTCGCGCACCTGAGGCGTATCAAGAGGGGGTGGAGAGGGGGGGCGCTCCGAGTCGGACGGGGATGTTGTGCGACAAAACGTCGCATTGCTGGGCACCACCTTAGAACCGCGTTAGAAAGCGGGTCCCAACCGTTCGATCCAGCGTTGACCGGCCCGCCATCCGGTGCCGATCGCTCGACAGCGAGGGGGCGGGATGGCTATGAGTGCCCTTGCGGCCATCCGTCTGTCCAGCCGGAGAGATGGTCCGGAAGGCCGAGGCTCTCCTTGATCAAGCTCTCCTTGATAGGGAGGCAGGCGGGGATAGGGAGGCAGGCGGGGCCGACCGGAGCAACGCTACCCTTTTGCGCACCGCAACAACGCCTTGAAACCGGCTCCCCGCGCCGAGCACCGTGGCGGGGGACGCCCTAGCAAACCACCATTTTTCGACCCAGGGAGACCGCATATGTCCGTCACGACGCACCCGTCTGGCGCAGCCAACACGGGTTCGGCAGGGGGAGAAGCAACACGGCGTGATTTTCTCTACCTGGCCACCGGAGCCATGGGTGCGGCCGGCTTGGCGGCATTCGCCTGGCCGGTGATCCACAGCATGAACCCGGCCGCCGATACCCTTGCCCTGTCCTCGACCGAGGTCGATCTGGCGCCGATCAAGGAAGGCCAGGCGATCACGGTGAGCTGGCGCGGCAAGCCGGTATTCGTTCGCCGGCGCACCGGGGCGGAGATCGCCGCGGCGCAGGCCGTCGACCTCAAGGAACTGCGCGACCCGCAGCCCGACGCCGCGCGGGTCCAGCGCGCCGACTGGCTGATTCTGGTCGGCGTGTGCACCCACCTCGGCTGCGTGCCGATGGGCCAGGGCACCACCGACCCGCGCGGTGACTTCGGCGGCTGGTTCTGCCCTTGCCACGGCTCCCACTACGACACCTCGGGCCGGATTCGCAAAGGCCCGGCGCCGGCTAACCTGCATGTTCCGGAATACAAATTCCTGACCGATACCCTGGTCCGGATCGGCTAACCGGCACGAGACGTCTGGAGACTTCCCCGATGGTGCACACTCCATCCTTTGCTCACCCGATCATCAAGTGGATCGACAGTCGGCTGCCGATCTTCACGATGCTGCATCATGAGTACAATGAATATCCGATGCCCCGGAACGTCAACTATCTGTGGGCGTTCGGGGCGATCGCCGCGCTTTTGCTGCTGACGATGATCGTGACCGGCCTGATGCTGGCCATGCAGTACAACCCGTCGGCGACCGGTGCCTTTGATTCGGTCGAACGGATCATGCGCGATGTCAACTACGGTTGGCTTCTGCGCTACATGCACGCCAACGGCGGCTCGATGTTCTTCATCGCCGTCTATATCCACATCTTCCGCGGCCTTTATTACGGCTCGTACCAGAAGCCGCGCGAATTGGTGTGGATGATCGGCGTCGTGCTCATGCTGCTGATGATGGCGACCGCCTTCATGGGCTATGTGCTGCCTTGGGGCCAGATGAGCTTCTGGGGCGCGACCGTGATCACCAATTTGTTCTCGGCCTTCCCGTTCGTGGGCGACCCGATCGTGACTTGGCTGTGGGGCGGATTCTCGGTCGACAACCCGACCCTCAACCGCTTCTTCGCCCTGCACTTCCTGCTGCCGTTCGTCATCCTGGCCGTAGTCATGATGCATACGACCGCGCTGCACATCGTCGGGTCGAACTGCCCGACCGGCGTCCCGGTCAAGGGGCCGGAGGACAGCGTACCGTTCAACCCGTACGTGACGGTCAAAGACCTGTTCGCGTTCTCGCTGTTCCTGATCTTCTACTGCTCGTTCATTTTCTTCCTGCCCAACTTCCTCGGTCACCCGGACAACTACACCCCGGCTAACCCGATGGTGACGCCGCCGCATATCGTGCCCGAGTGGTACTTCCTGCCCTTCTACGCCATCCTGCGCGCCATTCCGGACAAGCTGATGGGCGTGGTGGCGATGTTCGCCTCAATCGCGGTCCTGCTCGCTCTCCCCTGGCTGGACACCTCCAAGGTCCGCTCCAACGTCTACCGGCCAATCAACCGCATCCTGTTCTGGATACTGGTGGTCGACTGCATCCTGCTCGGCTGGTGCGGCGCCAAGCCCCCTGAAGGTATTTGGGTCATCCTGTCCCGCGTCGGCACGCTCTACTACTTCGGCTACTTCCTGGTCGCACTGCCGCTGCTGGGACGGTTTGAGAAGACGCTGCCGGTGCCGGAGACGATCGCGGAGGCCATCAGGCTCAAGCACGAACGCAAGGCGCATTCCAAGGCAGCCCCGGCCGCCGTGGCGAGCCTGCTGTTCGCAGCGGCGTTGATGGTCGGCCTTGCCGGTCCGGCACGCGCCAGCGGCGGCGGCGTTGAACTGCCGCACCACTCCTGGCCGCAGAACTCGATCTTCGGGCGGATCGATCAGGCGGCCGCCAAGCGTGGCCTCCAGATCTATCGGGAGATCTGCTCAGGCTGCCACTCCTTGCGGCTGGTACCGTTCCGGGCTCTCGCCGGGATCGGTTTCAGCGAGGATGAGATCAAGGCGATTGCCGCCGAGTACACCATTAAGGACGGTCCGGACAAGGACGGGGCGATGTTCGACCGCCCGGGTCGCCCGGCTGACCGGTTCCCGTCGCCGTTCCCCAACGACAACGCGGCCCGAGCTGCCAATAACGGCGCGCTGCCGCCCGACCTCTCGTTGATCATCAAGGCGCGTGGCGGCCAGGAGGACTACGTCACCGCATTGTTGACCGGCTATGAGGACGAGCCGCCGCACGACGTGGTGCTGCCCGAAGGCGCCTTCTACAACCACTTCTTCCCGGGCCATTTGATCCGGATGCCCAAGATGCTCCAGGACGGCGGCGTCACCTATGCGGACGGGGCCGAGAATACCGCCCTTCAGCAGGCCAAGGACGTCTCCACCTTCCTGTGGTTTACGGCCGAGCCGCATCACGACTACCGCAAGCAGTTGGGCGTGCGGGTGATTCTGTTCCTGTTCGTCTTCAGCGGTCTCCTCTACGCCAGCAAGCGGATGCTCTGGCGCAACTACCACTAATGCGATCGGCCGGACGTCGCGCACCCTTTTGCGGTCGCGACGTCCGGCCGGTGTTCCAACCTGATTAACCGTTTCCAAAGGCCCGCCGGCCTTATGCCTGGGGGCGCCGGGGGGCGGGGGGCGGGGGAGACAGCGTCCTCTGGCAACCCCGGTCCCCAGTTCCGGCGGTCGGTATAACTCATTGAAAGTTTTGCCGGCGAGCATGTTGCCGGCGAGCATAGTGTTTGATCCATTGCCAGCGGCGTTGCCGGCTTCTCGCCGGCCGTCAGGGGACGCCGTCCCCCGACACCCCCAGCCAAAGGCCGACAGGCCTTTGGAAACCGGTTATTGGAGGTATTGCCTGGACGCGCTGTCAAAGCGCAGCCAGGGCCTTCCGGACCGCCTCGGCATGCCCCGTGACCTTGACCTTCCGCCATATCTGCCGGATCACGCCCGCGGCATCGATGAGGAAGGTTGCCCGCTCCATCCCCATGTACGTCCTGCCGTACATGCTTTTTTCTACCCACACCCCGTACGCCGCGGCCACCGTCGTCTCGCCGTCCGCCAGCAGCCGGAACGGCAGCCCGTACTTGGCCTTGAAGCGGTCATGGCTGGCCACGCCATCCTTGGACACGCCAAGGATCACCGCCCCACGATTCTCGAACTCCGGATGATGATCGCGGAAGGCGCACGCCTCCTTGGTACATCCGGAGGTGTCATCCTTGGGGTAGAAATACAAAACAACCGGCCGACCACGCAGCGCCGACAGGGTCACCGCGCCGCCACCGTCGGTGGGCAGGGTGAAGTCGGGCGCGATGGTTCCGGGCGTGGGGGCGGTGGGCATGGCGAGAAGCTCGATCGGGGGAAGGGTGATACCAACGAGCGTCATGTTTATTCCCTTACCCGTAACCGGTTTCCAAAGGCCTTATGGCCTTTGGCAGGGGGTGTCGGGGGACAGCGTCCCCCGACGGCCGGCGAGAAGCCGGCAACGCCAAGAGGCAATGAACCAAACATTCTGCTCGTGGGTATTAAATGTCAGGGGACTTTGTCCCCCGACACCCCCTACCAAAGGCTGCGGGCCTTTGGGAACCCTTGACTTTGCAGCGTTGCGGACTTGCCCGGACCAGTCCCTTATCGCGGACGCACCCCGGCAGCACCGAACGCGTCGCGGCGATCAAAATAGGCCTCGATATAGGCTTCCTTGGCCGCAATCGTCCGGCAGTGGCGATCGGGACGCACGACGTCCCAGTACGCCTCGGGCGATGGCGCGGCCGGGCGGGCGGAGCGTAACCATTCATCGATAAAATCCAGCATTGCCACGGTCAACCCGCCGCCGTCGTTGGTCTGCGCCACCAACACGCTGCGGCTGCTCTGCCACTCGCGCCGAATGCTTTCATACCGCTCCTCGAAAAGCCGATAGAGCGAATTCGACACTTGGTCACGGCGGTGGGCTTCGCGCACCACATGCAGGCTTACGCCCAACGCATCGGCCCGGCAGGAAAGAAAAGCGTAGTTGCGGGCAGCCGCGACTTGCTGGGGGAGGAACCGCTCACGCCGAACCTCGGTCGCCTTCGGCCGCACCGGAGCCGGAGCCGGCGGCGCACCGTTGGTCTTGGGGACCGCCGGCGCGATTGCGGCCGGCTTTCCGGACGCGACCATATCCGACGGAGCGGGTGCACCGGTCGGCCCCAGCGTTACCGCCACCACCAGCAGCACCAACGCGACCGCGGCCGACCCGGCGAGCACGCCACCATTGCGGCCAAGCCACGTCGGCCCAAAGCCGGTCCTGGCCTGTCGGCGCCGCTGCTCCAACTCGGCCAGTTTGCGCGCCTTCAGCGCTTCGGCTTCAAGCCGCCGTGCCGCCGTTGCCGGGTCCGTCTCCGCGGGCGGAACACCGACCAGAACGCTCGGAAGACTGCGGGCGGCCCCTGCGACCGCTGCCCCCGCGACCGCGGGCACCGCACCGCCGGGGCCGATATTCCCGGCCGCTGCCTCCGGCAGCCCCCCTTCACGCTCCCACAATACCCGGCTCAGAATGGTGCCGTCGGCGTCGCGCCGGCACATAACGATCCGCACCGCCTGGCTCGGCGACTCGGCCACCACTGCCCTTGCCACCTCGGCGGCCACGTGATCGTCGGCGACCTCCTGCATGTCCCGCCATTCCGTCCCCTGACGGCGCTGGATCAGGAGGCGAATCAGCGGCACCGAGCCAGCCATCGAGGGGGCGTCCGGCGACGAATCAGGAACCGGGCGCTGGGCCGCCCGGGGGCAGCCCCCGGGGCAGCAGCAGGACAAAGCGCCCACGGCTTTTCATATGCCCCGCCGGCACGGCCGCGGCCGCGCCGAAGCCCCAAAAAACATCAGCCCGCACGCCGCCCTTGATCGCGCCACCGGTGTCCTGGGCCACCATGAGGCGGCGCAGCGGCGGCGTTCCGGGCAACGGCGGCTCGGTCTCGATCCAGACCGGGGCGCCGAGCGGCACGTAACGGCGGTCGACCGCCAGACTGCGGCCCGCAGTCAAGGCCACGCCCTGGGCGCCGGGGATGTCGCTCCCCGGCAGCGGCTTGAAGAACACATAAGAGGGGTTGAGGTTCATCACCTCGTTCGCCTGATCCGGATGGGCCTTGAGCCAGTCGCGGATCGACTGCATGGACACCTGCTCGGGGGTGAGCGCGCCCCGACGGACCAGCTCGGCGCCGATGGCGACGTAGCCGTGGCCATTGCCGCCGGCGTAGCCGACGCCGACCACCCGGCCATCCGGCAACGCCAAGCGGCCGGACCCTTGAATGTGCAGAAAGAAGACGTCAACGGGATCATCGGCCCAGGCCAACTCAAGCCTGCGGCCGGCCAGTGCGCCCGCCTCGATCTCGGCCCGGCTGAAGGTGCCGCGCTGGGCCGAAGGCCCGGTCATTTCCGGCGGCTGGAGATAGATCGGGTACCGGAACTCCTCATCCGGGCGCAACGCCGCCCGCAGTTCCGGGATGTAATATCCCGTAAACAGCCCCTCCGGCTCGCCATTGTCGGTGGCAAGCCAAGCGACAAAACGCTCGCGGAAGAACGCGCGCGCCGCGCCGTCCGACTCACCGGCGGCGAGCCGCGCTTCGGCTTCCCTGCACACCGGCAACCAGTCGCCGACCCGCCCCCCGACCGCTTCGGGCTTCTGCCCGCGCTCAGGGCCCGCACGCCGATAGGCCTGGCACGAGCGCACGAACGCCCCCAGCGCCTCAACCTGATTATCCTGGCTCCAGCCCGAAAGCTCATCAAACTCGGCGCGGGTCAAGGAGAAGCTGTCGATCCGGACCACCGGTTCGCGCGCACATCCGCCGGCCAGCGCCACCAGAACGAGTGCAAGCACCCGCAGGGCCGGCGTCTGGGCCACGCTGCGCACCCGGCCCCGGAATCGTGTTCGCATAGGATTCATACCCGCTTTGTTCCCGGTCAGTTGGGGGTGCGGGTTTCGACCAGCGTCCAGTTGGGGTCCCGCGACCGCGTATTGCGAGAAAAGGTCCAGATGTCCGTCACTTCAAACGTCCGGCTCGGATCGCCGTCGATCACGATGCCGTCGGCATCGCGGGTGACGTTCATCTGCTCCGACACGAACTTGACCGTGACGAAGGCCTGGCGGTCGACCATCCGGGCCTCGAGAATATCGGCATCCCTGATCCGGTCGATGCGGGTCTCGTGGACGTCCCCCGCCCGGTCACGATCGACAATCACGTCATTGAAATTGCCGAACACCTCTTCGCTGACCAACGAACGCAAGGTGCCGGAGTCGCCGCGGGCAAAACTCTCTACCACCATGCCGAACGCGGCCCGGGCGCCGTTCAGGAAGCCCTTTTCATCGAATCCGCCAGCGACGCTGCGAATCTGGGCCAGCGCCGCTGCCAGCGACCGCGGCTCGTCATCGTTGCTGACCGGAGCATTGGCCGGCGCGTTGGCCGCCGCGCCGATATTGGCCGCACCATTGCCCCGCCCGCGATCGGGCAACGCGATCACGTTATCGGGCAGGGGCGCCGCACCGCGCTGGCTGCCGGTCCCGGCACCGGACGTGGGCGAACGCCGCTGTTCGTCGCCATTCTTCCGCCCCAATACCGACCGCAGCCGGTACACCAGGAAGCCGGCGATCATGGCGAAAATAATGATGTCGATGAACTGGAAGCCGTTTCCCATGGTCCCCTGACATCCCCCTGGCGCCTCTTTTGCATGAAGATAATGACCCCCGTCACCATCTCCGCCCCAAGGCGCCCCCTTGGAATCCCGTGCACTTCACACGCCGCGCAATCGCGCATTAAGAACCGACCCGACCCCACAGCGGCCGGGACGCCCGGGACGAGTACCACGCCCCGCCTTCGCGATCCGACCGGCCCGCGACGGGAAAGGCCGGCGCCGCATTCAGTCTCCCGGACAATAAGCGCTCACCCGCAAAAGCGCAAGCAGCCCCGGACTCCCGGACCATAGCATGACAAGGACATCCAGCCGGAAGTCTCGCCCCCCAAATGGGGTCGGGTTTTCCGAACGGATGTACCAGTGGCGCCGATGTGGCAATCAGCGGCAAGGCCGGTTAACGGCGAACCCCGTGCATTACGTAATCATTCCGTCCCGTCGCCTTGCAGCTTGCCTATGGCGCACGCCACAGCCGGCACTGACCATATTCAAAACCCAGCGTCAGTCCGTCATGACGACCCGATAACGCCAAGGCCGATCGGCATTGCCGGCTGCGCGTTCGTCGCGACCGCTACTTATCTTCCTTCGCCTTGTCCGAGTAAGGAACCTCCCCGTAGAACCAAGGACCCTTGACAACCAACCTCATTGCTGGCACCTCCGGCTTCTGGGGGACGCGCTTGACATCCACGCTCGGTGCGGTGCGGCACATGTGATTCTGATCGGAAGCAGGCGAGCTGTCCATTGACCCCTCCAGTCAGAGCGTCCTTACTCAATATAACGACGATTAGCCCCAAAGCGAAGGCCAAAGCCGCCAGCAAGGCCGAAAATGCTCGCGCTCGGGCCTTTAATCGCAATAACGTCTTGGATCGGCTGCGCACGGCCGCCTCCGCGGCCTGCTTGGTCACAGCGGCCCGCACATCCCGAACAACCAGCGCGTCAACGGTTCCAAGATCGGGGCATTCCGGGGTGTCCCCCAGTTGCTGTGACGAATTTGCTATCACTTCGTAATATCCGGTCAATTGCGTTGCGTAACCAATCAATTCCGGCTCCGCCATAGGATAGAGGAATCGCCTCTCGTACACGGCCTGGTAAAGAAACACCAATACCGCCGCGAGACTAATAAGTATGCCCGCCAGAAATCCATACGCGAGCACAGACCAGACCTCCCAGGTCAGCGCCGGGAGCGCGCTGCGCGCGAAGCCGACCAAGGTCATCAGCACCCCGATCGACGTGGCAAAGAATGGAAGGCTGCGGACGACGTTCTCCTCCTGGTCAAGCTCCCGCTTGAAACTCTCTGACACCAGCTTTTCAACATACTCCGCAGCTTTTCCGCTGATCTCGGGCGGTGCCGTGGGCTCAATATCGTCGGTCACACCTCCAAACTCCTCATCCCCGTCCGGCTTCCCCCCCCCGGGCTCCGCCGGGACTCCGCCGGGACTGCGCCAGCGAATTATGCGAACACTCTTCATATGAAGCAACACTGGCGCACCGGGAGTACCGGGAGCACCGGGAGCACCGTGCGTCAAGGCAGCCCCCATAGCCGCCGGACGGCGGTTGACACCCTCGATGCGGCATGCAAGCATACTAAAGATATCTCATGGCCGGCAACAGGTCCGCCGGCCATCTTGCGGTCGTGGCCCGCTTGGCTGACCACGGCTGACATCAGTCCGCGAAACCTCAATTCCGGTGAGTGCATTCATGGTCCGATTGACCCGCATCTACACCCGCGGCGGCGATCACGGCCTCACCTCGCTCGGCGACGGGTCGCGGGTGGCCAAGCAGGCGCTGCGGGTCGAGGCCTACGGCACGGTCGATGAGGCCAACGCGGTGTTGGGCATGGCGCGGCTGCACACGGCGGCCTGGCCGGAGGCGGACGCGATGCTGGCCCGCATCCAGAACGATCTCTTCGATCTCGGCGCCGATCTCTGTACCCCACTTCCCCCGGCCTCCTCTGGCGCCTCAGCCTTCCCGGACTCTCCCGAGTCTCCGAGTGCACCCGCGCCGAGCGGCGCCGCAACAGGCAAGGCTGCGGGCCGGCTCGGGATCGTCGGCGCTCAGGTGATGCGGCTGGAGCGGGAGATCGATCAGGTCAACGGCGGGCTCGCGCCGCTCGCGTCATTCGTGCTCCCGGGCGGCACGCCGGCTGCGGCCACGCTCCACGTGGCGCGGACGGTGGTGCGGCGGGCCGAGCGGCTGGTGGCCGCGCTGGCGGTGATCGAGCCGGTCAGTGCCGACGCCCTGATCTACCTGAACCGGTTGTCCGACCATCTGTTCGTCCTCGCCCGTGCTTTTAACGCCAGGGGCAGCGCCGGCGGCACCCCCGGGAAGGGAGCCACATGCGAAACGGCGGACGGGGCCGGCGGGGATATCCTCTGGGTCCCGGGTGGCAATCGGGGTTGAATGCCCGTATCATATTAGCGAGCGTAAGGTTTGACTCAGTGGCTGCGGCGTTGCCGGCTCGCGCCGGCCGTCGGGGGACGCTGTCCCCCGACACCCCCTGCCAAAGGCCGAAGGGCCTTTGGGAACCGGTTATAATACCAGCGAGCTTAAAGTTTAATCCATTGCCCTTATATCCGGTTTCCAAAGGCCGACTGGCCTTTGGCTGGGGGTGTCGGGGGACAGCGTCCCCTGACGGCCGGCGCAAGCAGGCAACGCCCCAGGCGATGGATCAAACATTGCGCTCGCTGGTATAAGGGCGATCGGTTAGATATTACGCTCATTGGTATTGTTTCGTCCTGCCACCGTTCCTCCCGTTTTCCTTTCCCGTTTCTCCCCGGCATCGGTCATGGCCAGCATCGGTCTTGCCAACACCATTTTGTTGCTCGGCGCGTTGCTGCTGTTGGCCGGCGTCCTGTCCAGCCTGGTGGCCACCCGATTCGGCGCCCCGATGCTGCTGATCTTCCTGCTGCTGGGGATGGCCGCGGGTGAGGAAGGCCCCGGCGGCATCGCGTTCGACGACTACCTCGCGACCTATCTGGTCGCCTCGCTGTCGCTGGCAATCATCCTGTTCGACGGCGGTATGCGCACCCGGCTCGCCAGTTTCCGCGGCGTGTTGACGCCCGCCCTGATGCTGGCCTCGGTCGGGGTGCTGGTGACCGCGATGGCAACCGGGGTGGTGGCCTCCTATGTCCTTGATCTGAGCGCGCTCGAGGGGCTGCTGATGGGGGCGATCGTCGCTTCCACCGACGCGGCCGCCGTCTTCTTCCTGTTGCGGGCCGGGGCGTTGCAGTTGCGGCGCAAGGTGGGCGCGGTACTGGAGATCGAGTCCGGCACCAACGATCCGATGGCGGTCTTTCTGGTGCTGGTCCTGACCGGGCTGGTGCTGAGCGAACCGGCGCAACCCGC
>Ga0172367_10009568_pt1 | contig 10607 bp, 9 predicted proteins | sample Lak10m_FD_114542 | JGI IMG/M metagenome (GOLD analysis project Ga0172367, IMG submission 114542) | Freshwater microbial communities from Kabuno Bay, South-Kivu, Congo - kab_022012_10m | ecosystem: Environmental > Aquatic > Freshwater > Lake | place: Democratic Republic of the Congo: South-Kivu...
ATCTCATTGCGGTCATTCTTGTCGAGATGCCTTCGCCCTTCAGTTTTTTTTAATCATATTCTTCCAGTCTATAAATAGCCAAATATATTTACAAGTGTTCGGATTCGGATGGGAATGTGGCACGGAGTGTAAATTAAAAACCATAATAAAAAATGCAAAGAAAAAATGATTATCTGTTTTTTTGCGGACGCAATAACAAACAACTGGGATTAAGGGTCCTTAGTAGTTTGAGTAACCTGCTTGGACGTCCAGAAGGTAGGGGCCTAGAATTCAGCTTCATTGACTTCGGTCTCTGGGGTGACGGTTGCCCCAACGACAAAATAATCGACTGGACGGAAATCAAGGGAAAAAACATTGTTCTTTTTGACTCTCTCTCAACCCGGGAGTCAATGTTAGAATTTATCCAACTGGTTATGGCGTTCCGCCGACAGTATGGCGCTGCCAGCTTATTAGCGGTTATTCCTTTTTTACTGGTGCGTCGTTGTGACCACGAAGAAAAAGCAGAGGAAATCGCTTACTTAAAACATTATATCGAGATCTTAGCCTTTGCCGGCGTGACTGATATGATTGTTTGTTCCCCCCACTCTGATTCTATCGCCACAAATTGCGAGAAAGTCGGGATTAAATTTGAGGCTGCTTATATGGATTTCAGCCAAACCTTAAAAACTCTGGTACCAAAAGGGGAAAAAATAATTGTATATTCCCCTGATGAAGGCTCTATTCCAAGGGCTATTGCTCACGCAAAAAAAATTCCTGGGTCCAGAGTAATGTTTAATTTTAAAGTAAGAAAGAAAAACCGGCGAACAGAAATCCGGCAACCATCCAAACAAGAAATTGAAGCTGTAATTAAAAAATACAGCGAAGAATTCGAGTTTGACATATACTACATTAATGAAGAGGAAATCAGAGGTGCCAACGTCATCATGATTGATGACGAGATGTCGTCCGGAGGCACAGCTAGTTCAACCGGCCGATCTTTAAAAGAAATGGGGGCAAAAGCAATATTTTTTGCCTTCACTCATCCTGTTTGCTCTTCAGGAGAATGGAAAGAGAATATTATCTACCAGCAGATATTTAAAAAAATTCTGGCTGGAGACACTATTATCAGGAACGAATACAATCGTACTGGTGGAAAAATTATTGATATTTCCACTACTGAAGTTATATCTTCAGCTATGTACAGGTTAACTCACCATGACATGGAATCCTAAGTCTAACTGTTAAATTTCTTTTGAGACCGCTCACCACAGCGGTCTCACTTTTTATCTTTATTATTGACAAAATATTAAAAATATACCAAAATAAAGACATTCCTTAAAAACCACCAATTGTATGAAAAGAAAAGAAATTTGGCGGCGATATCGAATTGATGTCATCGCTTTAATTATCTTTGGCTTAGTAACCAGCTTTACCACCATCATTTATGAGGTGCTATTAGCTGGCACAAGTCCGGGGCAATGGCTGGGGGTAAGAGTTTTATATAACATCCTCCGCTTTGCTGGCGCCTATCTCCTTGGGGACTTGATTGAAAAGATTAGGGCAAAATTAGCACCAAAAGGCGGTTTTATCCGTAAAGCCTTGGCTGATGCCTGCGCCCTCTCTTTATATCAACTTCCAATTTATTTCATCAGCGCCTTGATTATGCAGGTTAGTTTAAGAAGCATGATCATTACCGCTATTCTCTACGTTCTAGATAATATCTTCTTAGGCTGGGTATACGGATATACCCGTGATCGAGTAAAAACTTTCTTTTTAAAAAGACAAGCCCAAAATTAAAAATAAGGCTTGTTTTTTTGTGCCCAAAAAACTAGCAAATGATTAAAATTAGTTAGGCAATATTTTAAGATTATGCTAATATTTATTAGGTGATGTGGCGCTAAAAAAATAATAAAAAATCTAGGTATGCCAAAATTAATTAATTTAAAGTTATTAAAAAATAGTTACCCAATAAATATGAAAAATAAAATCACGATTATCGGCGCTGGCATGGTTGGCAGCACCAGTGCTTACGGCTTGATTGCCGCTGATATCACTGAAGAAATTGCCTTGATTGACCTTAATCAAAAACTAGCAATTTCCCAAGTGATGGATTTACAGCACTCTGTTCCTTTTTGGGGTTATACGGAGCTGAAGGTTGGCACTTATGCCGACCTAAAAGATAGTCGCCTGGTAGTCATCACCTGTGGAGCTGCCCAGAAAGTAGGGGAAACCAGACTTGACCTTTTAAAGAAAAACTCGGCTATCATTAAAGAATTGATGCCCAGGATATTTAAAGAAAATCCTAATATCATTGTTTTAATTGTAACTAATCCCGTTGATATTCTTACTAACATCGCCGTAAAGATGTTCCCGAGCAAGAAAAAACAAATTTTTGGCTCTGGCACCATCCTTGATACCGCTCGCTTCCGCCTCCTCTTAGGAGAAAAAATGTCAGTCGACCCCAAAAGTGTTCACGCCTATATTGTCGGTGAGCACGGTGACAGTGAAGTGCCTCTCTGGAGTACGGCCATGGTCGGCAACGCTCCGATTAACAGTTTTAAAAAATTATCAAAGCAGGGAAGAAAGCATATCTTTGAGCAAGCAAAAAATGCGGCCTACGCCATTATTGAAGGTAAACAGGCTACTTATTATGCCATCGCCGCCGGCGTGGTCCAAATTGCTCGCGCTGTCTTGTTTGACAAAAAGACGGTCTTTACCGTCTCTCACCCTCTAAATGGTGAATTTGGCATCAAAGGAGTTTCTTTGAGTTTGCCAGTAGTAATTGGCAACCAGGGGGTCTTGCGCCAGATTGACTTAGATATTTCTGCCGAAGAGAAGAGGTTGTTGCAGAAATCAGCTGAGAAGTTAAGGGAAGCCGAAAAAAGCCTGAGATAAGAAATAAAAATACTGCTCAACTGAGCGGTATTTTTTAAGCTTTATTTTCAGAGGCGCCTTTAGTATAATGATAATAGTCTATGCCAAAAATCGGTTTTTATCTTCTTAAAATTATTGGCAGTTTAGTGCTGGCATTTTTACTGCTCTTAGTAGCTGGTTTTTTTGCTGTCCGCTGGGGCCTAACTAATGTCGCCGGCGAAGAAGACGATAATTCCTTCGCCTATAACTCCATAGCCGCCGAACTTCCTTTAGAAGAAAAAATTAACCCCGGCCTGCCGGAAAATTCCTCAATCTATGGTGATAATGAAAATTTAAATTGGTGCTTACTGGGCGCGGCCTCAGAAAATTATCCCTATGATGCCGCCGGCATTTTTCAGGCATATCGCCAAACTAAATCCGAAGAACTGCTTAAACGCATGCTTTTAGCTCTGGAATTAAGAGCTGGCCCTAGCAGCCAGTTTAAAAAAGATTTAAGTAGTTGTAAAAACGAAGTAAACATTTGGAATGAAGAAAAGCTAGAAACGGCTTTAAATCAGCCCTCTGGCCAAAGTGCTTATAGCTAGCAAAACAGCGAGTACTGGCAGATTATCAAAGAAGCAATTTTGAAAGATAAGGAAAAGATTGAAAAAGCGTCGCTAAAAGCCGGTATTCAGCCTCGACTGCTAGTTTCCGTGGCAATTGTTGAACAGCTCCGCCTTTATTATACTCAGAGGGAATTTTATGAAAAGTTCTTCAAGCCTTTAAAAATTTTAGCCAACGCCAACAAAATGGCCTGGGGGGTAATGTCAATTAAAGAGAAAATGGCGATTCAAACAGAAGAACATTTATACGATTCCCAATCAGCTTTTTATCTCGGTCCAAACTATGAACAATTATTATCTTTCCCTGAAGAAATTGATGCCACTAAAGAGCGTTACCGCCGCCTGACCGATGAAAAAGACCACTATTACTCCTACCTTTACGGCGCTCTCATTATCAAGCAATTACAAACTCAGTGGGAAAAATCTGGTTTTATTATCAACTATCGTCCCGAAATTATCGCTACTCTTTTTAACATCGGCTTTGATCATTCTCAACCTAAAGCCGAACCTATGGTCGGCGGCTCCACTCTAGAAATTAACGGTGAAAAATATTTTTTTGGTTCACTCGCCTATGAATTTTATTACTCTGGAGAATTAGCCGCTGAATTTCCTTTTGAATAAAATTTTATTTGCCGACACTCATTCTTGGATGTATACTGTGATAAGAAGATAACGGGGAATTAAAGATATGATTAATTACTATCAACGCAGCGTTAAAGATGCACAAATAAAAAATCTCAAAGACTATCAGGTGGGCAGTCTGATTTTGGTAAGTAGTCCGAGTGAAAAAGAATTAGACTCTCTGGCGGAAAAATTTAAATTAGAAAGAGACCTGCTCTCTGACGCCCTTGATCCCTACGAAGTGCCGCGCATGGAAGTCGAAAAGAATGCAATTTATGCTTTTGCCCGCATCCCTAGTGAAGATGGTCGCCGCACCTCCACCCTGCCGCTACTGTTAATTGTGGGTGATGGCTTTTTAATGTTAGTTGCTCAAAAAGACTTAGATTTTCTTTTTAAAGACTTGCGCCGGCGGCCCGACTTTTTTACCACGCAACGCACTAAATGCTTCTTGCAGATATTTGGAGAAATTCAAGCCGACTATCACCACATGCTCACCAAGATTAATAAAAAGATTAACTACTTTTCTCTGAACATGGATAAGATTAATGATAAGGATATTGCCAAATTCGTTAACTTTGAAATCATCCTAAATGAATTTTTGAGCGCCCTTTTACCAATCAGACATATTCTTAGTAACACCTCCAGCGGGAAGACGCTTAGCTTCTACCATGATGACGAAGAAATTTTAGAAGATTTACGCCTACACAATGACCAGCTAGTTGAACGCTGTAAAAGCAATCTCACTAACTCCACTAATTTGCGCCAAGCCTATGAGGTTATCTCCACCAACCGTCTAAACCGAACCATGAAACTACTAACGGCCATGACGGTCGTTTTAGCCCTGCCGACGATGGTTACCAGCTTTTATGGTATGAATGTCAGCTTGCCCTTTGCCGGCTCACCTCAGGTCTTCTGGGGCATTCTCGGGCTAATCTTATTCCTAGTAGGTCTTCTACTTATGGCTTTCCGGGGGAGAAAGCTACTTTAATTGATAATCATAGAAAACAGGGCCATCTGACCCTGTTTTTATATTTGACTTATTTATTATTTTATGTTAATAAATCCCTAGTACCTAAATATATGTATCATGAGAAAAAAGAAGAAAAAATAAAGTCAAAATTATTGGCTTCATCGAAAAGATGGAGTCAAAGAGATTTTTTATCAGTTTACTCTTCCGGACCGTGCGCGGCCATTACTTTGAGCTTAAAATCAAGCAAAAAAAGAGAGGTTTACGCGACCTTAACCACGAAATTGGCAGAATAATTAACCAGAGGCAAAAAGTCCGTTTCGACGGGCATTACATTGTGCCAATACCGGGGCCAATCAGAAGAGGAATGATGGCTTAAATTTAAAGACAGCAGACAGAAAAACCAGTCAGCAACGGCTGGTTTTTTTCTTACTTTTATGTTACAATCAGCAAAGCTTAACTAAAGATTAATTAACAGTTAATCTATTTTTTATTTTAATTTTAAGTAAATATCAGGAAATTAAATCTACACTTTTTAGTTTATGCCCGGCATCTTTCAACTCCAATCTGAATTCGAGCCGGCCGGTGATCAGGCTCAGGCTATTAAAAAACTGCTTCAAGGCTTGAAGCAGGATTTATCGTATCAAACTCTCTTAGGAGTTACCGGTTCGGGTAAAACTTTTACCGCCGCTAATTTAATTGCTGCTTATAATAAACCGGCTTTAGTAATTGCGCCCAATAAAGCTTTAGCCGCCCAGCTCTACCGTGAATATAAAAACTTCTTTCCCAATAATGCTGTCCACTACTTTGTCTCTTACTATGACTACTACCAACCAGAGGCCTATCTGCCCATCACTGATACCTATATTGATAAAGAAGCGATGATTAATGAAGAGATGGACAGACTGCGCCACGGCGCTACTTCCGCCCTCTTGAGTCGGCCCGATGTTATTATTGTTGCCTCCGTTTCTTGTATCTACAACCTCGGCGTGCCTTTAAATTATTTAGAAGCCTCGCTCCATTTAGAAAAAGGGAAGACTATTACCCGAGCAGATTTAATTAGACAACTGGTGGGGATGCAGTTTGAAAGAGTAAACGGGGAAGTAAAACGAGGACAATTTCGCGTTCGCGGCGATGCTTTTGAAATCCGACCGATGTCGGAAAATGTTGTCTATCGTGTGGACTTAGAGGAACAGACAATAAAAGATTTATGTATTATTGATAACACTAGTAAAAATATTATTGATAATCTGGAAGAGATGGTGATTTTTCCACCAAAGCATTTCATCTCCACTCAACCTCAGATTGAACAGGCTCTAAAGAACATTCAAGAAGAACTACAGGACCGCTTAGCCTATTTTAAAGCTAATGGCTTATATTTAGAAGCGGAAAGATTGGAACGGCGCACCCGTTACGATTTAGAGATGCTCCATACCCTCGGCTACTGCCACGGTATTGAAAACTATTCCCGTCAATTATCAGGAAAACTAGCCGGAGAAACTCCAGATGCCTTACTAAGCTATTTCCCCTGGAAAGACGGCAAGCCCGATTTTCTCACCATCATTGATGAGTCTCATATCACTATTCCGCAAATTAGAGGAATGTATAACGGCGATCGTTCTCGTAAAGATACGTTAGTTAAATACGGTTGGCGCCTGCCTAGTGCTTTAGATAACCGACCCTTAAAGTTTGCAGAATTTCAAAAACGAGTCGGCCCAGTGATTTTTACCACCGCTACCCCCGGCGACTATGAGAAAGAAAATTCCCAACAAATAGCCGAACAAATTATCCGACCCACCGGCCTAGTTGATCCGGAGATAGAAATCAGACCAGTATTTAATAAAGCTGAAAACTACAGCCAAATCAATGATATTATGGCGGAGGCAGAACTCTTAGCCGCTAAGAATGAACGCGTAATCATTAACACACTCACCAAAAAGCAAGCAGAAGATTTGAGCACCTTTCTTAATCAAAAAGGCCTAAAGGCTAACTACCTTCACTCTGATATCAAAACCTTTGAACGTACCGATATCCTCAAAGCTTTCCGAGAGGGCGCTTTTGATGTCCTTATTGGCGTTAATCTTCTACGTGAAGGCTTAGATCTACCAGAGGTAACTTTAGTCGCTATCTTAGATGCTGATCGCGAAGGCTTCCTGCGCAGCGAGACCTCACTAATGCAGACGATGGGCAGAGCCGCTCGTAATGTTTCCGGTAAAATTATCCTCTACGCCGACAAAGAAACAGATTCCATGAAAAGAGCGATAGCGGAATCCCGTCGCCGTCGCGAAAAACAACTGGCCTATAACCAAAAACACCATATTACCCCGAAGACTGTAATTAAAAAAATTGAGAGCCTGCTCGGTCTAGAAGAAGAAAGGGAAGAAATAGAGGAAAAAAGACAAAAAAAAGAAAAAGTTAAAAAACAAAAATATGGAAAACGAAAAACAGCGACCACTAGTCGGGGTGGGCGTGATGGTAAAAAATAAAAACGGTGAAATCCTTTTAGGCTTGCGTAAATCTCCTTACGGCGAGGGTACTTGGAGTTTCCCGGGCGGACACTTAGAATTTGGGGAAACAATGGCCCAGGCGGCTATCCGAGAAACCAAAGAGGAGACCGGTTTAGAAGTTTCCGAGCTGGAGTTAGTCTCCCTGGCTGACGAAATGGGGAGCCTAGATAAAGGCAAGCATTATGTTAATGTTGGCTTCTTAGCTAATTCCGTCTCCGGCGAACCGACAATAACAGAGCCGGAAAAATGGGAAAAATGGGAATGGTGTAACTTGAATAATTTACCAAAACCAATTTTTGAAGCGACTGGCCTAATGATTAAACGTTATTTAGCTGGTGTCACTTATGGAAATTTATAATGATTAAAAGTAATTAAATGCAAGATAAAATAATCATCCGCGGGGCGCGGATGCACAATTTAAAAAATATCAACCTGGAAATAACGCACAACAGCTTATCGGTTATTACCGGTGTTTCCGGATCAGGCAAGTCATCGCTGGCTTTTGATACAATTTTTGCTGAAGGGCAAAGACAATACGTAGAATCACTCTCGCCTTATATGCGTCAATTCTTAGGCCAGAAAAAACCGGCAGACGTTGATGAAATTTTAGGTTTAGCCCCGGCTATTTCTATTGACCAAAAGGCTTTATCCCACAACCCGCGCTCTACCGTCGGCACTCTTACCGAAATTCATGACTACCTGCGCGTGCTCTACGCCCGTGTTGGCGAAGTCTTCTGTCCGCATTGTGGCATCAAGATTGAAAAGCTTACCCTGGAAGAAATGATTGATATTATTATTTCCCGCGGCAAAGAATATCAAGAAAATTATGCCATAATTTTAAGTCCGGTGGTACGTGACCGTAAAGGGGAATACTACCAATTACTCTATGACTACCTTAAACTCGGTTATGCTGAAGCTCGGGTCGACGGAGAAGAAAAAAATCTGCGTGAAAGTATCAAACTAAATGCCAAGACCAAGCATAATATTGAAATTGTGATTGATAAAGTCATGCTCAGCGACGAAGGCCGCCTCTTTGAGGCAGTGGAAAACGCTTTGCAGTATAGCCAAGGCTTGGTGATTGTCAAATTTCAAAAACAAGAATTTTTGCTTTCTTCTAATTGGACCTGTCCCAATGATAGTTTTTCTTTTCCGGAAGTAGAGCCACGCCTCTTTTCCTTCAATTCGCCCCACGGCGCTTGCCCGCAGTGTTCAGGCTTAGGTAAAATTGGTTTTTCTGCCGATAAACTTTGTCCAGAATGTCAGGGCCAGCGACTCCGTCCCGAGTCTTTGTCGGTGAAAGTAAACGGCAAAAATATTGCCGCCGCCAGCCGCTTAAGTATTGATAAAGCCTATGATTTCTTCTGGAAGTATTATCAAAAGATGAATAAAAGACAACTAACCATCGCCGACAACGTGATGGGCCAAATCCTCAACCGCTTAGAGTTTTTAAATAAGGTCGGTTTGAACTATCTCTCTCTCGATCGGGAAGCGGAAAGTCTGTCTGGTGGGGAGGCTCAGCGCATCCGCTTGTCTTCGCAAATTGGCTCCCAGCTCTCCCGCACCCTCTATGTTTTAGACGAACCAACAATCGGTTTGCATGAACGCGATACCGAGCGCTTAATTAAAACTTTAGAAACTCTGCGCGATAAAAATAATACCGTTATTATTGTTGAGCATGATGAGCGTACTATTCTTGCCTCAGATTATTTAGTTGACCTCGGTCCCTTGGCTGGCGTTCATGGCGGCCAGATTGAAGCCATGGGGGAAACCGCTAAACTCTTGGCGGCGGAACAGAAGAAACCAGGCAGTCAATCGCTCACCATGCAATACCTGGCGGGACACAAAGAAATTGCCATCCCCGAAAAACGCCGCAGCCAAAACCACGGCAGTCTCAAGATTATTGGCGCAAAAGTAAATAATTTAAAAAATCTTAAAGCGGAAATACCGCTTGGCCGCTTGGTCGGCATTAGCGGCGTATCCGGTTCCGGAAAATCTTCTTTACTCTACGACGTTCTCTATAAGAATCTGTCTTATATTAAGAATAATCCTGGTAAAAAAAATAAGCTCAATGGACTCGATGAGCTTAAAGGAGCAGAATATGTTAATAAAATTGTGGTGATTGATCAGTCGCCGATTGGCCGGACTCCGCGTTCTAACCCTGCCACTTACACCGGCATTTTTACCCCCATCCGTGATTTCTTTGCCGCTTTGCCTGAAGCGAAGGAAAGAGCCTATTCCATCTCCCGCTTTTCCTTTAATCGACCGGGGGGACGCTGTGAAGCTTGCGAGGGGGCTGGTTCCAACTTAATTGAAATGCATTTCTTGCCCGCAGTTTTAGTGGAGTGTGAAGTCTGTCGTGGCCGCCGTTTTAACCGTGAAACCTTACAAGTTAAATATAAGGGTAAAAATATTGCTGATGTTTTAGAAATGACGATTGATGAAGCGATTGATTTATTTGATGGTAATTATTATATTACCGACAAACTCCGAGTGTTACAGTCAGTCGGTCTGGGTTATTTGAAACTAGGACAATCAGCGACAACATTGTCCGGCGGCGAAGCTCAGCGGGTAAAAATAGGCAAGGAGCTAACCCATACCCTGGGTAAACGCACCCTCTATCTCTTAGATGAACCGACTACCGGTCTTCACTATTATGATATCGACATGCTCTTAAATGTTTTAAATAAGCTGGTAGAGAAGGGAAACTCGGTTTTAGTGATAGAACACAACCTGCACATGCTTAAATCCATGGACTATCTTTTAGATTTAGGTCCGGACGGTGGCGATGCTGGTGGCAAACTAGTAGCTGCTGGTACGCCCGAAGAAGTAGCCGCTAATCCCAAAAGCTTAACCGGTCAGTACTTAAAAGAATGCCTCAAAGGCCAGAAAAAAGAAAAAACTGGGAAGATTCTTTAAAGTTACCTTTAAAGTTTCTTACCCAGTTCCGGCGAAGCGTGCTCTTACCGAGCTTTATTTTAGCTAGTAGCCAAGAACCGAATGCGAACATTCATGGTTGTGGCAGTCAGCTACAAGTCGCTTCTTTTTCTCCTTGCGGAG
>Ga0172367_10009569_pt1 | contig 10607 bp, 3 predicted proteins | sample Lak10m_FD_114542 | JGI IMG/M metagenome (GOLD analysis project Ga0172367, IMG submission 114542) | Freshwater microbial communities from Kabuno Bay, South-Kivu, Congo - kab_022012_10m | ecosystem: Environmental > Aquatic > Freshwater > Lake | place: Democratic Republic of the Congo: South-Kivu...
CCCTGAATGCCCTGGTCACCCTGTGATCCAGTGAAACCGATAATACCTTGTGAACCAGTGAACCCGGTATCACCCTGAATGCCTTGTGAACCAGTGAACCCGATAATACCTTGTGAACCAGTAAACCCAGTATTACCTTGAACGCCCTGGCTACCCGTAAAGCCTGTTGCGCCGACAGAGCCCGTGAAACCGATATCACCCTGAACGCCTTGGATACCTTGTGAACCAGTAAAGCCTGTAGTGCCCTGTGATCCTGTAAACCCTGTTGCGCCAACAGAGCCTGTGAAACCGATGTCGCCTTGAACACCCTGGATACCTTGTGAGCCAACAAACCCCGACTCGCCTCTCGAACCTGTGTAACCGACATCACCTTGACTACCTGTATATCCAAGTTCACCTTGAATACCCTGAATGCCTTGAGAACCCGTGTAACCGCGATCGCCCTGTGAACCAGTGAACCCGTTTATGCCTTGAGAACCAGTATAACCAACATTGCCTTGGACACCTTGTGAACCGGTGAAGCCTGTGTTGCCTTGTGAACCAGTGAACCCGGTATCGCCCTGAATGCCTTGTGAGCCAGCTGAACCGGTGAAGCCTGTTGCACCGACAGAGCCAGTAAAACCAACGTCGCCCTGAATGCCTTGAGCACCAATAGAGCCTGTGAAGCCTGTTGCACCAATAGAGCCTGTGTATCCAAGTTCACCCTGAGCGCCTTGTGAACCTGTATACCCAACATCACCACGGCTTCCAGTGTAACCAGCATTGCCCTGAGGCCCGGTAATACCTTGGGCTCCTGATAGGTCGCTAGTGTATGTGTATGAACTACCGTTCCACAAATATAAACGGCTGTTGTCTGGGTCTTCTACATCGCCAGTCTCGATGATTGCAAACTGGCCAGCGACAATACCTGATGGCGTGGTGTCTGCCGTTAATGTTGCAACAGATGCATATGTTTTTGCAATAGTAAATCCTAGACCAGTATCACCTTTTGATCCTGTGTAACCAACATCACCTTGAGTACCAACGGAACCAGTAAAGCCTGTAGCACCTTGTGAACCAGTAAACCCAGTATCACCTTGAACGCCTTGAACACCAACGGAACCAGTAAAGCCGGTTGTGCCTTGTGAACCAGTAAACCCAGTATTACCTTGAACGCCCTGGCTACCCGTAAAGCCAACTGCTCCGATTGACCCCGTAAAGCCTGTAGTGCCTTGGCTGCCTGTGTATCCAAGTTCACCCTGAATGCCTTGAATGCCTTGTGAACCAGTGAAACCTGTAGTGCCCTGTGAGCCTGTGTATCCCCGCTCAGCTGTTGTCCAAGATAGCGCTCCATTACCATCTGTTGATAGCACTTTGCCAGTTTGGCCTGTCTGAGATGGTAGAATACTGGCAGCTGCACCAGCAGCTGTTGTAGAACCGGTTCCACCGTGTTCCACTGGAACAACATCACCTGTGCGTGCTCGGCGAGTCTCGCCTGTTGAAGTTACATAAAGGGGTTTGATATCAGCCATAATACATCCAAAGTGAGTTTAGTATTCTATTATTTATGCTCGAGTGTACGATAAACACTACGTAACAATTTTGGGTCATTGGGTTGACAAAAATTGTTTATTCTTGTATAATACACCAAAAAGTACTATAAGGAAACATATGACTTCTATCGCAATCATTGATGTAATTGGGTTAACATACGACGGCACAACGCTATCCAAGCGAGGGCTTGGTGGTAGCGAAAGTGCTGTCATTCTGATGTCTAAAGAGCTTGCTGCTCTTGGATTTGATGTCACAGTGTTTAATAACTGTATTGACAGAGAGGCAACACCGGGTGTATATGATGGCGTGAAGTACGTTGACCTGAGCCATTTAAAAGAACAGAATGATTATGCATTTGATGTTGTGGTTTCGTCCAGAACAGTGTTCCCGTTCCTAACACCGAAGCACTATCCCGAGTTTGCTCATCGGTTTGATTGCAGTCTGTTTGCTAACATCAAATCAAAAGCCAAACACAAGGTTGTGTGGCTGCACGATACCTTCTGTCAAGGTGATCATCTGGTTGAGCAAATGGTTGTCGATGGTGACATCGATGAACTTTTCACTCTGTCTGACTTTCATACCACATATATTACCACCTGCAATCACGGCAACAAGCGGATGCCTGAAGTACTAAAGCGTAAGGTGTTCCAAACGCGTAATGGCGCTGTTCGTTATCCAGGTGAAGTTGATATCCGTGCTAAGGATCGCAACCTATTCGTTTATAACGCTTCCGTAACCAAAGGAATGTTACCACTCGTCAACAATGTTTGGCCACTGGTAAAACAGGCTATACCCACCGCAAAACTCAAAGTTATTGGTGGATACTATCGCTTCCGTGAAAATGCTGCTCCTGACGAGCAAGAAAAGACTTGGCGAACGATGGTTGCTGATCCAAAGTATGCTGAGATGGGCATTGAGTTTACTGGTATTATCAAACAGAGTGAGATTGCCGAAATCCTCAAACAAGCATCATTTATGTTGTATCCGTCCGAGTTCCCAGAAACATTTGGCATCTCCACACTGGAATCACTACTATACAACACCCCACTAATCACAACACGATTTGGTGCATTGGAGGAAACTGCTGTTGAGCAAGCAAGTTATTTTGTAGATTATCCTGCCGTTCCAAACGGGCTGTATCCAAACATTGATACGGTTGGACAATCGTTCAAGATTGCTCAAATGGCTATCAATGCGTATAACAACACATACCTGCATCAACAGAAGATGTATTATTGCAACATCGTGAAGGATGTTGCTGGCTGGGATACTGTGGCATTGCAGTGGAAGCAACACTTCTATAGGAAATTGGGCTTGTATCTATCCATTCACGACTATTATAAAGTATCCCAAATTAATGCTCGCATTCAGCAAGTATTCGGTCGCAGGTTCCATAACCCTGATGAGTTGTATATTCCGCGTAAGGCTGAACAGAAGATCGTGGTCATTGCCCCGATGTATAATGCAGAGCGATACATTACCAGGTGTATTGAGTCTGTTGGCACACAAGATTATAATAATTGGGAGATGGTCGTCATTGATGATGCGTCAACAGACAGATCATATCTAACAGCATATGATGCTGCAGCAAAATATGGTCGAGGGCGTGTTACGGTCATCTCAAATGATACAAATATGGGTGCTGTGTATAACCAGATCAATATCATTCGTGCTCATTGTGAGCCAGATGATATTGTGATGCTGCTGGATGGTGATGATAGTTTGGTTAACGATAACCAGATATTCCATATGTATAACAACCTATATGACGGCACAACAGAGTTCACATATGGTTCGATGTGGTCTATGGTGGACAATATTCCATTGATTGCACAACCATATCCTGAGCACATTAAGCAGAACAGAGCATATCGTGAGCACAAGTTCAACTGGAATATGCCATATACTCATCTCCGCACGTTCAAGGCATCGTTGCTGGATGATGTTGATGACAGCAACTTCCAAGACGAAAACGGCAACTGGTTCAAGGCTGGTGGGGATGGTGCTGTATTTTACACACTAATCGAACGAGCCAAACCGGATGCTGTTAAGGCTGTTACTGATATTGTTTACATGTATAATGACATGAACCCACTGAATGACTATAAGGTCAATGGTGAAGAGCAAACAAAAAACGCAACACAAATTTTATCAAAAAAGGCTGATATGACAACACAAGAAAAACCAACATCTGCTACGCTACCAGTTAGTGCATCAACAAAGAAGACAATCTTGATTGCTATTCCAACAAACAAGTATATTGAACCTGAAACAATGAAGTCAATTTATGACCAGGAAATTCCACCAGGTTATGAGACGACATTCCAGTTCTTTTATGGGTATCAAGTTGACCAAATCCGCAATCTGATTGCCGATTGGGCATTGAAGTTTGATTATCTATGGGCCGTTGACAGCGATATGTCATTCCCGCCAGATACACTGAAGCGACTACTGGCTCACGATAAAGATGTGGTGTCTGGGTTGTATATTCAACGCAAGCCAGGTCAGCATATTCTTGAGATTTATCGTCAAGGTCGCAATGTGCCGTATGCTGATATCAAGGGTCTTGGGTTGATTGAGGTTGATGGGTGCGGGTTTGGATGCGTGCTGGTCAAGAGTGAAGTAATCCGTGCTATTGGCTACCCACAGTTTGTGTATAAGTCTGCTATTGACCATCGCAATACAGTATCAGAGGACACATACTTCTGCCTGAAGGCCAAAGAAAAGGGTTATAAAGTCTGGGCTGACACATCTATTCTGTGTAACCATCATGGCTCTAGCGTGTTTGTTGTTGACGCCGCCCCAGTGAAAACAGCGTTTGATAGGCTGCTTGAGTTGAGCAATACACGATTGTTACCAACGGCGCATGTAAACTATCTTCACAAACTAGGACAAGATGGCATTCAACCAACTGTGATTTATGACATCGGTGCTTGTGTGCTTCACTGGACACGAGAGGCAGTTGGTGTATGGCCGCAAGCAAAATACTTTGCTTTTGATGCTATGGAAGAATCTGCTGATATCTTCAAGCACTTCAATGTTCCTCACTTCATTGGGGTGTTGAGTGATGAGGACGACAAGGAAGTGACATTCTACAAGAACGTGACACACCCTGGTGGTAACACATATTATCAAGAAAATCAAGAAATTAATCCAAATACTGTGAACTACTTCAATGACTCAAACAAGACTGTGCGTAAGACTGTTACACTGGATACCATTGTAAGGACGCAAGGATTGCCGTTGCCAGATCTAATCAAGATGGATGTTCAGGGTGCTGAATTGGATGTGCTCAAGGGTGCTGAAAACACGCTAAAACAATGTAATCATCTCATCCTCGAGTTACAGAAGGTGGAATATAATAAAGGTGCTCCACTGCGTGAAGAGGTATTTGAGTACTTGAAATCTATTGGATTTACTGGAACGTTTGTGCCGTTCAGTGACAATGGACCAGACGGGGATTTTTACTTCACTCGTCAATAACTAATGTGAATGATAGATAAAAAAAAGGGGCCTTTCGGCCCCTTTTTATTGCTACACTATACTACTGAACCATTATAGTTCGATTGGCATACCAATCTGTAGTGCTAGTGTTGTTGCTGTAACAGCAATACCAACTGGGGCGATGAAGCCTGATGTTGGTGGTGTTGTTGTTAGGCCACCTGCTGTGTCACCGCTTAGGAAGTAACGAGCACCTGGTGTTAGACCAGATAGACCTGCTACTGTACCAGCTGTAACAACCTTGCCGGAAGCAGAAACGATACCAGCAACCTTAGTTGTGGAAGCGCTGTTTGCTTGTGCCTTGGATACTACACCAGATGCTGAAACGTAAACTGCATCACCAACTGCAGCTGCAGATGTGTCAGCAGAAGTTGCAACGTTTGATGTATCAATTGCAACTGTACCAGCTGCTGTCAAACGACCCTTGCTATCAACAGTGAATGTTGGGATAGCTGTTGTGGAACCGTAAGAACCTGCTGTCACGCCAGTTGTTGATAGTTCAGCGTTACCTGATGTTAGTGTGAAGTCAGAACCGAAGCTAGCAACACCCTTCTGTGAAGAAGTTGCATCAGCTGCTGTAATAACTAGGTCTTCACCAACGATTGATGTGCTGATACCTTGAGCATTGTCGCCCATGATAGCAAATGCGCCACCAAGACCGGTTGTGAATGAACCTGTTTCACCTTCCATTGTGAGTTCGCTGTTAGCCAACATCGCATTGGTGATTGCAGATGTACCAATGTACAGACCGTCAGCATCCTTAGAGATACCACCAGCTGCCTTGAGCTCAACAGATAGTACGGAACCTTCACCAACTTCATCAGGTGTGAATGTTAGACCACCAGTAGATGATAGTTCAAGGTCCAGACGGTTACCTGTCTTCTTCAAACCTAGACCAGCAGTGATCTGACCTGTACCAGTGAACTGAACCCAATCGGTACCGTTAAACACATAACCAGCTTCTGTTGAGGAATCAAAGATTGCCCAACCGTCTTGTGGAGCTACACCAGCATCCCATGTATCAGTTGCTGTTGCTGTGTAGATCTTGTCATCAGTTGTATTGACGAAACGATCACCAGTTGTAGCTGTTGCTGGGTTGGATGCACCAACGCCAACAGCTGGCTCTTGCCATGATAGACCACCGGCTAGTGCATCAACATAACCCTTGGTAACAGCTTGTGTTGCTGATGTTGGAGCATCAGCTGGCAAGTATAGAGCGCCAGTCATTGTGTCGCCAGACTTGCTTACCTTGGTGTCGATGTTAGCTTGTAGAGTTGTATCAGCAGCAGCGCGAGCTGTAGCTTCAGCAGCTAGGTTGCTTGTTAGTGTGCTATCAGCATTTGCACGTGCAGTTGCTTCAGCAGCAATATTAGCCTGTAGTGTTACATCAGCAGCGGCGCGAGCAGCAGCTTCAGCATCAATGTTGGCTTGTAGTGTTGTGTCAGCTAGACCACGTGTTGTTGCTTCTGCGTCAATGTTAGCTTGTAGCGTGTTGTCTGCAGATGTACGAGCAGCGGATTCAGCACTGTCAGCAGCTTGGCGAGCAGATTGCTCTGCATCGATGTTAGCTTGTAGTGTTGTGTCAGCAGCGGCACGAGCAGCAGCTTCATCGGCTAGATCACCAGCAACTGCATCGATGTTAGCCTGTAGTGTTGCATCAGCAGCAATACGAGCTGTGATTTCTGCAGCGATAGCATCTGTGCTGCCGGATTCAAGACCAGAGATCAATGCACGGATGGATGTGTCTTCTGTTGCACGAGCTGTTGCTTCAGCAGCGATGGCGTTTGCACGAGCTGTTGCTTCAGTGTCAATTGCTGCTTGTAGTGTTGCATCAGCAGCGATACGAGCTAGTTCTTCATTGTCAAGGTTGGCCTGGAATGCACGAGATCCGATATCAGCATCCATCGTACTGAGGACGTTATCCAGGGACTGCAGGATGTCACCTAGGGCGCCGTAAGGACCATCTTCATTTTCCATATATGGCATGTTGGTTGCAACCCAATTACTATCGAATGAACCATCAGCATTGATAAAATCGCCCAATGAGCTTTCAATAGCATCGACTTCAGACTGTAGTGTGGCAACAGCAGCTGTACGAGCGGCAGCTTCAGCGTCGATTGCTGCTTGTAGTGTGCTATCAGCAGCTTCACGGGCTGTAACTTCAGATGCTAGACCAGATTCTAGTGTGTCAACACGACCGCTGAATACGCTGTCGATTGCAACTGTGAAACCAGTGTCAGCAGAACCTGTAACAGCGATCTGGTTAGCTGTGCCTAGAACAACAGAGTTTGTGTTGTCGATAACGTCAACACCACCTAGCAGGTTCCAAACTAGACCGTCGCCAGCGTTTGCATAGAATGCAGTGCCTGCACCAACCTTGAAGTAACCAGAAGTGCCAACCTTGTAGTAGTCACCAGCATCTTTACCACCAGCTGGAAGATCAGCTAGATCAGTTGCACCTTCGGCTGTTGCGTCACCGTTGACTGTGCCAACGTAGTTGAATGCAGAACCTAGAGCATTGATTTGGTTTTGTAGAGATGTGTCAGCAGCTTCGCGAGCTGTAGCTTCAGCAGCTAGAGCAGCACGGATGGATGTGTCTTCTGTTGAACGAGCATTAGCTTCAGCGGTGATGTTGCTTTGCAGTGTTGATTCAGCAGCTTGAGCACGGGATGCTTCTGCATCGATGTTAGCTTGCAGAGTTGTATCAGCAGCAGCACGTGTGTTTGCTTCAGCAGTGATGTTGCTTTGTAGTGTGCTGTCACCGTTTGCACGAGCAGTTGCTTCAGCAGCAATAGCAGCGTCACGAGCAGTAACTTCAGCAGCAATAGCAGCAGCTAGTTCTGCATCAGTTGCATAATCACCACCGAGGTTTGTGATCAATGCACGGATGGATGTGTCTTCTGCGGCACGAGCAGCAGCTTCTGCATCAATGTTAGCTTGCAGAGTTGTGTCAGCATTAGCACGGGCTGTCGCTTCTGCTGCAACAGCATTAGCACGGGCTGTCGCTTCTGCAAGGTCGCCAGCTACACGGGCTGTGACTTCGGTTAAGAGGTCAGCAGCTTTAGCAGCTGTTTCGTTAGGGGCTAGACCGAATACTGTATCACCGGCTTTGTGCTGTTGCAGTTCGCCTGTGAGTGGATTCAGTACGAGTACTTTCTTTTCTGCCATAATAATTCTCCTTAAATGGACTTGGTTAAAAATTTATCTTTATAAAGATACTGACGTGCACTTGCGTGCACAATCCAGTATATTTATTTATGAGAACAAACGAGAGTGTTTATGGGTATCGCACAAAAGCTGGTGTGTTAACCCAGCTATAGTTCGATTGGTGGTTCAATGTTGACATCAAATGCAGTTGGGCTTAATGCTTTGCCAACCTTGACGATGAACCCTGTCGTTGGTGGTGTTAGAGTTAAACCCATCCCACCGTCGCCGCGTAGGAAGTAATCGCGGCCACCATCAAGTCCGCCAGTATCACCAGTGAGAGCATCCCATTGTGCAGTGGATAGTTGAATGATTCCAGTGCACACTATCCTTCCTGGGTTGTCAATTAAGATGGATTCATCAGCAACCAACCCTGCAACACGGGTTTGCTCGTGTGTTGCGTTAGCAGTAGCCCTGTAGATGTTGTTGAAGTCGGAATCGCTGATGTATACAGGCATACCTTTGAATAGTGTTATGGAATCTCTGTTGATTTTAGTGTATTTTGCAACACTGAAATCTGACATTGTAATATCAACGATTCGTCCAAAGTTGTAGTTTTGGACGTATTCTGTGAATTTATCACTGATTAGCTGAATATCGCGAGATACAACTGGTAGTAGACCATAATTAGGTGTTGGCCTGGATATAACACCATCTGAACCGACTATGTATCCACCCAAGTCGGGTGACCCACCAGGATTGTCATTAACTGACATGTATGTCAGTGTTACGATCGGCTGGAATGAGTCAGGTGTTATTATTGCATCTACTGAGTAGAAAGAAAATGTTCCAGTTTCAAACATTCCAGTATCAAACACCACCACGTCACCCGTCTGTATGTTTAATCCTGTGAACACCCCCTCCAAATCTGTGAATGTTAGTGTACATTCCCAGCTCGTCATTTCGACGTTGACGGGGGTGGCTGTTGTGAGGTTTACTTTAGCTTGAAAATATATCTGAGACATCTCGTACCCTTCTTATAGTAGAATGAAGCGCCAACGGTATGCAATGTTAGCAACCAACCCTGTTTTTTGAACTGATACAATACCACCTGTTATTGAGTAGTTTTGGTTTGTTGTACCTTGCATCACTGAAGGGTTAGCTTCGTTAAACATATACATCACTGGGATAGGCATATCATTGGTGTTAGTGTTGCTGAATGGTTCTGGATACTTCAGTGCAAATCCAGTTGTGCTATTAAACGATGCATCGTATGATATTGACACACTCGTTAAGCGCAACCCTGACGCAACATTACCAAGAGTGATGTCTGATCCAGTTGTTGATACTGTAACAGCATCCAAATCCGTTTGTGACCCTTGAGCTACAATATTTATGCGAGCGGTAGCAGAACCGTTAACAATTGATGTCTTTCTGTAGATCAGGCCTCCTCCTCCACCACCCGATACAGTAACTGTGACATCATTGCCTGTTGCTGTAGCCGTTACACCTGTGCCAACAAAGTTGATTGATGATGCTGTTCCAGCAACAGTTGTTCCTTCTTCCTTAACTATCAGCGTTGTTGCTCCAGCTGAACCTGTGAAGCCTGTTGTACCTGCTGAACCCGTGAAACCTACACCTTGTGAACCAGTGTACCCGAGACCACCTTGAACACCTTGTGAACCAGTGTAACCTGTAGTACCAGTAGCTCCGACTGAGCCGGTGTAACCAATATCACCTTGAACACCTTGTGAACCGGTAAACCCTGTTGCACCAGTAGCTCCGACTGAGCCGGTGTAACCAATATCACCTTGAACACCTTGTGAACCGGTGAAGCCAGTAGTACCTGTTGCGCCGGCAGAGCCCGTGTAACCAACATTGCCTTGACTGCCGGTGAAACCTGTTGGACCAGCAACTGTCGATGCTGAACCGGTGTAACCAATATCACCTTGAACACCTTGTGAACCAGTGAAGCCAGTAGTACCTGTTGCACCTTGTGAACCAGTGAAGCCAGTAGTACCTGTTGCACCTTGTGAACCAGTGAAACCTACATCGCCTTGAATACCTTGGCTACCTGTAAAGCCGGTAGTACCTTGAGACCCGGTGTAGCCCACGCCCTGTGAACCTGTGAAACCAATATCACCCTGAACACCTTGTGAACCGGTAAACCCTGTTGCACCAGTTGCTCCAACAGAGCCGGTGTAACCAATATCACCTTGAACACCCTGTGAGCCAGTATAACCTACGCCCTGTGAACCAGTGTAACCAACGTCACCTTGGCTACCTGTGTAACCAACGTCACCCTGAATGCCCTGTGATCCAGTGAAACCTGTTGCTCCTGTTGCACCAACAGAACCAGTATACCCAACATCGCCTTGAACACCAGTTGAACCAGTGAAACCTGTTGTACCTTGTGAGCCGGTGAAACC
>Ga0172367_10009570_pt1 | contig 10607 bp, 8 predicted proteins | sample Lak10m_FD_114542 | JGI IMG/M metagenome (GOLD analysis project Ga0172367, IMG submission 114542) | Freshwater microbial communities from Kabuno Bay, South-Kivu, Congo - kab_022012_10m | ecosystem: Environmental > Aquatic > Freshwater > Lake | place: Democratic Republic of the Congo: South-Kivu...
ACGAACGCTTTGTCTTTCCCCGACAGACGCCGGTACTCGGACTTGCGCACCTTGTCGAGTGCCTCTCCGAGGTGCCGGATCACGTGGAACTTGTCGAACAGGATCGCGGCCTGGGGGGCATGTTCCTTCTTCTTCGTGGATTTCAAGAACGGCTTCCACATGTCCATCACGGCGATCTGGATCCCCTTGCTCTTCTTGGGTCCGAGCCACTTGTAGAAGGCGTCCATGGAAGCTTCCGAGCGGTCCGCGCCACCGAACCAGATCGGGCGCTCCCGGATCAGGTCGCTGACCACGATCCGGTAGGTGTGGCCCTTGCGGATCGACACTTCGTCGATCCCGATGATCTTTGGACCCGGGGTGCCGATACGCCGGAGCTGCTCCCGCATGTACTGCTTCTCCAGTTCCTTGACCGTGTGCCAGTCCAGGAACACTTCCTTGGCGATGTCCCGGATGCTGGAGGCGCGGCATCGCCGGCCGACAAAGTAAGCGAACCGCTTCGTGTAGAAGGGGTTGTCGGAGAGGAACTCCAACCTCTCCCGCTTCACCTTCCCGCACCGCCTGCACAGGACCCGGCGGACGGGAATCTCCAGGTACACCCGCGTGTCGCCGCAGGGAAGATCCCGGATGAGGCGGACCTTGTGATCGTAGAAGGTACGGTGAACCGTCCCGCAAGCGCCGCACAGAGTTTTTTCCCCCTCCGCGTAAGACGGAGGATGCGGGCCTTGGGGTCGCCGAAGATCCCTCGGACGATCGAGACGGGTCGGAAACCGGGGAACCGATAGGCATCGTGGAGGCGACGGTGTTTGCGCATGCGGAAATCTTGCCAGATATTTCGAGGAGAGAAAACACCATAACCTCCAAGTCCGTCAATACCTTACGGAGATGAGCGGGGTAAATTCACCCACTCATTTCCACGAAGAGCCAAAAATAAGAAGGGGCAATCCCGCTGGTATATCTACGTCACCTTCAAGGGCCGGCGTAAGCGGAAGGTTGCGGGGAACACGAAAGCCGCTGCCCTTCGATATCAGCGAGAACAGGAAAACCGCTTGGAGCGGGACAAGGGCGCATCCATCCGCGATAAAAAAGTCCCCTTCGATTACCTCTGCGATGAATACCTGAAATTTGCGGAAACCAATCTCGGCAATCGGACAGTTCGGGAACGGAGGATGGCGATTAAGGCCCATCTGAAACCGTTTTTCGTCTGTTACGCGGGGGATATTACCGAATTAGACGTAGAGGCATACAAGAAAACCCGCATGAAGTGGTCTCCCGCAACGATTAACAACGAATTAAAGGTTTTCTCCTGCATTCTAAAATTCGGGATCGAGTTCGGATACCTCGCCGATCTCCCGAAAATCAAGCGGCTGAAGGTCCCTGTCAAAAATCCGTTCTTCCTCTCCGAAGATCAGGTGGGGGCCGTCCTCTCGGCAGCGGAACCGCGTGTCCGCCCGATGATCCAGTTTCTAATCTTTACGGGAATGCGTAAGGGAGAGATGGCCCATCTGGAATGGAATGATATCGACTGGATGAGGCGGCAAATTAACATTCAACCGAAGAAGGATTGGCGTCCGAAGTCGGCCAGGTCACGGACCATTGAAATCAACGCACATGCGATGGAGGCGTTGCAGGAAGCGTATCGGAGAAACCAGAAACGGACTCCCCCTTCCCGGCTGGTGTTTCCGGGGCGCAAAGGCTACCTGGGGGACATTCGGGACGGGCTGCGCCATGCGTGCGACAAAGCCGGAATTGCGCGGGTGACGGTCCACCAGCTGCGCCATACGTGCGCATCTCTGATGGTGATGAAAGGAAGCGATCTCCCCTCGGTGGCGGCGACCCTCGGGCATCGGGATATCACGACGACGATGATCTACGCGCACCTGACGCAAGAGCATATTAAGAAGCAGATGGACAAGCTCGACGAGGTGAAAGTTCCGGCAATCTGCCCAAAATCTGCCCAAAATCCTCAGAAAACGAAAAAAGGGAAATCCGTAAAAAGCAGATTCCCCTTAAAAATTGCGATGGTGCCGAAGGCGGGATTTGAACCCGCACGGGTTTCCCCACCACCCCCTCAAGATGGCGTGTCTGCCAGTTCCACCACTTCGGCACGCGGCAGGAGGAACATCTTAATCCACGCCCGCGCCGGAAATCAAGACGAAGAAACCGGAGGGGACGCACCCCGGAGGCGGTTGCGGGTTCGCGATCCGGCGCGGTGATCTTCTGCCGGAACGATTTTCCTTCTTCCAAAACTTCTCGACAGCCTGTAGTCTTGTTCGGATAATTTTTTCCATCGGGGGAACGGATATGGAACAGGAAGAAGCGCCGCGTCGCGGCGGCTTGTACCGGAACGCGATCAGTCTTGTCGGCACGCTCATCTCGGCTGGAAGCATTCTCCTTATCGTCTTCGCGCTCGCACTCGAGTACAGCCTCAAGCGGCACAGCCCGTACATCGGCATCTTCACCTACATGCTGTTCCCGATGTTCTTCGGCCTGGGAGCGGTCGTCTTCCTGTACGGGATGCGGCATGAAAGCCTGCGCCGCCGCGCCATGGGGACCGATGAGGCGCTCGCCTACCCGCTGGTCGACCTGAACATCCCGAGGCACCGGAAGAGGTTCATCTACGTTGTGCTCGGAGGGACGTTCCTCTCCGTCTTCATGGCGTTCGTGACGTACAACGCCTTCCTGTACAGCGAATCCGTTTCCTTCTGCGGGACCCTGTGCCACACCGTGATGGAGCCCGAGCACGCCGCGTACCTGGCGTCGCCCCACGCAAGGGTGAGTTGCGTGGCCTGCCACGTCGGCCACGGCGCCTCCTGGTACGTCAAAGCGAAGATCTCGGGTCTGCGCCAGGTCCTCGCCGTGATGACGAAGTCGTACCCGCGCCCCATCCCGACGCCCATCGAGAATTTGCGCCCCGCACGGGAGACGTGCGAGGAGTGCCATTGGCCGGCCAAGTTTTTCGGCACCCAGTTGATGCAGATCCCCCACTTCCGGTACGACGAGAAGAACACCCCCGAACAGATCAGCCTGGGGGTGAAGACGGGGGGCGGGAGCGCCGCGCTCGGCGGAACGGCGGGAATCCACTGGCACATGATCATCCAGCACAAGGTGAGCTACATCGCCGTCGACCGCCAGAAGCAGGAGATCCCTTGGGTCGAGGTCCGCACCGCCCAGGGGGAACTGGTGGAGGAATATCTCAGCCTCGATTACAAGGGCAGCAAGGAACAGCTTGCCGCCGGCCGCAAGGAAGGGATGGATTGCATGGATTGCCACAACCGGCCCACGCACAACCATCTCCCGCCGGAGACCGCGGTGGACCGCGCCATGACGACCGGCCTCATCTCCCGCACGCTGCCATGGGTCAAGAAGGTTGTAGTGGACGCACTCGTGCACGAATATTCCACGAAGCAGAAGGCCCACGAGGGGTTGTCGGTGGAGATCACCGATTTCTACCGGAAGAAGTATCCATCCGTCCTGCAGGCGCGAAAAACCGACGTGGAAAAGGCGGTGATAACGGCGACCGAGATCTACGACCGCAGCGTCTTTCCCGACATGAAGGTGAACTGGAAGACCTACCCCTCCAACATCGGGCACAGGAACTGGCCGGGATGCTTCCGCTGCCACGACGGGCGCCACGTTTCGAAGAAGGGGAAGGTACTGAGCATGGAGTGCACTGAATGCCACACGATGCCGGAGCGCGGGCCGCTGATGCCCCTGGGCGCTGCTTCCGCCCCGGACTCGAAGATGGCCTGGCATCCCGTGCATCTTCAGGGAAAACACTCCCGGATCCTCTGCAACCAGTGTCACTCCGCCGGATACCGCCCGCCGTCCGAATGCGTGGAATGCCACAAGTTCAACACAGCGGCACCCATGATGAAGATGGGGTGCACGGATTGCCATCAGAAACCGGGGGAGGCGAAGCCCCTCACTGCGTGCAAGGAGTGCCACGACACGGTCAAGGGCCTCCACAAGAAGGGGGGGCATCCGGATACCGCCTGCATCGAGTGCCACAAGCCGCACGTGTGGGCCGTCACCGGGCGCGACCTGTGCCTTTCGTGCCACAGCGACATGAAGGACCACAACAAGGAAAAGGGCGCCTGCATCTCCTGCCACTCGTTCCGGGAGGCGGGGGCGAAAAAGAAGAAGTAAGGGGAGCCAAGCAGCCGGGAGCGGGGAGAGTATCTACCGATCCGTTTCCCGGCCGTCCGGAAGGGTCCCGGGGGCGATCCCCCCGGGACCGAACTTCTCCCGGATCCGGTCGACCGCGCGGTTGAGTTTTTCCCTCTTCTCCGGATCAGGGAATTTCGGCTGGTGAGCAGTTCCCGCGCCAGACCGGCCGAAGAGGCCGAGTTGCTCCATCCGTTCCTTCTTCCGGACTTCTCCCGCCGGAAGGAGCTTCGACACCGAGATGCCGAGCAGGCGCACGGCCCGTGCCCCAGCCTCGGTGTCGAGGAGCAGGTCCAGCGCGCACCGATAGATCGTTCCCCCGTCGTCGGTCGGGTCCGGCAAGGTGATCGCACGGGTCACCTGGACGAAGTCCTGGAACTTCACCTTCAGCGTGACCGTCCTCCCCCGGATCCCGTTGCGGCGCAGACGCGACGAAACCCGATCGGCGAGCGAAAGGAGCTCCCGCCGCATCGCCCCACGATCGCGCAGGTCGTGGTCGTAAGTGTCTTCGTGGCCGACCGACTTCGCCTCCCGTTCCGTCTCGACCGGGCGATCGTCGATCCCGCGCGACAGATCGTGCAGGTGCTCTCCGTGCGCGCCGAACGCTCGCACCAGCGTATTCCGCGACGAGCGGCGCAGATCCCCAATCGTCCGGATCCCTTGCCGCCGGAGCGTCTCCTCCGTCACCTTCCCGACTCCCCACAGTTTCCCCACGGGAAGCGGGTCAAGAAACGCCTGTTCCTCCCCGGGGCGAACGACCGTGAGGCCATCGGGCTTTCCCAGATCCGACGCGATCTTCGCAAGGAACTTGTTCGGGGCGACGCCGGCGGAAACGGTCAGTCCGGTTTCTTCACGGACCGCCGCCCTGATCTTCCGCGCCGCCTCTTCCGCGCCGCCGAACAGCCGCTCGCACCCCGTGACGTCGAGGAACGCCTCGTCGATGGAGAGCGGTTCGACCAGGGGGGTGAACCGGCGGTAGATTGCGAATACCACGTCGGAGATCTCCGCGTAACGGGACATCCGGACGGGCAGGAAAATCCCCTTCGGGCAGAGCCGCTTCGCCGATGCCGTCGGCATCGCCGAGTGGACTCCGAATTTGCGTGCCTCGTACGACGCGGCAGCCACGACGCCGCGACGCTCGTCGCCGCCGACGATGACCGGCAGCCCGCGCAGATCCGGGCGGTCGAGCGCCTCCACGGATGCGTAGAACGCATCGAGATCGAGGTGAAGGATGCTCCGCGCGGCGGGCTTGACATTCATGCCGGGCATTGAGGGTAGTAAGAGGACCGGACGAGGGGGCCGGACAACACGCGATCGAAGCCGATCCCGCGCGCAGCTTCCGCGAGGCGGTCGAACCGATCCGGGGAGACGTATTCGGACAGTGGAAGATGAACTTTCGAAGGGGGCAGGTACTGCCCCACCGTGATCGAGCGGCACCCCGCGATGAACAACTCCCGAAAAACATCGACCACTTCGGTTTCGGTCTCCCCGAACCCGACCATGATCCCGGATTTGAGCAGAAGGGAGGGACGCATCGCGGCGGCACGGCGGAGAAGATCGATGGATCGGCCGTACGAAGCGCCTTTCCGAACCACGGGATAGAGGCGCGGGACGGTCTCCACGTTGTGGGCGAGGATGTCGGGGGCGGCTTCGACGACGCACCTCAACGCATCGACGTTTCCGCCGAAATCCGGGACGAGCAACTCGACCGTGGCCCCCGGTGCTTCCCTCCGCAAGGCGCGCACGACGGAGGCGAAGTGCGCCGCCCCGCCGTCGGGAAGGTCGTCCCGGGTGACGGAAGTGACGACCACGTGCCGCCAGGAGAGCTCCGCCGCCGCACGCGCCACACGTTCCGGCTCGCTGTGATCGGGCGGAGCGGGCGTCCCGACGGTTACTCCGCAGAAGGCGCACCCCCGCGTGCAGAGGTCGCCGAGCAGGAGTACGGTCGCCGTTCCCGCTCCCCAACACTCCCCCACGTTGGGGCACCTGGCCTCCCGGCACACCGTCCGCAGGCCGAGCCTGGAGAGCGTCCCCGACACCTCCTCCACCCGTTTTCCCGAGGGAGCCCGCACCTTCAGCCAGCCGGGGCGTGACGGATTCACGCGAACCCCTCGAGGTGGCGTTCGCAGGCGGCGGCCACCGCCTCGCGCACCGCATCCATCGGCGGGGCGCTCCCCGCCTCCTCTGCGATCGACGTCGCTTCACGCCCCTTCAAGCCGCACAGGTTGATCCGCCGGAACCAGGAAAGGTCGGTCGTCACGTTCAAGGCGAAGCCGTGGTAGGTGACCCACCTCCGGATACCGATGCCGATGGAGGCGATCTTCCTCTCCCCCGCCCAGACGCCCGTAAGCCCCGCGATGCGTCGTGAATCGACGCCGAATCCCCGCACGGCGTCGATCAATGCCCCCTCGATGGAACGGACGAACTTGTGGACGTCCGGCTTTTCCATCAGGACGATCGGATAGCCGACGAGTTGCCCCGGGCCGTGGTAGGTGATGTCGCCTCCCCGCCCGACGCGCTCCAACCGTACGCCCTCCGCCGCAAGCGTTTCCCTCGGAACGAGAAGGTTCGCCTCGTTCCCCCCGCGTCCGAGGGTATAGACGTGTGGGTGCGTGAGAAAAATCATGGTGTCCGGGATTTTCCGGTCCGCCCTGCGGCACAGGTAGTCAAGCTGGAGATCCAGCGCCTCCCGGTACCCGACCTCCCCGAGCCAGACGATCTCCACGGAGCGCCCTTTCTCTCTACGAAAAATCCCCCGCTTCGAGGATCTCCCGGACGCGATACAGGAAGCCGTTCCCCGCCACGCCGTCGATGACGCGGTGGTCGTACGCACAGCAGAGGTACATCATCGGCCGGATTACGATGGAGTCTTCACCGCCCACGTCGATCACCACGGGCCGCTTCACGATCTGCCCAAGCCGGAGGATCCCCACCTGCGGCTGGTTGATGATCGGTGTGCCGAAGAGGTTCCCCTTGATTCCCGGGTTGGTGATGCTGAAGGTGCCTCCGGAGAGTTCGTCGGGGGATATCCGCCCGGATTTCGCCCGCGTTCCGAAGTCGTCCATCGCCGCGGAGATCTCCGGAAGTGACATCCGGTCGGTGTGCCGCAAAACCGGGACGAGAAGCCCTTTCTCCGTGTCGACCGCGACGGCGATGTGGATGTCCTTTTTCAACACCGTGCTCTCGCCGGACACGACGGCGTTCATGACCGGGGTCTCGCGGAGCGCTTTCGCCGCGGCGTGGATCACGAATGGAAGCCAGGTGAGGTTCAAGCCTTCCTTTTTCGCCGCGGCGCGATGCGCCGACACCCTGTGCATGTCAACCTCGGCGAAGATGTGGACGTGGGGCGAGGTGTGCTTGCTCCGGACCATGTGCTCGGCGATCCTCTTCCGGATCGGCGTCCAGGGAACGACCTGGTCTCCTTCGGCCTTGCCCTCCGGAGCTTTAGCGGCGGAGGGCGCCGCCACGCTCGCCGGGGGAACGAAGGACGGTTTCGGCGCGAGAGCGGGAGCCGGCTTCGGTCGAACATCCGGAGGGGCGACTCCGGAAGCGAGATATCCCTCGACGTCCCTCCTCGTCACGCGGCCGTCGATTCCGGTCCCCGGGATATTCGCCAGGTCCAGCCCGTGCTCTGCAGCCATCCTGCCCACCACGGGGGTGATCCGGACCCGTCCGGTAGCCGGAGGAGCCGACGGCGCGGGGGCGCCCGGCTCGACCCGCGGGGGCGCGGGGATCGGCGGCTCGGTGGTGCGCGCCATGTGGCCGGGAAACCCCTCGGTCTCCTCGTCCCACTTCTCCGTCACCTCGCCCGCGGGAAGGGAGGCCGACGGATCGGTTTCGAGCTTCGCCAGCACCGCCCGGATGGGGACCGTTTCTCCCGGTTTGACCAGTATCTGCGCGACCCGGCCCGCCGACGGCGAGGGGATCTCGGCGTCCACCTTGTCGGTGGATATCTCGAGGAGCGGCTGATCCTTCGCCACCAACATCCCCGCCTCCACGAGCCACTTCACCACGACCCCTTCCACCACGCTTTCCCCGAGCTGGGGCATCACGACGTCTACGAGCATCGCTTCACGCTCCTTGCGTTTAATAAGCGGCGAGTTTCCGGATCGCCCCGGTTATCTTCTCCTGGTTCGGCAGGACGTACTCCTCCATCGCCGGGGCGAACGGGGTGTGGGCGTCCCGGGCGCACAGCCGCATGACAGGCCCGTCCAGATCCTCGAAGCAATCCTGCGCTATCCGCGCGGCGACCTCCCCCCCGACCCCTCCGGTCAGGCGCGCCTCGTGGACGATCAGGACCTTCCCCGTCTTTCTCGCCGACGCCTTCACCGTCGCCCAGTCGATCGGCAGGAGGGTTCGCAGATCGATCACCTCGATGTCCACCTCGGCGGCCATGTCCCGCGCGGCCTTCATCACCGCGTGGACAGGGGCGCCGTAGGTGACGACGGTGAGGTCCCGCCCCTCCTTCCGGAGCGCGGCCTTTCCGATCGGGACCAGGTACTCCTCTGCCGGAATATCTTCCTTGATCCGCCGGTAAAGGAACTTGTGCTCGAGATAGATTACCGGGTCGTCATCCCGGACAGCGGACTTCAGGAGCCCTTTGGCGTCGTACGCCGTCGCCGGGGCGACCACCTTCAATCCGGGGACATGGCAGAACCACGCCTCCGGATTCTGCGAGTGGTACAGTCCTCCGTGGACCCCGCCGCCCGACGGCCCCCGGACCACGATCGAACAGGCGGCCTGTCCGCCGTGGCGATAGCGAAGCGTCGCGGCCGAGTTCACGACCTGGTCGAAGCCGCAGGAGATGAAGTCGATGAACTGCATCTCGAGGATCGGGCGCATCCCCTGGACCGCAAGCCCGACGCCGGCCCCCACGATCAGCGACTCGGAGATGGGCATGTCGACTACCCGGTCGGCACCGTGCTTCTCCTGCAGTCCCGCGGACGCCTTGAAGGCGCCGCCCATCACTCCGATGTCCTCCCCCATCAACAGGACGTTATTATCCCGCGCCAGCTCTTCGTCCATGGCCTGGCGGATCGCCTCGATGTAGGTGACGAGCATGGTTACGGGGCCTCCGTGTCGATCGGCATGGCGTACAGGTCGTCCATCGCTTCGTGCCCTTCGGGGGCAGGGCTGGCCTCCGCAAAGGTGACCGCCTCCTCCACGATCCGCGTCACCTCGTCGGTCGTCTCCTTCCGGATGGCGGCGATGTCGTACTTCCTCTTCTCAAGGTAGTTCTCCCACATGAAGATCGGGTCCCGGCTCTCCCAGGTGATCACCTCCTCCTCCGATCGGTAGTCCGCCCGGTCATGCTCGGAGTGGCCGTGATACCGATACGTCTTGCACTCGACCAGCGTAGGGCCCTCCCCCTTGCGCGCCCGGTCGATCGCCTTCCCGGCCGTCTTCATCACGGCGTGCAGGTCGTTCCCGTTCACGATCTCTCCCTTGAAGCCGTATCCCGCGGCGCGGTCCGCCACGTTGTCGACCCCGAACTGCAGCTCGTTCGGGGTGGAGTACGCGTAGAAGTTGTTCTCGCAGACGAAGACCACGGGGAGCTTGTGCACACCGGCGAAGTTCATCGCCTCGTGGACGTCCCCCCGGCTGCTCGCCCCCTCTCCGAAGAAGGAGATCGCCACGCGGTCCTCCTTGCGGATCTTGAACTTGTACGCCATCCCCGCCGCAACCGGTAACGTCGCGCCGAGACACGACGTCGCGCCGAAGATCCCTTTGGAAAGGTCGCCCCCGTGCAGGTAGGAGTCTTTCCCCTTCGCGTATCCGTCCCGCTTGCCGAAGACCTGCGCCATCAGCCGCTTCGGGTCGGCCCCCTTGACGAGATAGGCACCCAGGTCCCGGTGGAGCGGAAGGATCCAGTCGTCCCACCGCAGGTCGTGGCAGAAACCGACCGTCACCGCCTCCTGCCCCTTCCCTGAGTAGACCCCGCCCATGAGCTTCCCCTGCTTGTCCAGCGCGGAGACCCGGCCCTCGAATTCGCGGATGAGCCGGAGCCAGCGATACAGCTCCCGGTCTTTCTGCTCGGTCATGACGTCCTCTCGTGGAAGGTTATAGGTCGATCGCCTCGCCGCCCAGCATGAGCGCCGCCTCCCGGATCGCCTCCGGAAGTGTGGGGTGCGCGTGGACGGTTCGGCCGATCTCGTGGAACGTCGCCTCGAGGGACCGGGCAAGAGAGAGCTCCGCGATCATGTCCGGCGCCCCCACGCCGATGATGTGGCACCCGATCACCTCGCCGTACTTCGCCTCTGCGATCATCTTTACGAACCCTTCGGTGTGCCCGGAAGCGACCGCCTTCCCGAGCGCGGTGGACGGAAACTTCGACACCTTGTAGTCGATCCCGCGCCGCTTCGCCTCCTCCTCCGACACTCCGATCGTGGCGACCTCAGGGCGGCAGTAGACGCATGCGGGAATCCGGTCCGGATCGGGGCGGC
>Ga0172367_10009571_pt1 | contig 10607 bp, 12 predicted proteins | sample Lak10m_FD_114542 | JGI IMG/M metagenome (GOLD analysis project Ga0172367, IMG submission 114542) | Freshwater microbial communities from Kabuno Bay, South-Kivu, Congo - kab_022012_10m | ecosystem: Environmental > Aquatic > Freshwater > Lake | place: Democratic Republic of the Congo: South-Kivu...
AAATACTTTGCAGATGAGGTTGTTGCGTTGTTCATACCTTAGAAAGGAATACAGAAGTCTCTTCTAAGAGACCGGTGGCTTGAAATTAAACCGGATGGCAGTGAAAATTACTATTAGAATCAACACAGGGTTCTGTCGGATTTTCATAGGAAATTTGTGCACGCACACTGCCTGAACACAATAATATATAAGATACTATGCCATTTAAAAATAAAGTAGGTCGGCAGAAATTTTTCATTTGAACAACCCTCTTTGTTTGCACTTATCTTCAACACTCTTCTTATTTTTTAATTCTTTTTCGTATTGAATGGCGACACAGTAGGAAAGATCATTTGCCATTCCGACACCTTGATAGGATGTATCTACAATTTCTGGAATTTTACTTCGCTCTAGACATCGATTTAATATGGCTTTACCAAGCGATTCACACCTAACCTGATCAATATCAAAACATTGAACAAAATAAGATTTTTGATCACAGAGTTCGTCAATCACAATTTTATTAATCTGCTTAATCCAAGTTGAACGATTCACCTTAAATGGATCCATGCCAGCAAATACATAATAGGAAAAAATAGAGACAATCATCATGATCACAACAAGAACTCCCTAGTGATACCAATTCCGATTACAAAGTAGCTCAAGTCGCGACCGACTGAGCAACGATGGGATACGAAGTAAACGGAATTGGTATGGCTTGATTCATGATAGAACCTTTTTTTATCGATAACAATATTAATTTTTGGACTAGGATTTACGGAATTTTTTTCTTTTTAGAATTCGATGGTTTTTCCTTCATCGACCTAGCCGTCTGACTATTTCTATCAGAGATAAACACGAACTTGTGCAACTGGCAGATGGGCATCTCTGGCACATTTTCATCGAATGCACGATGAATTTACGAGCTTCCAAAGTAAAGGCATTATTAATAAGATTTCTTTTAATTCGAATTTTAAGGAAATAGCGCATTCACCTTTTGAATATCCAACTCACTCAGACCCTGGGCCTCTGGGATGAGTTGACCTTTGCGATCCAGTAAGCTTGGCTGCGGAAACTCGCTTGAAAGTATCTGCGAAGGATAATGCATAATGGAGCTTAAATCGTAGGGATACTGAACCCAAGGCTGCATCCATTTATCCGGCAAAATTTCGAACTGAGAGTGAAATTTCTGGGGGATATTATTCCACATGATTTGGACGTAATTATCTCTGTCGCTTCGACTGTGTTCGTGAATGAAACCCAGCGCATGAAGGACCTCATGCACAATACTTTGCCAGTCGCAATCTCCCGAAATAAAAATAGGTTGAAAACCCGAAATTTTTCCAACATAGGAAAGGCAATGCTCTTCCGTTGGCTGAAAAATCAAGGCATCGGAAACTCCCCGTTGAATCGGGAAAAATCGCAGCACTGTCAATTCGCTCAAATAACTCAAGGCCTGCAAGACTCTCTCTGGATGGGTCACCCGTTCATCGATACCATAATACAAACGAGAATTCGACCAGCGGGTGCTTGGCAAAGGCTCCGCAAAGCCAGTTTCAACATCCTCTTCTACTTTGCCTAGAAGAATGTCGCCTTGAGCGATGGCCATGCCATTGTAGACTTGAAATGCCACGGCCTTAACTCCGTCTGGTTTTTTTTCAATAACCTTTATTTTTTGAGGTGGCGGCGAAGGCAGAATTTTCAATTTGGTAGAACTTATTTTCTGATAGGGAATCGGAGTTTTTGTTTTAGTAAAGTGCAGATCATCATTTACTCTCGCTGCAATACGATGGGGCTTTGGCAATTTTTGTGGATCTGCTCTTCGAACCTGGTCCTGTTTGGAAGAGGGGCCGTTTCGTTCTCTAATTACAAAGAAACCAAACATCAATAGTACGATGAGAAAAATTGCGGACTTATTGGTCTTTGTAGGGAAACTCATCACTTACTTCCTTCATCGTTGAAAACCACTTAGGCAGTTTATTTTAGAAATGTTTGGAGGGTCGTCATACTATTAATAAGTTCTAATGTCTCTCTATGAAACCACAAATCCGTCGATATAAAAGAGACCCCTTTTCCAAAAAAAACCAAATACCATGTATCTAAATTTTTTGTTGAGATCTCTTATCCTTTTTTACGTACCATACTTCATCATATGATTACATTCAAATTTCTTACCATCATTTTCAATTGATATACTGAAGGAATATTGATCTGGTGTAATAGCTATTTTTTCATTAGGATTTTTAATATTTTCTAGGGTGCCATCCGGAAAAATATTCTTCTGCTGGGAACCTGTTCCCACAAAATTATCACTAACCAAATTTACACGGAAGGTTCTTGACGAATGCGATCCCTTCCATTCCAAATTGATCGGTAGCCCCAATTCAACGGTCATAGTCCCATAAGATTTACTCTTTACCTCCAAGGTACAGAGCTTATCCCCGGACCCTCCTTTATAAGTTATTCCTGACTCAAAATTAAAAGCTTGTGCCCCGGATACTATCAAAAAAGCAGAAATCATAAAAAAAGGTAAAATTCGTCGCATATTTGCTCCTTGTCCATTCCAGCTTTGTGGGAGAAATTTCCCATACTTCAACTTAGAACGGTTTAATGAAAAGACCCTTCTGCAGGACTTATACCAAATGTTAGTTCCATAAATTAGAGTTAGAGGAAATTAATTGTCTAAGTCAGTAATTAAGGTGTCACGATTCGTCACCCTTGGTTGGCCATTGGTGCCAAGGACCCAAGAGTCAAGACAAGCGCCCGCTCGTGGCATCAATGGCACTCCCCAATTGAAAAAGGTCATCAAAGCGATAGCCCTTTTGGACTATAGTTACTAAATTTCAAAAAAGGATCCAGCTTCAAGAAAATAAAAGTAATGTTATTTATTATTTTGTCCTTCTCCGTAACTTATGATACTTGACCTCCTCCTAATAGGAGGAAAAAATGAAAAAACTGACATACGCCTTATTTGTATTCGCCCACGCAAACTTTGCCTTTGCAGAAGGAAGCTCTAAAATTGATAAAATTGAAAATGCTTACACTTCATGTATGAACAATGCTACGAGCACTCTTGGCTATAAAAATTGCATCGGTACTGCTTATGATGAAGCTGATGCCGAATTAAACAAAGTTTATAAATCTATAACTAGTCCCCTTAAGAAACAGAATGATCCTGACAGCGTTGAAATTCTCAAACGCCTAGTCGAAGCCCAAAGAGCTTGGATCACATTCAGAGACGCTAATTGTAAATTAGCAGGGATTCAAATGCTAAATGGATCAGGCGAAAGTCCAATTGTCGGTGGTTGTATTGTAACCTCTACAATTTCGAGGGTTCGGGAGCTTCAAAATTTATTTGGCGACCAATAAGCTGAATTTCAGATTTTAACAACTTTTCTTTCAGAAATTTTGGGGTAATCCGATGGTTTACTCCAAAATTAAATGAAGTTCAGTAAAATCTTTCGAATTATTATGCCAAATCAATTCCCCCATTTTCCTTTGGGATAGCCATCAGAAAAATTGGAAATTCTACAGAAAACTCTTTAATTTGTAACACCTAATACCAAACTCAGTTAAAAAGTAGACCAAGGCGGCTAGGAGGAAACCGCGGAGGCGCAGTACCTCTGCGTCGCACAGGGTGACGACGCAGCCAACGATGGTCTACGAATTAAATGAGTTTGGTAGTATGGTATAAGAACTTTAATGGTACTATATTAATGGTATAGTACGCACGATTCATTTTAATTTTTGATTGAGTACGAATTCATAAGTATGAAGGATCGCACTCAATGTTTTAAAACAAGCAAATTCGAAATTTGAAAAATGGGAACGGGTGCTCCATCCACCTATATGAGCATCGGATTTCAAACGATGGCTTAAGGGCAGATATCCATTTAAGGCCAATACCCAATCACAAAGTAAATTACTAGTTCGACCATTTCCATCGTAAAAAGGATGAAGTGTCACTAGCCAATAACGAAGACGACTGGCCCAGATTAATGGGTTTTCTTGATCCCCTTTTGATAGAAGATTTTCGCGAAATATTTTGAGACCCTTTTTTAGTTCTTCAATTGAACAAGCCTTATGATTGCCGATCCAAACCTCATCTTCGCGTAGCACGCCACAGTGTTCAGGACTGATTATTTGATTTAAATATACTACATCATCCCAGCTGGGCAACTGCCCCCAATTTACCTTATCACTCACGTAGAGATTCGCTTGCTCCCAGGCTTGATGGCCCCCTTTTTTTAAAGTTCCTGAACTCCACCTACGATAGGGACCTAAAATTTGCGAAGAATGCAAAACCTGCTCCACTGGCAATTCTGTAAAACGCTGGTTGAGTTGATCAATTTCTTCAATCAGCACATCACACTCTCTTGAATGAAGCGGTTCATCCATCTTTGAAAACATGGTTATTTTTTTTCTTCCACTTTCTTTAATTTACCCTCAAAAATTTCGGTAACCCATTGGTTATCGGTAAAAACTTCTAAACCGTCTACGAATCGTCCCTTAAGTTCGATATTGCCATCTTTAAAAACTCGAAATTGCATCGTCATCGGTTCACAATTTGTATTTGTCGAATTACAACTATGCATATTGTATACCTTAGGCTGAAAATTCTCATCTGCCGAAGGACGGTTAACTAAATCCAAAATTACTTGATCGTCTTCTCCTCCAAGGGAAGTATGATATGGGTATTTATCATTCACTTTGCCCTTGCTTTCAAAATAGAAATTTCCTTCATACTCAGCAACAAGTTGATTTAAATAAGTCGGTCTTAAATTTGATTTGTATAATCGTAAGAAAACGCTTCCTTCCAGAAGACCCTCTTTTGAATCTTTAAATCTAGCTGGAAGATCCAAATTATAAATTATGCTCCTATCTTTGAGGTCATTGAGTTTTGGTTGAATCATTCCCAAAACTGGTGTTTGGAGTGCGGCACTGACATTTGCTGAAGTTGCAAGAAACATTGCTAAAATAGATTTGTTTATATTCTGATTCTTCATAATCAAACTCCTTTAAGAACAACTGATTTTTGTTGAAGCAGGCCGTTTAGCCAGCTTTTAGAGATTTATAAGGCCAAAGAAAATAAAAAACTAATGTTATTAAATTATATTTTTGATAACATATTTGTTATGGATAATTTATATCGTCTTCGTATTTTTGCTCATATCTGTAAGACTTTAAATTTTACGGAATCTGCTCGGCAATTGCATTTGGCTCAACCTGCCATTTCAAGGCATATCAAAAGCCTAGAAGATGAATTGGGGCGCACTTTGTTTTTACGACAAAAAAGGAAAGTTCAATTGACTCAAGAAGGACGATCACTTTTGCTACAAATTGATCCTCTGCTTTCAGAGTTTGATCGAATCTTTAATGATTTTATTCTCGAAAAGACAACGGTAGCTGGAATTTTAAGGATTGGCAGTATTTTCGAAGCAGGGACCTATCTTTACATGGATCATCTGATTCGATTCCAAAGTTCTTTTCCACAAATTGAAATTCGAATAGAGTTTGGTTCATCAGATCGTCTGTTTCAAAAGATCTCAATGGGCGAAATAGACTTTGCCTTAGTAAGCCGCCTACAAAATGATTCTTCGATTGCTAGTTTTACTTTATTTCGCGATCATCCTGTCTTAGTCGGGAATAGCACCAAAAAAAAAATAGATTCTGAAAATAAGATTCCTTTGATCTCTTATCGCGAAGAAGATTATTACACTGATGAGTTCTTAAAGAGAAAATGGAGTTCCGCCCAACGTAAAAATATTCAGTATCTCGGAAGCGTGAGTTCCCATGAGGCGATGTTATATTGGGCTTTAAAAAGCAATGCCTATTGCATTGTTCCCCATTCTTCCTACCTTAGATCTCGTTATCGCAATGAATTGAAAATTTTCGATGAGGATAGCAAGGAAAGCTCCCTTAATTTGATTTATTTAAAAACAACCATGACGGAACTACGAAAGAAGATATTTCTTCAAAATATGCAAGATTTTTTAAATCATAATCAGGTCTCTTGATTTTTCAACAAAGTATCGATTAAATCTTATAAAGTGAATTTCCGCTGAAGGAAATTCGAAGGAGACCAATGAAAGAAATAATTTATCTGCAAAAATTGCTTTTTTCATTGATCTTTTTTCTGTTGGGCAGCAAGGCTCAGGCCTTCAATTGCAAGACCCTCAATTCAAATGGCCTTTTAAATAGAGTTTATTCAGATAAACCCGTCTCCAGCGACGATAAGAATGCGGTTACCGTGGATTTTTCTCTCACTGAGGATGGAAAACTTCGCGTTTTTTTTAAAGTTTCCTCCAAATCTATTTTTGCAAAAAAAATTCTCGATACCAATGAATACCCTTATCAGTTTGACGTCGTCGAAGTATTTATTTCAACAAATAAAGACCATGCCCAACACTTACCTTACTTTGAAATCGAATTGAGTCCTTACGATCAAGTATTTCAAGTCAGAGTCGATGACTTGAAAAAGCCATTTAAAAATGGAATTGATCTCGACCTAGAGCATCATACGGAAGTCTCCGACAATGGATGGTCTGGCACCCTACTCATTCCCCTGAAAAAATTGAATTGGGATGGCGACCCCCTATCTATTGTGGGAAATGCTTATTCTGTGTTGGGTCAAAGGCACCATCGTGAGTACTGGAGTTTATTTCTTCCTAAACAAATAAAGCCCCGATTTCATCTTCCAGAGTTTTTCTGCCCTCTGCTAGTAAAGAAGAATTGATTTGAAATTTTTCTGAAGGCCGTAACTGGTGTCAATAGGTCGAGATTTTTTTGGCTTATTCATTGCAAGGTCCTTCTCAATTCTGGAACTTGGTGCATTAAGCACCTGCTCTAAAAAAACAAAATAGGAGGATTTTATGCGCTTAAATATGAGATTTGCATTGACCTTAGCAGGTTCAATTCTAGCATGTGGATTGGTTTTCGCAGAGGAAACGTATAGTAGTAAATTACAATTTTATCCACCGCCTCATCATCATGATGACCATTCTTATCCTCCCCGGGGATTTTTTCAATGCACTCTTGTAGCATCTGGCTATAGCTTTGATGGAAGAGGAGATAATGAGTATGAAGCAAAAAAAGAGGCTTTCCAAAGTTGTTACCGAGCGGCAGAACGCTGGGGACGTGAAAAGGAATGCTGGAGCGGCACCTATTATTGCGATTATTACCGATAACTAGATTGTTTCAAAAAAAGGAGACTTATGGACTCCTTAGTGGAGTTCACTGTCGGATCACTCCAAGTGGAGACTATTTGGCCCCCTTCAACTGATCCTTGGCACTTAATAATCCTGAGGAAGGGGCGCAGTACAATATATTTTGATGGGCCCAGTTTCCAAGATTCTTAATTTTAGACTGCCCCTCTAAATTTCGCCATAATAAGCGAGCTGGAACATAGGGCTCTCTCGAAGTTCTTTCTCTAGCATCCGACTCCGCCTCCGATTGAGTGATGAGGGAAATAAAGCCACGCCCTTCGCCTAAAAGGGCGTCCGAATTTTCCGAAACTGCAGCCAGAAAAAGCGACTGAATCGAAAGTCGATCCTCTGTTGAATGAATCGAATCTTCGTTAAATATTGTAACATTTTCGTAAGAAAGATTTTTGGGATTGACGATCACAATGGATTTTTTATAGTCAGTGCTTTCCGAATCACAAAAAGAAAATCTTGTACTACGGTAATCGTAGAGAAGGGCGTCAATATTTAAAATATTGCGGGTTATTTTTTTAATCAATCTTTGACAAGAGTCTGGAAGGCGAGCACCGCCATTTACAAAGAAGGGAGTGAGATTCGCTGTATTTTCGTTGGAATACACTACTAAAGGGCAAGAAAACTGCAAAAATACATTATTGGCTGCGGTGGTATCTGGAAGTTCCTCTTTGGAAGACTGGACGTCCGCGATTTGAGGAAAATTGCTCACATCCAATATTTGAGTTCCGATGGGGAGTTTTATTTGGACAAGTTGATAATTCCACGGTAACTCAGGTACATCTGCGGTACTGCCACCATATTCCCATGTAGCCACCGGATCTATGGAGAAATAAAAACCATTTCCCAAAGTACCAGTTATACCACGCACGTCACCATAAGACCTCCAATAATATTCGGCCATTTTACGAACGTTTTCTTGAGCCACTTCACCATCCCCAAGCTCACCGTGTGAATTCCAATGAAAAAAAAGGGTTGGATGATTCAATATTAGGACATGTTTTTTAAAAAATAGAACGGCATCAGTAATATCAATACCATCATAAAGTATAGGAGTAGGTGCAGCCTGGACTTTCTGAGGAATCAAGATTCCCAACAAAGAAGAAATGATAGGTACAATAAGAAACAACAACATAGGTTGCAATTTAGCGAAATGTACTTCTATTGCATAAAAACATAATCTTCGTAACATAAGATTTATCAAGATATCAGAAACAAATTTTATTTTCTAGATGTTATTTTTATGACAGCGGGACAAAAAATTCCTCTCTCGGACCTCCCATTGAGGTGCGTCTTGAAAAGTCAGAAAACCTGGTGCCAATTTGACTTGGCTAAGTATTTGCAGTTTATGATTTTTCTAAAGTGAGGTGGTTCGTAAGTGCACCACTTCCATTTACTAACAGGACAGGGGGTATTATGGCAGCAAGAAAAAACTTTACACTAATTTTAGGTGGGTTTTATTTGGTTTTGGGAGTGGCTTTCGCTCAGGCCGCTGAAATTGAAAGTGAAAAATGTACTGATGCTGTATGCGCAGATGAGAAGTCGAATGTGCTAAATCAGGATGAAGTTGTTGGTGATATTTCTGGTATTTCTAATTTTCGCTCACCAGGGTATCCGCCACCTAGCGGGGATATTCGACCCATCCCTCCGGGCGGCGGTGGTCATAGACCTCCCCCTCCGGGTGGTGGCGGGTATTATCCTCCTCCCGGTGGTGGACATCGACCACCCCCTCCAGGCGGTGGCGGATATTATCCTCCTCCCGGTGGCGGACATCGACCACCCCCTCCAGGCGGTGGCGGGTATTATCCTCCTCCCGGTGGCGGTTACCGACCACCCCAACCTCCTCCTCCACGAGGATATTTTCAATGTACGCTTGTTGCATCGGGATATAGCTTTTACGGCACGGGCTATAGCGAGTATGAAGCTCAAAGAAATGCTTTTCGATCTTGCTACCAAGTGGCAGAACGGTACGGAAGACAAGGTGAGTGTTGGAACGGTAGCTACTACTGCAATTATCGCTAGATACTGACAGCTTTAAAAAATAACCCAGTCCAGGTCCTATAAATTGACATGGCCTGGGTTTGTTCTATTTGGATCTTCATTGCGAAGGCTGATGCGTTTGTTATACTAAATCCGATTACTTCGCATTCCATCGTTGTTCGCTGGGTCGCCTTGTGCGGTCTGCTGGGAGCCTGACCTTCCCGTCTTTGACTCCCAACTTCATCTCATCTGTTTCCTTGCAACTGTCCACTTTTACAGGTACCCAAAACCAAATTCATTTAATTCCTTGACCGCCGCATCGCAGACCCTGTTTTGCTTTGGTGCGATTCTGAGGAAGGTATTGCGCTTTCGCGGATTCTTCCTCGGCACCTTGGTCTATTTTTTAATTGAGCTTGGTATTACTTGAGATCAATTCCTCGCTTAATTTTTTCTAATACGATTTTCTTTCTTTCAATTTCAATCATCATTTTTCTCGATTTTCTTTCAATTTCAGATTTAGGTGGGCCTAGGCGCTCCTCAGCTTCTTGATTTAGTGATTCCATTTCCCCTTCTGACATCATTGTTAATACCCTGCCCGCCTGTTCTTCTTCACGGGCTCGCTTCTCTGCCATATACTCAATGTATTGGTCTTGGGCTTGGGCCTGAAAGCCCATAAATCCAGGAACGCGGTAAAAGCCGTCCCGAATCAAAGTTTTCTCTATAAAGACGTGAGGTGTGTTTAATCCCTTTGTGCCTTTAGTTATTAAGTGATAGGCAATGTGATCAAGAGACTCTTGAAGAAGTTCTTCATCCTTAAATTTTCCTGACCGCAATATTTTTACCAAATGATTATATGTAAAACCAAATTGGGCGAGACGCTCAATATCAAAGTTGTGGGCTTTGCTCATTATTTTTTCATCATCGGAAAGGTCTCCTGGAGTAGGAGTATTATTAATATAATTAACTCCTCCTCCTTCTGGTCCGACGTTAGTCCGACGTTCTGTCCGATGTTTCGATAGGTCAGGTGAAAGGGGACCTACCATTTTACTTAAATTAAAGAGTGCATGGTAGACAGCTCTGGATAAGCTGAATCGCACCCAGCCATTTCGCCCATCTTTAGATTCAATTTTGGAGACTAAATTCTTTTCCATTACGCGTGAAATGACCTTGTATGCATTTTTCCTAATGGCTTCCGCATTGTTACCATTTATGCCACAGGCCTCCGCGATATCACGAAGTGCAATTCTAGGTGTTTCAAGGGAGCCCATTGATTCACATAATTGGTAGGTAAATCGCATGAAGGCGAACTCCTGGGTGCCAAGTCTCTCGAGTCTAGCTGATTCATCCTGTTCCTGTCCTACGTTTGTCCGATGTTGTGTCCTATGTTCGCCCGACGTTAAGGCGACGTTTGCCCGATGTTTGTCCGATGTTACT
>Ga0172367_10009575_pt1 | contig 10602 bp, 12 predicted proteins | sample Lak10m_FD_114542 | JGI IMG/M metagenome (GOLD analysis project Ga0172367, IMG submission 114542) | Freshwater microbial communities from Kabuno Bay, South-Kivu, Congo - kab_022012_10m | ecosystem: Environmental > Aquatic > Freshwater > Lake | place: Democratic Republic of the Congo: South-Kivu...
ACGACGTCCTGGCGGGCGCGCGAGATGACTGCGGCCAACTTGCGTGCTGCGTCAGTATCTCCGGCCCGGTCAGCATTGACCAAAGCCCGCTCAAGTTCTTGAAGGGTTGCCATTAGCGGCCGCCTCCGTATTTCTTGACGAGGTCATCAATCTCAGTCGGGCCCGGTTGGGCAGCAGGCGTGTCAGGCACGGACAACGTGGCAGGTGCGCCAAACTTGTCCATGGTGTTCTTGCGCGCTTTCTGAGTTAGGCGTTGCACCTCAAGCAAGTTGTTGATCAACTGCTGCGGCGACTGACGTAGACTAAGCGACTGCAGCGATGACTGGAGAGTGGCCAAGTCCTTGTCAGACAGGGCGCCTTTCATCTCACCGATGCGGGACATGGTGATTTGGCTGCCCAGTGTATTGATCGTTTCCTCGAAGTCGGCCACGTCCTGGCTGAGCGTTGGCATGCGGGAACTGATCGGCCCGGTGGCCGATGTGATAGTGCCGGTGAAGCCAGTCGGTTTGCCAGCCTTGTCGCGACCGGTGACCGACATGTTGAGTGCCTTCTCAACCGTATTGAGCAGGTTGTCGGCTTGGGCGGCGGCCGTACTGGCTTCAGCCACTTTGCCACGAACAGCCTCATCACGCTTCTGCTCCATCTCTTGAACCTTGAGTTGGAGTTCGCGCCTCTTAAGGTCGTTGCCCTCACGAGAGATCTGTGCGTTGAGCGCAGCGATGCCAGCGTTCTGCTTGGCGATCTTGATGTCTTCCTGAATCTTAGTGATGTCCCAGCCCTTCTTTTGGATGTCGAGGGCCGCGTTCGACTCAGCGAACTTAGCGGCCACAGCAGCAGATTGGGCCTTGGCCTGCGACTCAGTCAACTCAGCATCTGCCTTCTCAAGGGCCGTGCTGCCGGTAGCGAACTTCGTCCAGCGGTCGGGATCAACAGCCGACAGCACCAAACCAAGTTGACTTTGCACAGCCTTGGGGTCGCCCTCAAGAGCTTGGCGCATAACCTGCATCTTCTGCGTAGGTTGGCCACTGTTCTCCATGGCCGCGATGCGCTGGTCAAGCAGGTCCTTGGCCACCTGCACGTTGCCGCTGCGGATGGCGTTGAACGCTTGTGAACCAGCCAGGAACTCAGAATCCTGTTGGTCCTTGTTCAACATCTCCCACGACTGCTTGAATGCCTCGCGCTGCTGTGGGTACTTGGCCGACAGGGCGGCGAATGCTTGCGGCGTCGGATTGTCAAGCGTGGTCTGCAGGTCCTTGGCATACTGGACGCGCGCCTCTTCAGCGCGTTGAGTCTCAGCGCGTTGCTCGCGCATCTGACGAATGCCAGAACCAAGTTTCAGACCTTCGAGAAGACTTTGACCTAGGTCAACTTGAGGCATTGCTGCCATGTAGTTGATCGGACCTTGCGGAGGATTGATTGCCATGTTCGTTGTCCTTAGAAGAAGCCTGCGACCGTACCACCGATCTTCAGGATGTCACCGAACGTCTGGCGAGGCACGCTACCGGCTGCGATGGCGGCACCTGCCTGGGCGGCGCCACCTTGCTGCAGCAGGTTGGCTACGTTAGAACCCGTCTCCATGCCGGCGGCAGCTTGGCCGGCGGCAGAAGCCTGACCGATCTTGGTCAAACCACCGAGGCGGCCGTACTGCTGTTCGATGAGGGCTGACAGGATCTGCGGGCGAAACTGGGCAAGTGCTGCTTGCGTGTTGCCGCCACGCAGACCACCGGTGGCTGACGCTTGCTGCAACAGCGCGTTCTCACCTTGTTGGACAAGACTGGCGAACTCAGGCGACTGCTCCAGTGCCGAGATGGCTTGTTGCTGAGCTTCAGGTCCTTTGAGACCAACCAAAGCCTGCTGGCCAGCCATGCTGCCTTCGCCTGCGGCCACGTACGGGGCCATGAGTTCGACCAACTTGTCGAACTGGCGACGCTGCTCCTCGACCCCGGCCATCGAGGCCTGGTACTGAAGTTGGCCAGCCTGTTCGGCTGCTTGCCCAGCTTGTTTTGCACCGGTGATGCCACCGACGACGTCACCGATGAAGTCTCCGACGAAACTCATGCTTGGCTCCAATCTTGACGCGTCATGCCCAAGATGTAGAGGCCTTTCACGTGGCCACTTTGAACGCAGGCGTCACGGCGAAAGCCCTCGAGTTTCATCCCGAGCTTGAGGCAGTAGTTTTTTGCTGATTCCAGACCTTCAATGATGTATGCAGTCACGCGCAAGATGGGGCGTGACTCGAAGGCCCAGCGTAGGAACTCGCGGCCAAGCCGGCGAGAATGTGGAACTGCTGACTTTTTCAACAGCGAGTGGAGTTCTAACTCCACAGATGTTTGCTGGATGGCCATAAAGGCACCAGAAAACTTGCCGTCAACCGTCGCGGTCAGGTAGGTGACCAGAGGGTGGTGAATGGGCGCAGCCGGGCGGTGGTCGTGACCGACCTTGGTGATGTAGGTGTCAGAGTACACCTCTTGCAGGTGATCTTCAGTAATACCTTCAGAAACAGCGACAGCCAGCATCCACATTCTCCTTGTTCAGGGCGGTTGTGAGCTGCTGGCTGCTCGATCGGCTCAGCTGTTGTGAATCTGGTTCACAACTAGGATGGATCCTACTACGAATCCGCCTAGTTGTAAACACTTTTAGGCGATTTCGCATTAAACCGTTTGTTCGTACCAATTGATCGCTGCAAGGATGTTCGACGTACCTGATACGGAGGTACAAACGATGGACAGGATATCCTGGTTGGCTGCGAGTGCGTCGATCTGGCGAAGGACAAACGGGTTGCGAATGTCGATATCGCCGCGAGCGATTCCACGTGTAGAGCCGGAGCCAGATGTTACATAATCAGAAAGAATCATAGTCCCGCCTGTTACTGTTGTACCTGCTACGTCATATTCGACCGCTGAATTCGTGCCCACAGAAGTCCACGAAGGAGAGCCGCCCAAAGTCCCACCAATCACAATCTCATAAAGGGCGCTGTTGGACGATGCATTGAGACTGAAGTCGGCCAGTTCGATATGCGCCCGGTTAGTACGGCTGTTGAATGTAGCCTTGGGTCGGATAGAGAGCACTGCCCGGCGAGTAGTAACGGCAACAGATGCTGTTCCTCTGTTGGCTGTAAGCGGGAAGCCGCGTGCCTCTTTGCCGCCTTCCGACTGCACCGACGCGCACACCATCTGGATCGTGCCCCCGGACTGTGCTTTCAACGCCTTGAGGAAGATACCGTTAGCGGAGTCAAAGTAGCCGCTACGCGCAACACAGTCGGTCGTTTCCTGCCGAATCTCGTACCGCACAGGCAGATTGAACGTCTGTGTGTATGGCACAGTCAGTACGTTCGCGTTCAGGAACTGGTGTGCAGGGTAGAGAACGCCGTCAACGTCAAAGCCAACGACCACCCGCCCAACACCCAACCACTGAGCCTGAATGACCAGAATCTGTGTCTTGGTGAAATCGAGCGTGATACCGCTCGGCCCAGTACCGTCAAATTTGTCGATGTTCCAAGACGATTGCGCCACCTCATTATCGACCACGCTCCCGCTAGTCGAAGTCCTGCGAACTAGGGACATTGTTGAACTAGCCCCCGGAGCGAAGATGCCGGTCATGAAGATCAGGTGCGACTTGCCTGGGATGTAACGGCAGTACTGCCGGGACTGTAGGGTAGCGTAGTGGCCGTCAGTGGATGAGCAGGTAATCGGTGTCATCCGGGTATTAGCATCTGTTGGACCTACTGCATTACCCGCACTTGACGCAGAGCCATTGGATGACATGGATGTGTACGTGCCGTTGGCTGCGCCATCCCATACCCGTAGCGTGTCTAAACCATACTCCTGTTGAGCATCGAACAATGTTGTCGGAGTTGACACCCGTAGACGGCCAAAAGCGTCAAGTGCTACCGTATCTGCGATGCTGATTGGTACTACGCCTGAAACCGCAACTGCACCGCTCACAGGCACAGGAGTAGCCCGTAGTTCTGCGTCGGTCAGCGGGCCGGCCACGGCGACCGGGCTTGCTCTTAACTCAGCGTCGGTCAGCGGGCCGGCCACGGCGACCGGGCTCGCCCTAAGTTCTGCATCGGTCAGGCCTCCAAGTATTAAGCTCATGCGAAGCTCCAAGTGCTCGCGGAGGTGCAGCGCATAGCCACCGTTGATCCGCGACGGTTAAGGATAATTGTCGTTTCTGCTGGGTCTGACGGGGTAGGCACGCTGTCGCCCGCAGCCGTCTCGATGGTCACGTCGCCAGCAACGCCTAATGTTATGTCCCACGTCCGCCCTACAATATCCGCCGCGCATTTGGGTAATGTCACCGTAAGACCTGAAGCGCCCGCCACTATCCAATAAGCTTCAGTATCACACTGGTGATCAGCCATAATCAGGATGCCTGCCGGATTTTCCAGCGCGGAAATTCTGGCGTCCAGCGTTGCAATAGAGTCGGCAGACTCGTTAGCCTGCCCGAACAGCCTCTCGAACTGCTTGACCTGCTCGTGGTTCTTGAGGAACGTGGCGAGCTGATCGCGGGTGAGGTTGAGCTTTTGCGTTGCCATGGTCAATACGCCAGTGGTTCGACTTGAGCTTCAAGTCGCATAAATGCCAAGTGGGCGTCGCTCGTACCACGGAACCGTTGGATCCGCCAGTTACGCATAAACCCTTGCTGCAACCAGAGCAGACGCTCCAGACTGTGCCCTATCTTACCGGCACGAATGGCCTGATCTTGACTCCAAGCCAAGCCGTCGAGCGAGTAGCTGGTGGTGATAATCGGGTCGGCCCCGAGTGAGACGCGACCAGTCAAGGCGACAAGTTCAAGTTCGCTGAAAATGGCGCCATTGCCCTCGTTGTACACGATCGTCGTACCAAACTCCCAACGCACTGGTTGGCCCCAGTGGTGGCCGACGGTGTCGTCAAGGTAGCCGATGTTGCTCGACTGAGGATCGCCTACCAACCACTTATCGTAGGCCCAGACCAGGTTGCGCGCGCGGTACTGGCTAAACCCCGCGACCGCCGTTGTCAGCGTAAACCAGACCTGCACCTCCATCTCAGCCGAGGAGGCCGCGTCGTAGACCAACGTGCGGTCAGGCAGGTGCACGTACAGATGCTGGTGGTTCTTGTCGTTGCGCGCCTCCAACTTGACGGTGGTTAACTGGGCCTCGGTGAACTGCAACAGGATCTCGTCAACCTCCTGGGTGCTGATCTTGTTGGCGGAGGCGTTCGAGCCCATGTAGATACCCGGCGCCTCGTTGCGACCTGAGCCGAGGAACGCGACCATCTCCATGTAGACACAGCAACCAAAGGTGCCGATGGCGCCCTTCTGGATCTGAGCACCATCGATGCGCTGGAACGGGAAGAAGTCCCCGCCGACGTTGTCGAACACCTCGATGGTGTTGCGATTCAGAGCGTAGACCTCGTTGCGCAACTTGAGCAGGGCAACTACCGGATCTGGGTCAACCTCAGACGATCCATACTTGAGCGGGTTAACCTGCGTCGGGTCGTTGAGCTCTGTGACAACCAGGTTAGTCCCGTCAGTCGTCATGAAGTAGCCGTCGACCCAGCAGAAGTCAAGCACGACGCCAAGGTCTGGGTCGGTCACTTGCGTGAGCGTGCCGTTCCAGTAGTACAGGCGGCCACCAGAGGCGATGGCCAGGCGGTCGAAGCTGTAGTCCATCGTCACCAGCGTGTTGACGGGGCCGCCAACGTCACCCAGAACGGTCACAGCGCCATTGCTGGCCACGGTCACGAGCTTGGTGCCCATGACGCGGTAGCAGACGCCGTTCCAGTTGATGCCGCCACGATCTACCCCAGGGCCAGAACCGTTGGCCACAATGCCATCGCCCGGGCGTAGGTAGCCGTTGCTGACGCCCTGCTTCTTCGGGGCGGGTACCATGTTGACCGGGTACGACGTGCGCAGGTCAGGTCCGTTGTCAGTGTAGATGCCGTTGACGATGGGGATTTGCATTCAGTTCACCTTAGGCGATGCGGTACCAGCTGTTCGTGGCCGCGTAGTAGCGCACACGGAAGAAGTCCTCGGCCGACAACGTACTGGGTGCGCCAAACGCCGCAGCAGCACCGTTCAATGCCAGCGTGAAAGCGGTGATCTGCTGAGTGGTCGTGATGAGCACCTCAGTGCCGTCAGGCGTCTGCGTATTCAGCGGCAAGGTGACTGTGCCGGTGGCCAGCGTGCCGGCAGGCTGAATGATCAACCACTGCTGCTCGCTGACCGGCGTCTGGATGGCGACGTTGAAACCAGTGCCAGGCGTGGTGAACTGGGTCGACAACGTCGGGCTGGCGAATGACTGCTGGAAGAACGCCAGCAGCTGACTGATCGGCAGGCGTCGCGCGTCGCCGTTGTTCGGCGTAAAGACAGGGATCTGGTCGCCAGGCGAGACCTGACTGAGGACCGGAAGTTGATTGATTTGAGGCATGACAGCTCCTTAGTTGAATTGGATCGGGCCGTCTTGGCCGGCAAGCACCGGGTCCACAGGCGGGTTGACAAACGGGTTGTCGTAGTTGTTCCAAGGTTTGTTCCCTGCGCCAACAGGAAGGGCCCCAGGGAACTGCTGTTCCATCGGCATGGCAGCTCGTGAGAGCAAGACCTCGTAACCAGCCCTGGCGGCCGCTTTGGTCACGTCCTGAGGCTGTCTGCCAAGACCTCCGGCAATCCGCAGGGCCAAGTTGGTGTAGATGGCCTCGTTGGCTGAGTCGGGGACCAGGGTTTCCTCATCAAGGTTGCTGTCTTGTGGACTCGACGGCAGTGGGTAACCTAACCGGATGCCCTTACCGTTCCACAAAGCCATCATAGCGTCGAGTTTGCGCAGGGCGCTGTCAAGTTGCTGAGGCTGCAGGTCGAAGACGTAAGCAGCCAGCCCGATTTCTTCAAATGCTTGCGTCACGAATTGGCGCTTAGTCCAACCCATATCAGCTCTCCAGATGTTTGGTGATCAACTTCAGCAGTTTGGCGTCAGTTGTCTTGTCAGTGAACGCGATGCCGAGCTCAGTGGCCTTGGCTTCAAGTTCATCGCGGGTCGCAGGTTGGTCGTCCTTGGCCTCTTCCACGGCTTCTTGAGTCTGCTCAGTGGGTTTGGGCAGCAGGCGGCGGTTCACGCCATCAAGCGGGCGCGACGGTTTGAAGCGGCGCCCAGACTTTTTCGACGGCTTTTTGCTCGGTGCAACCTCGCCCGCGGCCTCTTTGGCCTCAGCGAAGGTGGTAAACCAACCGGATGCAAGTTTGGTGCCGAGTTCTTCCTGAGTCTTGACCTGAGCGTAGGCGTAGGTGCCTTGACCTGGCTTCCGGTGTGGACCAGGGCAACGGTAGACGAGTGATGGAAAGTTCATTTTTTCCCCTTCTTCATCGGAGTCTTGCCTGGTTTGCCGGCCTTCTTGGCCGCCTCACGGGCAGTGCTCAATGCAATTGCCACGGCTTGCTTTTGAGGCTTACCGGCCTTCATCTCCTTACTGATATTGCTTGAGATGGATTTCTGTGAGTAACCTTTTTTCAACGGCATGGTGGTCTCCTTAATGGAGAGGAGGGAGGCCGAAGCCTCCCGTCCTCAGTTGCTTACTGGTTGAACAGCAGGATACCGCTCATCTCAGGTTGCTTGTTGACCACACCGAACAGCGTGTCGAGACGGTACAGAGTCGTCATGCTGTTGATGTCGTACCACTTCTGCATGACCAGCTCGATGCCCTGGTCGGTGCTGGCGCGCATCACTGCGGTGCCGGCATCGGTCGGGACGGCGTAGCGGCCGGGCAGAATCTCCAGCGCGTCCCGCTGCCAGAACGGGTTGATGTTCGTGGCATTGACGTTGAGCCAGGTGAACGGCGCAGCTGCAGCAGGAGTCACGACGCAGTTCTTGTACTGAGCTTCGGCGTCCGTACCGCCCTGGTTGCTGATGATACCCGGGGTGATGACCAGATGGGTACCGTCGACAACCTGAACGACGCGGAAGGTCTTCAGCTGACCAGTCGACTGCTTGGTGATGTGATGCACAGCCTCGACACCGTCGATCGTGAACGCGTCGCCAGCCACGATGCCACCAGTGTTGTCCACGGTGATGGTCTGGAAGCGGTTGTCCACGTTCTGGGTTTCACCGGTCAGGGCGGTCGAGGTGGCAGACGGCACCAGGTAGTTGTTGGCCGCAGCTTGAGTGTCAATCAAAGTGGCACCACCACCGGCCGCAGCGATGCGGTTGGCGTAGTCCATCTTGTAGGTGTCAAAGCCAGCCACCATGCCGACGTAGGAGCGCTCATAAGCCTTGTCAGACTTCTGATTGCCGAAGCTGCGGGTCACAGCCGCCAGGTTGCCGGCCAGACCGTTGTAGTCACGGCTGGACAGGGCCAGGAAGCGGCCGAAGTTCACCACACCTTGCTCGTTCATGACCGAGTCGGCCAGGGCCACGTCGTCGTAGTCGCCGGCAGCACCGGCGACGCCGACCACCAGGGAACCCTGAGCAGCAGCCACGTTCATGATAGCGAGGTTGATGTCGCTGGCCAGCTTCTGCTTGGCGGCGTCACCCAGACGATTCTCTTGCAGCGCGTCACGCAGCTCGAGAGCAGTCATGGTCCAAGGCACGGTCTTGCTGAAGCCCAAGGTAGCAGGCACAGCCAGCTGGGTCATGTCCTGGTACGAACCTGCGATCGACACGCCGGGAGTCGAGCTGATCGACTGAGCGATGTACGGCATCGGGCGCCAGATGACGTTGTTGGTGCGCTCCATCATGGTGGAGTCGGTGTTGTAGATGCTGACGTTGCGCGACAGCACCAGTGCGTCCTGGAAGCCTTCCAGAAGGTTTTCGAACGCGACGCGTTCTTCTTTGCTAAATGCGTTTGCCATGTTTGGCTCCTATTTCAAGATCAAGATTTGGTTGCTTCGCGCTTCTGCCGTTTGTACTGGAGGACCTTGGTGTAGTCTCCGGTCTTCTCGGCGTCGGCGCGGAGCCGCTCGAGGGTTGAGTCCACCGCGCCAGATTTGGGTCCAGTTCCCTGGAGCGTCTTCTCAGGCGGAGGCGGTGCTTTGCGATTGGTCACTTTCAATTGAGTCTCCAGTTTGCCGACCGCAATAGCGAACTTCACGGGGTCGGTGATTGATGCAAGCTCCTTGGCCTTCTTCGGGTTTTTGCCCAGCGCGTAGACCACGAGAGCGGGGTTGTCAGCTCCTTGCACGATGATGCCTTGCTGCGTGACGTTGAACTGGTCTTGCATGGCCAACTCGGCGTCATCGAAGTCCTTGACCTTAAGCTCAGCTTTCGCCTTGCCGTAATCATCGAGCTTCTTCTTCCAAGCTTGCTCAGCTTCCTGTTCTTTCTCACGCGCTTTGCGCTCAGCCTCATCGGCTGCTCGCTTGCGGTCGTACCAGGCGGCCAACTCCTGCTCGAATTTCTCAGTGTCGTAGTCAAAGTCGTCGAGAGTTGGTTTCTTGCCCAGCGCTGCCGGTTTGGTCTCAGCAGGTACTTTGGCTCGTTTCAACTCGTCTTCAAGTTCTTTGATGCGGCGCTGATCTTCGCGGTTCTTCTTGCGCAGTTCTCGTACCCATTCAGGTGCATGAGCTGCTTCATCTTGAGGCGGCGATTCCTCACCAATCGAGACCACAACTTCATCGTCATCAGACTCAGCTGCCTGCCCGTCGACTTGCTGCTCACCTTCGCCAGCGGCTTGCTCGGTCGCGTTTGCTTCCTCGCCCTCACCAGCTTCGGTGCTCTGCTGCTCGTCATCGAGCGTCGCAACCTCATCGTCCTCGACGATCGGTGGTTCGACTGTTACTGCCTTCTTTCCCATAGTGGACCCCATGTATCAACTCACCCAAAGAAGCGGCTGGGTGGGTGCCGCGTAACTCATACTTGCGGAGGCGGTTCAACCGCCACCACAGAAACTTCAGGACTCGGCTGCGGTGCCACGCCGAATCGGTCAATGACTTCCAGTGCCTGCTTCTGGTCCATGGCGTCGACCTCAGACACGGTCTTGAGGGTCTTGGCCTTGGTCTCCTCGGCCTTGGCCACTGTGAGCACGGTGTCAGCGCGAGAACGCTGGGCGTTGGCCGCAGCCTCCTGGGCCGCAGCCTGCAGGTACAGAGTCTGGGCGTCAGGTTTGGCGTTCTGAGCTTCCTGAATGAGAGTTCGCTTCTCCTCATCAGTCGGTTCGACGACACCCAAGCGCAGCAGCTTCTTGCGGAAGTAGTCACGCACCTCGGTGATGCCCTCGCCTTCCATGTTCATCATGGCCATGGCCGACAGCACCTGCAAGGTCTCAGGGTCCTGCGTGATCTGCATCATGCCGGTCAGGGCACGGACGGTGGCGGCGCGCTTGCTGGAGCTGGACGGGCCAACCTGCACAGCCACGTCGAACTCAGCCTCAGACAGGTCGTTCTCGACTTCGACTTCACCTTCTTCGCCGATCATGGGTTTGACCAGCTCGACTTGGCTCATCTCGCCTTGCTCGCCGATGCCCTTCATCTTGCGGCCTTCCTCGACGTAGACCTCCTTGGCCATGCTGAGCCAGATTTCGCCGCAGTGCTGGACGCCCTTGGCGAAGTTGCTCATGTAGATGAAGGCCTGCATGTCGAGCTTGTTCTGGATCAGCTCAACCGCCTTACCCGAGATGTTGGACTCGAGCTTCTCGGCCG
>Ga0172367_10009576_pt1 | contig 10602 bp, 8 predicted proteins | sample Lak10m_FD_114542 | JGI IMG/M metagenome (GOLD analysis project Ga0172367, IMG submission 114542) | Freshwater microbial communities from Kabuno Bay, South-Kivu, Congo - kab_022012_10m | ecosystem: Environmental > Aquatic > Freshwater > Lake | place: Democratic Republic of the Congo: South-Kivu...
GAATTATTTGATTCAGAGATGGACCTCTCCCTGATTGATTTTATGCAATTACATGTTTTTAGTAATCATTATTTATGTGATAACTGGCAACCTTATTTTAAGAAGGGAACACATATTTTTTCTATATGTAGTGTAGTTTCAAATGAACCCCGCTATGATAGTCCTGCTTACAGTATTTCAAAGGCTGCCCAGTTGTCATGGACAAAAATGCTCAGGAGAAACTTCCTGGAAAAGGAAATTAAGGTAACGGCGGTATTGCCGGGACAAACACTAACTTCCTCCTGGGAAGGGATTTCAGTTGCATCCAATAGAATATTAGCTGCTGATGCGGTGACAGAAGCTGTCTGGAAGGCCTGGGCAATGCCTGGTAATGCGGTAATTGAAGAAATAGTTATTCGTCCACAAAAAGGGGATTTATAAGATGTGTAAAATTTTGATAACTGGCGTTAGCCGCGGCATAGGTCTTGAACTTTTAAGCCATTTCCTGGAAGATAAAGAGAATGAGGTTATTTCTGTCTCGAGAAGTGCTCCAGATTTTTCAGCTCCGATTTTTGCAGGAGCTTTGGAGGAGAATCGATTATTCCCCTTTGAAATGGATCTGGTGAGGGGTGAATTTTCCAGCATGAATGCTTCTTTAAATTCGTTTGGACAGCTTGATATACTAATTAATAATGCTGGATTATTAATCAATAAACCCTTTATTGAACAAACGGAGGAAGATTGGCAAAATCAATTTAATGTCAATGTATTTAGCCCTGCCAGGTTGATTCGGTATCTATATCCATGGTTACTTTTAAGTGGTAATGCACATGTTGTAAATATCGGTTCCATGGGTGGTTTTCAGGGAAGCAGTAAATTTTCAGGGCTGAGTGCTTACAGTGCTTCAAAAGCTGCCTTGGGTACTTTAACAGAGTGTCTGGCGGTGGAATTCGGCGGAAAAGGTATTTTTGTTAATGCCTTAGCTTTGGGTGCAGTTCAAACAGAGATGTTAGCGCAGGCCTTTCCAGGTTATGAAGCCCCGGTTAATGCCAAAAAAATGGCCGGGTATATAGCTCATTTCGCGTTGAACGGACATCAATTTTTTAATGGAAAACAGATCCCGGTTTCTTTTTCAACGCCTTAACCCTTTAAAGTTGGCGCATTGGTTTAAATTTACTTACAGGCTTGATAATGTTTATAATAGCTTCCTTATCACTTATTACGGGCTATCCATACATCATTTTCATTTGATTTAAACGGAAAGGCTTCGGGAAAGACATTTAATATAGGATGAATCGGTGGATGTTGAGCTCTTAACACGTTGAATAACAGTAAGCCGTTAGGTTCCATACAATCTTTTAATGCTTCAAGGTATTCAGAAGAGAAAAAATCTAAAGGAGTTAAATGATCGTTGAAAACATCAAAACAAATCAGATCAAATTTTTCTTCTGTGTAAAATGGAAATGCCAGAGCATCTGCCTGAATGGTGCTTATGGATGAATTTAAAAATTGAAGGGTATATTTTTCAGCTAAATAAATCACTTGCTCGTCCAGTTCAATCGCTGTGTAATAGGCGTTAACGCCCATTTTCTTCTCTAGTAAATAAGGAATACTGCCTAATCCAAGACCGAGTAAAAGGACTTCTTTTTTCTCTTTAATTTCAATACTGAGGTAGTTAAAAACATCGCGAAACTGGGTGTACAGGTCATCCCAGGAATAAATGGCATTTTCTGAATATAATTGAAAACGACCTCTGTGATAGCAAACCGTGAGAGGTAATTGTTGATTGCTCAAAATGGTTTCTAAAGGTAATTCAAAAAAATAGCTCAGTATTTTCTTCCAGGCCGGGATGTTACTTCTGTTTATTTCTCCCACGGTCTTTGTCCGGCAGTTTTCTCATAAATTTTCAGAAGTAACAGCCTTTGTTGAATCGTTAAATCAGCTTGTCTTCTCGTCATCATTTGTTCAGCAGCTCTAAAGGCGTCTTCCGGAGAAAAAGAAAATCCTACCTGTCCATTTTCTGATGCTGCGAAGGAAGGTATAAAGCGAGGTGCAATACCTGGAGTCAGGGTGTTTGCGCAAATACCAGTGACTGAACCTGGTGTAAATACAGTACCATTGGCCGTTTTAGTATGGTCTCCCAAAACAGCTCCCATTGACTGAGTGCCTGTAAGGATAAATGCTTCATCACTTTCACTCCACATTTCTATCTCATCATAAGTATGCTGAACACTGGCTGCTTGTGTTCCGGCTCCCAAATTGCACCAGTTACCTATGATACTGTGCCCAAGATATCCTTCATAGGATTTATTGCTGTAGCCCTGAAAAAGGGAGGATTCAATTTCACCTCCGATTTTACAAAATGGACCGGTTGCTACTGGTCCGTAAATCTTACTTCCCATCCGTAAAATGGAATTTTCACCCAAAGCAAAGGGTCCTCTGATAAAGCATCCTTCTAAAATGACAGCATTTCTGGAAAGATATATCGGTCCTGTGGTGGTATTTAAGTAAGCCCCCTGAACATTTGCTCCAACTTCAATAAATAACCTGTCTGCAGGACCTGTAAGTGTATTGCCCGGAGGCAAAGGCATTGATTTTCTTTCCCTGCCCAATAAACGAAAATCATCAATAATGGCAGCTTCATTTAAGAGAATTAAATCTGTTAATGAGCTGATTTTTAAAAAAGGGGTGTCCTGCAAATCCTGAGCATCCAATTCTTCAATTGCTTCGTCATCAATCAGTTTTCGCAATTGTTTTTGATCTAACTTGGCAACCACCAATTGATCTTCATGTAAAAAAGCTTCATTAATGTCCATCTGCCTGATCAACGCAACCAAAGCATCAGAAGGCAAAACGGCACCATTGATAACATAATTTTCAGCTTCATATTCCAGCGGGTAGAATTCCGAAAGGTAATCTTGTGTAACTACGCTTACAGGGTATCCAAGATAATGAGACCATTTTTCTCTAATAGTCAATAAGCCAATCCGTAAATCACAGACCGGACGATTATGCGTGAGAGGCAACAACTGCTCACGTACTTCTCCATCAAATAGGATAACTTGTGCCATACATTATTTTTTCCGGCATTAATTAATACACAAAAAGTCCCAACCGAAGTAAGATTGGGACTTTTTTGTTCAAAAAAGAGGCATTAAATCTCTTTGTTGAACTTCGTATTCCCGAATTTTTTGTTAAATTTATCAATACGACCAGCCGTATCAACAAATTTCATTTTTCCGGTAAAAAATGGGTGAGAATTATTGGAAATCTCCAGTTTAACTAAAGGGTACTCATTTCCATCTTCCCATACTATGGAGTCTTTGGTATTCGCACAACTTCTTGTTAACCAAGATACGTCACAGGAAAAATCCTTGAAAACAACCATTCTGTAATTACCTGGATGTATATCTTTTTTCATCGCTGATTATTTTGTCTTTCAAATAAAGTGCAAATATAAAACATTTTATAAAAATAAAACCCATTCTTTTTATTTTTTATTGTGACGTATATATAGAAAAAAAGTCCTAAAATTGTACTCCTGATTAAATAATTGCCATAAAAACCTAATATGAAAACCACAAAAGAAGAAGCCCTGCACTACCATGCAAAAGGGAGGCCGGGGAAAATTGAGGTCATTCCGTCAAAAGAGACGGCCACACAAAGAGATCTGACGCTTGCTTATTCACCCGGAGTTGCTGAACCTTGCCTAGCCATAGCAGCTAATCCGGAAGATGCCTATAAATATACCGCAAAAGGAAATCTGGTCGCTGTTATTTCAAATGGCACGGCTGTTCTGGGTTTGGGAGATATTGGAGCACTGGCTGGAAAGCCTGTTATGGAGGGTAAAGGACTTTTGTTTAAGATATACGCAGATATTGATGTTTTCGATATTGAGCTGGATACAAAAAATGTAGATGAATTTGTTCGGACGGTTAAAATTCTCGAGCCTACTTTCGGGGGTGTAAATCTGGAAGATATTTCGGCCCCGGAGTGTTTTGAAATCGAGGAAAGACTTAAGAAGGAGCTGAATATCCCTGTGATGCACGATGATCAGCATGGTACGGCTATCATTAGTGCCGCTGCTTTGCTCAATGCACTGGAAATAGTTGGAAAGGATATTAAATCGGCGAAAATTGTAGTCAATGGTGCTGGTGCATCTGCTATCTCTTGTTCCAAAATGTACCACGCACTCGGTGCAGCTAAGGAAAATATTTTTATGTTTGATTCAAAGGGTCTCATACACCCTGACAGAACTAATCTGGATGGAAAAAAAATAGAGTTTGCCAACCATAGAGCCTCCGCAGATATCACACTTGCCGATTGCCTTGAACACGCCGATGTTTTTATCGGACTTTCTAAAGGTAATGTGCTCAACGGGGAAATGATTCAGGTTATGGCAAAGGAACCTATTATTTTTGCCCTGGCAAATCCTACCCCCGAAATTAGTTATGAAGAGGCACTGGCAGCTCGTCCTGATAGTATTGTTGCCACCGGCCGAAGTGATTATCCTAATCAGGTGAACAATGTGTTAGGTTTTCCCTACATTTTCAGAGGTGCTCTCGATGTTCGTTCTAAAGTTATCAACGAGGAAATGAAACTGGCAGCGGTTCTTGCTCTCGCTGCTTTGGCCAAAGAACCTGTTCCGGATAGAGTAAATCTGGCTTATGGCAAGGATAATATGATGTTTGGCAAAAATTATATTATACCAAAACCTGTCGATCCCAGGTTGCTTACAACGGTTGCACCTGCAGTTGCCAAAGCTGCTATGGATTCAGGTGTCTCCAATTTTCCTATTACAGATTGGGATGCTTACAAAATGCAACTTTCAAAACGCCTGGGTCTTGATAATACGCTGACAAGGGCAATCATCAATAAAGCCCGGCAAAATCCTAAAAGAATTGTTTTCGCCGATGCTGAAAATCCAATGGTTTTAAGAGCTGCCCGTGAGGTTATTGAAGAGGGTATTGCAAAACCAATTTTATTGGGAAATGTCGAGAAAATTAATCAACTCATTTCAGAAAACCAACTCAATCTGAATAACCCGGTTATTATCGATCCTAAAATGCCCCAATCGGAAAATGAATCCACCATTTTACTGGAATATGCAGCGCGTCTTTTTGAAAAAAGACAAAGGAAAGGGACAAATAAATCGGAAGCCTTTGATTTGATAAAAAGAAGAAATTATTATGGTGCAATGATGGTTGAATTAGGTGCCGCTGATGCTATGATTGGCGGTATGACCAGGAATTATCCGGAAACAGTGAGACCCGCGCTTCAAATTGTAGGCAGGAAAGAGGGTGTAAAAAAGGTTTCCGGTATGTATATTCTGATGAGCAGATTCGGGCCACTGTTCCTTGCAGATACAACCGTTAATTTTAATCCTACGGTTGAAGAAATTGTCGAAATTGCAGAATTGGCAGCCGAACAGGTTTCTAAATTTAATATCAAACCCCGCTTGGCGCTATTGAGCTATTCAAATTTTGGAACTGCCGATGGGAATGATCCGGAAAAAATGCGGCAAGCGGTGCAACTTTTAAAGGCTCGTAATCCAACAATGATTGTCGATGGGGAAATGCAGGCACACTTGCCATTTCACACCGATTTACTGATAAATAACCATCCTTTCTGCAGTCTGGCAGATGGAAACGGGGCTAATATTCTTATTTTCCCAAATCTTTCTGCATCAAATATTGCCTACAATCTGGTTAAGGAAGTAGCAGGAATTGAAAAAATAGGTCCTATTCTGATGGGCCTGAAGCATCCGGTTAATGTACTCCAATTAGGAAGTTCAACCAGGGAAATCGTAAATATGGTGGCTATTTCTGCCCTTGGAGCAGGTTAATGGTTCTAAATATCTATCTTTTTACCGCAAAGTGCAAAGGATTTTAAATATTCCTTTCTGTACTTTGCGGTTTTCTGATGTTTTCTATTTGCCTGGTTCTTTTACAAATGTCCAGAGTACCGCTGAAATACCAAGACAACCTGCGCAAATTAAAAAAGTAATGCCCTTATTTTGCGCCTGATTAATAAATTCGCCAATGATTAAACTACTGACCAGTTGAGGTAAAACTACGGACAGGTTGAACAATCCCATAAACATACCCATTTTGCCTTGTGCTACCTTTTGAGACATAATAGCAAAGGGCAAACTTACTGTTGCCGCCCAGCCAATTCCCAAAATGGCCATAAGAATGTATAGATGAACAGGAGAATTTCCCAGAAAATAAATACCCAGATAACCAAGGGACATCGTTGTGATACTTAATAAATGAATATTTACTTTGCCTGTTCTTTCACTCAAAGGTTGTAAAACCAGGGCTGGGAGTATCGCTCCCACTGCATTTAACAAAAGGAATGACAATGAAATAACTTTTCCCAGATCATCCTCTGATAAGAAATTCATTTTGTCCTGAATAAATGCAAACATATAAATAAACATCGTTTGTATGCCCATCCAGGTAAAGGCGTGCGCTGCCAGAATTCGCTGAAAACCAATCTCATTACTTTTATTTCTGAGTACTTCCGATTCAGGTTTGCTCAATACCTTGAAAATACCATAAATCGTAAGCAACAAACAGATTAGTTCTAAAATACCGGGGGAAAGTGATTGACCATTGAGTTTTTTGAAAATTCCAATGGGGGCATAAGCTAAAAATCCCCATAATGGCTGAATATTGCAAAAAGAAGTTATCCATTTATTTTTATCCTGGATCAAATCTGTTTCCGCTTCTTTTTCACTTAACTCCGCAGGCTCTTCAATAAACCAGACTGGTATGAAACTGATCAGGAATACGACCATAGCTCCAGCATAGATTAAGGTATAATTTCCCCAAACAGCTCCAATAGCGTAAGCACCAACACCAAAACTACCGGAAATGGTTTGCATCCAGGTATATCCCTTTGTTCTTTCATTTCCTGGTGGCGTTACATCGGCTATAATGGAACGGGTAGGATTGAAACTAATATTTATTGAAAGATCAAGTGTTAGGGCAATCAATATGGCTATGCCAACGATACCATCAAACCCTAAACTTGTTGAAATGACTCCTATAAAGGGTAAGGCCAGTAACATGAGTGCTGCCAGCGTACCGCCAATCAAAATGAATGGTCGTCGTCGTCCACCCCAAAACCAGACTTCGTCGCTGATCATGCCAACGATGACCTGGCCAAAAATGCCAGCAATTGGGCCTGCTGCCCAGACTAATCCAATTTCATCTATAGCCAGTTTATATTGGGTACTCAATATCCAGCTCAGGGCGGATATCTGAATTGAAAGGGCAAATCCCATTGCCGTGGAAGGCAAGCTTAGGATGGCATAAAAGATATGAGACCGATTTCTCTGAATTTCCAACATACGGCGCTATTTTAAATCAAACAATAAATGGGTGTTTGGATCTAACTGAATTTGAGCGGGTTTCTCCCTGACTTTCCTTGTGAAGGTGGTATTTCTATCCCTTACGGATAAGGTCAGCCTTTCAATTTGATTTTGCCTGGCATCAAGAAGTTCAATTTCCAAAGGGAAGGTAAACAACTGATCCTGCATCTGAGTAACAGATAGTTGTACCTCCTTCGAAGATTCATTCCATTTCCATGAATATTTTAATTCAGGATGCCCTGATTGATAAAACCACTGGCTGAAGAACTCCTGGAGTGAGATGCCACTTACCTCCTCCATAACACGTTGAAAATCCTCAGTTAAGGAGTTACTGTATTTAAATCTGGCATAATAGGTCCTTAATCCTTTCCAAAACACCTCATCTCCCGTTTTCATTCTTAACATGTGTAGCACCCAACCAGCTTTTTGATAGGTATTGGTACTTAAAACGGTATTTATATCCTTGACATGTAAGTCAACAATGGGTGTTTTAATTTTTTCATAATAGGATATAATGGTGTTTCTTTGACCTGATAATTCTTGCTGCCGTCTTTCTTTTCCGTATCGGTCCTCTAAATAAAGTACGGTACAATAGGTTGCAAATCCTTCACTTAACCAAACATGACGCCAATCGGCTTCTGTAGCGGAATTTCCAAACCATTGATGAGCCGTTTCATGAGCAATCAAACTTTCCCTTTCATTTTTTCCATTTACTGCATTTTCGAAATAAAAAATGGCACCGGCATTTTCCATACCACCCCATCTGGTTTTAGACTGAACATGAGCCAGTTTACTAAAAGGAAATGGCCCAATATTCCTTGAAAACCAGTCTAATACAATGAGAGAGGGTTTAAAATCAGAAAATCCTTCCAATCTGTTTTGTGGAAAAACCCAAATGGATGAGGGAATGCCCTGCACCTGGCCATTATTTTCAATAGCAAATCGACCAGCCCCAATAACCATAACTTTTGTAGGCAAAGGTACTTTTTCTCTCCAGTGGGTCGTTTTTAATCCTTCACTGGCCGGGTATTCCTGTATTTTTTCCCCATTAGCTACCACCTGATAATGGGAGGGAGCGGTAACGATAAATTCAACGCTGGCTTTATCCCCCGGATGATCATTACAGGGAATCCATTGATGTGCCCGATTGGGCCAGTTATCGCCAAAAAAAGTTCGGTCTCCATATTTGTTCTTACCAATAATCAATCCATCTTCCGGAATTCCCTGATATGTTATTTTTAGGGTTGTTGAACCGCCCAAAAGACCTTTCTGAGGCAAAATAATGTGGATTAAATCCTGCTGGTGAATAAATTTCAATGAGACTCCTTTTTCATTAGTCACTTCATGGATTTTCATATTATCAGATAAATCCAGTCTTAAGGTGTCTAAAGGAGCTCTGAATCTAACCAAAAGGGTAGCTTCTCCATTGATTTCATCCGTATTATCATGTAGGGTGATGTCAAACCGATAATGAGCGACATCCTGAGTGAAATATCTGTCCGGAATAAATTGAGCCTTTGAAAAAAAGGAGGGAAGTAAAAAAACAAAGGTTAATAAATACCTGAAATGCATCATAGTAATTTGTTTACTACGAATATAATTCATTTATCTGCCCTTTTTTAGCAAAAGGTGTAAATCTTCCAGGGTATTTGCTTCTGAAAAATCTTTGTCTTTACGCCAACGCACTATTCTTGGAAAACGCAGGGCAATGCCCGATTTGTGCCTTTTGCTTTCCTGAATTCCTTCAAAAGCAATTTCAAAAACAAGGGATGCGGTAACTTTTCTGACCGGACCAAATCGTTCCAGGGTATTTTTTTTAATCCACTGGTTAATTTCAATAAATTCCTTATCTGTTAATCCGGAATATGCTTTTGTAAAGGGAAGTAACTCCCCCTTTTCAGAAAAAACAGCGAAAGTAAAATCGGTATATAAGTTTGCCCTTCTTCCATGACCTGACTGGGCATAAACCAAAATGGCATCTACCGTATATGGGTCTATTTTCCATTTCCACCATTCCCCCTTTTTTCTACCGGAAGAATAGGTGGAATATTTATTTTTTAGCATTAAACCTTCACTTCCGTTTTCTGAACTGGATGCCCTTAAATTTATCAACTCATCCAATTGTTGAAAGGGGAGAAGCGGTGAGCATTGTATAGGAAGCGAAGGATGAATCTGTTCAAAAAGTCGATCTAAAATCGTTCTTCTTTCTATAAATGGTTTTGACCGTATATCTGAGCCTTGCCATTCCAGCATATCATATACCCTGAAAACAACGGGATTTTCATTCAGGATAGATGGGGTTATTCTTTTTCTTGTTATTCGGGTTTGAATATGATGAAAAGGTAAGATATTTCCATCCTTAAAAGGTAGAATTTCTCCATCTAAGACGGTTCCGGGAGGAATTACAGAAATGAAACTGGCAAATTCCGGAAATTTATCCGTTATTAATTCTTCGCCCCTGGACCAAAGATAATATTTTCCATTTCTAAAAATACATTGTCCTCTGATTCCATCCCATTTGTATTCTGCCACCCATTGCATTGGCTCAGCAAGGTCCTTAAGATCATTCAAAGGATAAGCCAGATGAAAAGGAAAAGGTCTTGAATCAGAACCTTCGTGTAATGGGTTATCTAACAGGGAAGAAAAAGAGGAAGTTAAAGGAGACCAGTCACCCATCAGTTTAAGCGCAATTTCATTAGATTCCTTTTGGGTATAAAGAGACAGCGCTTTAGCCATGAGTTTCTGTGAAATTCCTAATCTGAATCCCCCTGTTATCAATTTGTTAAATATGAATCGACCTGAAGTATTCAAGGCATCCCATGCCAGAAAAATCATTTCCTTTTGTTCCTTTTCCTCTTTTTTCTCCAGCGAGAGGATCATTTGAATCCATTCATTCAGCGATTTATGCATTTCTCTGCCAGGGGGTGGAAGGAGTAGCGCAATAGTTTCTGAAAGATCACCAACGATATGATAGGATTCTTCAAAAAGCCAGAATGGAATGCCTGCTTTTTCAGCAGCCCATTCTTTTAATTTTTTTGTTGAAATGGTTCTTTTAGGTCTTCTTCCCGTGAAGATTCCGATCATCCATATTTTATCCTCGTCGGGAACGGATGACAAATAATCTATCAGTGCGTTAACCTTTTCATTAGTTTTGGTCGTTTCCTCCAAATGAAGGAACAATGTTTCAAAGTATTTCATCCCCTTCGAAATTAGTTTCCAAAGGTTGAGCATTCAGGCCTTTATCC
>Ga0172367_10009580_pt1 | contig 10597 bp, 13 predicted proteins | sample Lak10m_FD_114542 | JGI IMG/M metagenome (GOLD analysis project Ga0172367, IMG submission 114542) | Freshwater microbial communities from Kabuno Bay, South-Kivu, Congo - kab_022012_10m | ecosystem: Environmental > Aquatic > Freshwater > Lake | place: Democratic Republic of the Congo: South-Kivu...
AGTCAAGCGGATGATCCCTCTGGAGAAGGCGATGTTCGAGCAGATCACGGCAGGTATCGAACAGTGCCAGGAAGTACTGCTGCACAACACGCCCCACGTCACCCACGCCCCCCTGCCCCTCTTCACGGAGGATGAACCGCCCGGGGAAGTTCCGGTTGATCCCTATGATGAGGACCTGGGCGGGGACCTCCCGGGCCCGGTCGCGGCCACTCCTGTTCCGAAGAGCCCCATTGTCCACCCCTGCACCCTGGTACGGGTACTGCAGGACATGGAATCCTTCATGGGCGTGGATGGGAGAATTTATACCCTCTCAAAGGGAGATATAGTGACGCTTCCCGAGCGGAATGCTGCGGTCCTTCATGAACGCAACATAGTCTTAAATATCAATCTTTGCAAATAATATAGGTATTCGACATCAGGATTATCGGTGAAATTTTCATGAAAATGCCAGCAAAATTTACAACCTACTGCCCCTTCTGCAGGAACCACCAGGTGCACGAGGTTGAGAAGGTAAAGAAAGGCAAGACGACCGGCCTCCACTGGATTGACCGCCAGAAAGCCCGCAGGGGCAGGGTAGGCAACATGGGCAAGTTCTCAAAAGTGCCCGGTGGCGACAAGCCGACCAAGAAGATCAACGTCCGGTACCGCTGTGTCACCTGCGGAAAGGCGCACCTGCGCAAGGGCTACCGTGTCGCAAAGTTCGAGCTGACGGAGTGAGTTTAGATATGGTAAGCCAGATCAGGGAAAACCGGAGCAAGTTTTACAAGGTAAAGTGTCCAGACTGCGAGAACGAGCAGACCATCTTCGAGAAGGCCAGCACTGTTGTAAAGTGCGTTGTCTGCGGACGCGACCTTGCCACCCCCACCGGTGGGAAAGCCAGCCTCAAGGCTGAGATCGTCCAGGAACTCAAGTGAGCTTTGGCCATGCAGGACAGAGAGTGGCCACATGAATCTGAACTTGTCGTCTGCACAGTGGAGAACGTCAAGGACTTTGTAGCGTTCGTATCACTGGATGAATACAAGGGCCGCCAGGGGCTCATCCCCATCTCTGAAATTGCAACCGGCTGGATCAAGTATATCCGCGACCACATCCGCGAGGGCCAGAAGATCGTCTGCAAGGTCCTCAATGTTGACCGGAGCCGCGGGCATATCGACCTCTCGTTAAAGGACGTCAACGAGCACCAGCGCCGCGAGAAGATCCGCGAGTGGAAGAACGAATCCAAGGCCCAGAAGTGGCTCGGGTTCGTTGCCGAACAGACCGGCACCCCGCTGGTCGAGATCGAGGACATCATATACAAGAAATACGGTGCCTTCTACCCGGTCTTCGAAGACATTGTCATCGACCCCGAAGCAACGCTGAAAAAACTCGGCCTCACCAAAAAAGTTGCCGAGACGCTGCAGAAGGTTGCGGGCGAGAGTGTCAAGGTCCCCCGGGTGGAAGTGACCGGGCACCTGCACCTCACCTGCACGGAACCCGATGGCATCACGGTCATCCGGAATGCCCTCAAGAAGGCCGGGGCGGAGCAGAAGACCAGCGGGGTCGAGATCGAACTCCTGTACCTTGGCGCCCCGACCTACCGCATCAAGGTGACCGCCCCCGATTACAAGAAGGCCGAGAAGGCCATCGAGAAGGCCGCAAACGCCGCCATCGCGGTCGTGGAGAAGGCCGGTGGCGAGGGCAAGCTCGTCAAGAAACCGAAGTCCGGGAAGAGCCAATGAGCGGCCGGATCCGGCGGTGCCCGGCAGATCATATCTATACTCTTTCTTTAACCTGCCCTGCGTGTGGGAAACCTACTGCGATTGCCCATCCTGCGCGCTTCTCTCCTGAAGACAAGTATGGCAGATACCGCAGGCTGGCACACCATGATTGAGGACATCAGCGTCCGCTACCTCGACAGTTTCAAGGATAAAAAACTGAACGAGCCCATCCTGATCGAAGGTCTCCCGGGTATCGGCCAGGTGGGAAAACTCGTTGCCGAGTACATGATCCATGTCCTTTGCGCCGAGAAGATCGGCGAGCTCCACTCCCTCTACTTCCCGCCGCAGGTCATCCTTGAGGAGAACGGCGTTGTCCGGCTTTCACGGAACGAGCTCTTCCTGTACCAGTCAGAAACAAAAGACATCGTCTTCCTTGTCGGCGACCACCAGAGCACCTCGGGAGAGGGCCACTATATCCTTGCCGAGCAGTACTGCGATATCGCCGAGGAGCTGAAGGTAAAACGCATCTATACGCTGGGGGGTTTCGGCGTCGGGCACCTGGTGGCAGAACCCCGGGTCCTCGGGGCGGTCAACCGGGCAGAACTCCGCGACGAGCTCGAAGCCGCCGGTGTTACCTTCCAGCGGGCAGAACCCGGCGGCGGGATTGTCGGGGCCGCGGGGCTCATGCTCGCCCTCGCAGCCCCCCGGGGGATCGATGCCGTCTGCCTGATGGGTGAGACCAGCGGGTATATTGTTGACCCGATGGCAGCGTCGGGCGTCCTTGCCATCCTCTCGAAACTGATCGATGTCCCGGTCGACCTCACCCGGCTCAATGACCGGGCTGCCGAGATGGAGAAGGCGATCGGCGAACTGGTCGAGGGCGCTGAACCGTCAAAGGATGAAGAACTGAGTTATATCGGGTGATGATCTCAGGGTCGGCTGCACTTTTCGCATACACCTCTGGTCCTGACCTCATAATATCCCAAATTCTTCCCCCGTCGGGAAGGTACCCCGATATCATCTTTTATTAGGTGGGGCGGAGGAATACCTTCGCATCGGAGATTCCCCGCATGAAATATCCCGTTGTTGTCCTGATCCTTCTCCTGGGTACCCTGGTGCTGGGCACGGGTTGCACGACCGCTCCTGCCCCTGTGATTCCTGCAACCCCGGTCATTACCCCTGTCGCAACCCCGGCCCCGCTGCCGGTGCAAAACCCGCCGGCTCCGGTTCCCATCCCGGAAATCACGCCCCGGACTGCCTACACCAGTGATGAGATCAACCAGCACTTTGTTGATCTTGCGTTCAGTGCCGACAATGACCGTATCCGCCGGTTCAGCAGCCCGGTTGTGAACGTGGCGATCACCGGGGCGTATACCGGGAGCGATGTTGATGCCCTGAACCGGTTCTTCCTGGTCTTCAACAACCTGTCATCGTACACACGGCCCCCCTCGGTCGTGAAGCAGGGGGATCAGGGAGACATTATCATCCGCTTCATCCCGGACAACGGCATCGAGGGTATCAACTCTGACAATACCTGGAAGGTGTACTGGAACCCGTCTACCGGCAGGATTATCTACCTGTTCAGGACCAACCAGTACTCCACCCTGAGCAATGAGATGGTGTACATCAACGTCGACATGACCGGGAACGAGCGTACGCACTGGCTCATGCCGGGGCTGTTGTATGAACTGGGCCTGCCCGGCGAGAGCGGAACCTACCCGGACAGCCTCTTCTATTCCTCGTACAATGGCATCACCGAGCTCAGCCCCATTGACGTAAAAGCCCTCCAGCTGCTGTACGGGAACAAGATCCGGGAAGGCATGACCCTTGACGATGTCCGGCGGGTGCTTGTCATCAGGACCTGATCCCGGCAAAGAGCCGTACCGGCCCGGCCCCGGATCTTTTTTGTCCTTTCTCTCTCACTTCCGCAGGAATGCCAGGATCTCGCCGATATCCGGCACGGAGTGCAGCGGGTAGACCTTGACGAAGACCACTTTCTGTTTCTCGTCCACGATCACGTTCGCCCGCTCGGAAAAACCGTTCTCGTCCCGGAATATGCCGTACTTCTGCGCAATGGCGCCATGCGGCCAGAAGTCGCAGAGGAGACGGGTCTCCTTAATCCCCAGGCTTTGGGCCCAGGCCCTCTTGCAGGGCACCGAGTCCACGCTGATCCCGGCCGGGATGCAGTTCAGGGTAGCAAAAGCGTCCCGGTTCTCTTCCAATGATTTCATCTGGGCTGCGCAATACACGGTCCATGCAAGCGGGTGGAACGAGAGAAGTACCCGCTTTCCTGACTGTTCATAGAGATCGAACGTTGTGTCGCCCTGGTCCTTTAAGGAAAAATTCCGTGCCGTGTCCCCGGCCTGTACCATACCCGTCTGGTTCATGATGTCACCTTGTACTGGTGTTCTTGCAGCCGGCAGGGATGAGGGTTTGCATTGCTTACCTGCGGGTCCCGGGTTGCCGGGCAGGTCCGGCACCCGGGTCCCGGTAATCTGCAAAGTCACCCGCCACACATACCGGTGGGGCTGCCAGCCCCCCAAAAACAGGAGAAAATGCCCGGCCGGGCAGGTTGTTCCGTCGGGAAACTACGCCGATCTCAACCAATAAATAGGGGGGTAATCAATCACCGGGCAGGAGTGATTTTTCATGAAATTTCTGTCTGTCCCCGCCCTGGGGAGTATCATGCTGCTGATCCTCGCCCTCGCGCTGGCAGGGTGCCTCTATAATCCTGCACCGGGGGGAATAGCCGTACCCCCGAAGCCCCTGTCCCCCGCCGGGAATCAGCCGGCAGCGTGCGGGTTCACCACCTGCCATGGCGCCGATGTTGCGTGCGGAACAAATCCGCCGGGTGCCTGTACCATGCAGTACGCATTCGGGGACAAATGCCGCCAGTATGCCTACTGCAACAGCTCGGGCAGCTCCTGCCGGCTTGTCACGACAACGGCCTACGATGCCTGCAGGGCCTGCATCCAGCGGTGCGGGGGGGCCGATTCCGGCGAGATCCTCTCCTGCGAAGAGAAGTGCTGAAGGCGGCGACGTATCCTCGTGGCAGCAGGTTGTGTCACCGGACGGCTGAGCAGGGCGGGCCCGGATACTGCAGGTTATATCTCCGGAAATCCCATGAAAGTACCATGCTTGTCACGGCCGACCTCCATATCCATTCCCCGTACTCGATCGCCGTCTCCCGCTTCATGCAGCCGGAGCAGCTGCTCAGGGGGTGCGTGACCAAGGGTATCCAGGTCCTTGGCACCGGCGATGCCCTCCAGCCGGACTGGCAGGAGGGGTGGAGGCCGTTCCTGGAGAACGATGCCGGGGTCGTGATCGTTCCCCAGGCCGAGGTTGAGGACCGGAAACGGGTCCACCATGTCATCCTTGCCGAGGACCTTGCCCAGTTCGACCAGCTCCGCGACCTGATGGCAGGGAAGTGCAAGAGTTTTGTCACGGCGGGACGGCCGCACGTGTACCTGAGCGGCGAGGAGATCGCCCATGCAGCCCATGATGTAGGTGCACTGGTCGGGCCCGCCCATGCCTTCACGCCGTGGACTGCCCTGTACGCGTACTTCGACAGCGTCCCGGCCTGTTATGGTGATGCGAAGATAGACTTCGTTGAACTTGGTCTATCGGCCGACAGCTCGTACGGTGCGGCAATCCCCGACCTCTATGGTATCCCGTTCCTGACCAACTCCGATGCCCACAGCCCGTACCCCGACAAGCTCGGCCGGGAGTTCAACCGCATCCGTGTCCGGGGCCCCACGGCAAAGGATGTGCTCTCTGCGATCCGGGCCGGTTCCGTTGAGATGAATGCCGGCTTCTTCCCCGAGGAAGGGAAGTACAACCGTACTGCCTGCACCCGGTGCTATGAACAGTACACGCTCGAAGATGCCATCCGGTACCAGTGGCGGTGCCCTGCGGATGGCGGGATCATCAAGAAGGGCGTGGCAGACCGGGCAAAAGAACTTGCCCACGGCAGCGATGCCCGGCCCCCGTACCTCCGGGTCATCCCGCTCGCCCAGATCATCCAGACCATGGAAGGGGTATCGTCCCCGAACACGAAGAAGTGCCGGGCGATCTATTCATCGTTCATTGAGAGTTTTGGAAACGAGATCGCAGTCCTCATAGACGTGCCGGTCGCTGAGATCCGCAAGCTCCACCCGGGTGTTGCCGATGCGGTAGCCGCCCTGCGGAACGGGACCGTTGTCCTCCACCCGGGCGGCGGCGGGAAGTACGGGACATTCTCGCTGTAATGGGCCTTTCCCGGGCAGGAACCCGGGGCCCAGCCCCGGCAGCCGGGCAGCACTTTTTTTATCGTGACAATTTTTCAATCGTAACTATTAATGAAGGAAAAAGCCAACATGATCTCTCAATGCTCAAAGTACATCGGGATATCTGTGGATACTGCGGATGCTGCGTATCAGTCTGCGCTGAGGGCGCCCTCGAACTGATCGACGCGTATCTCTCTGTTGATAAGACCTGCACCAGCTGCGGTGTCTGTGCAAAGGTCTGCCCCCTTAGTGCCCTGGAGGTAGTCAATGAAAAATAAGTATGATGTTCTCGTCATCGGTGGCGGCCCGGCCGGCGCGATCGCGGCAAAGACCGCTGTCGAGAAGGGCCTCTCCGCCCTCATTGTCGAGAAGCGGCAGGCCATCGGCGCCCCCGTACGCTGTGCGGAAGGGATTGGCAAGGAAGCCCTGCAGGAATTCATCGACCCCGACCCGCGCTGGATCTCTGCCGAGATGACCGGTGCCGGCATTGTTGCCCCTGACGGTTTTTTTATGAAACTCGAATCGGGCATGGCGGGGAACAAGGTCGGCTACATCCTTGACCGGAAGTTCTTTGACCGTGAACTGGTCTGGAAGGCAGCAGAAGCCGGGGCCGATGTTGCTGTAAAAACCCGTGCTGCAGCCCCGATCATGGAAAACGGCGTTGTCAAGGGCGCAAAAGTCGAGCACAACGGCAAAGTCTCCGATATCAGGGCCCATGTTGTGATCGCCGCTGACGGTGTCGAGTCGAAGTTCTCAAAATGGTGCGGCATCAACACCACCGTCCCCGCCCGCGAGATCATGAGCTCGGTCCAGTACGTCATGACCGATATCGATATCGACCCCGGTGCGACCATCTTCTACCTGGGCAATGATGTCGCCCCCGAAGGTTACCTCTGGATCTTCCCGAAGGGCAAGCGGTCGGCAAATGTCGGGATCGGCATCTCCGGCAAAAAGAGCGGCGAGGGCCACCGGGCCAAGGACTACCTGGACAAGTTCGTTAAAAAGACGTTCCCGCACGGCAAGACCATCGAGTACATCCCCGGCGGTGTCTCGGTCTGCCGGCCGCTCGACTGCACGGTTGGCGACGGTCTCCTGATCACCGGTGACGCAGCCCGTGTCGTGGACCCCCTGACCGGTGGCGGCATCTACAATGCCATGTTCACCGGCCGGCTCGCGGCACAGGTTGCGGCAGAGTGCATCGGCAAGGGCGATGTATCGAAGAAAGCGCTGATGAAGTACGACAAGGAGTGGCGTGCCTCCAAGATGGGCAAATCGATCGAGCGCAACTACAACATCAAGGAGTATCTCATCAAGCAGCCCGATGAAAAACTTAACGAGATCATCCACTCGGTCTCGAAGATGAACCTGCAGGAATTCTCCACATTGAACTTGATAAAAGAGATAATCAGGGCCAACCCGAAACTGGTGCTCGAGCTGGGCGCGCTCGCGGCATCACTCCGCTGATTTTTTGAGCTGTTTGTTGAGGAGCCGGAGGCAGTCGTCCTCCCCCTCTTTTTTGGTAAACACGGTAAAGATATCCCCGGCCTCGATCTTCACGTTGCCGCTCGGGATGATCAGTTCGCCCCCCGACCTGCGGATGGCGATGAAGACAAAGTCCTTCACCTTGAGCTCGCGGATCTCGTGACCGACGATAGGCGCGCCGGTCTCGGCAACGATCTCGAAGATGGTGCCGCCGGGGATCGAGGCGAGCTGCTGGAGCTGGGGGTTCTGGGTCCAGTAATAGAGGCGGGAGGCCACGAGTTCGTCGGGGTTCTCGCTGATCCGCACGCCCACTTCCTTGAAAAAGTCCGAGTGAGAGGGCTGGTTGACGATGGCCACGACATTGGGGACCCGGAACTTCTTTGCAAGCCAGCAGGTCATCAGGTTCACGGAATCGTCGCTCGTTGTCGCGATCAGGGCATCGGCCCGTTCGATCCCGGCCTCCTCAAGGATGATCTTGTCCGTGGCATTGCCGGTAACGGCCAGGACATCGTAGTGCTCCAGGACTTCGCTGCACCGGGCCTCCTCCTGGTCGATGACAACCACGTTGTGGGCGTGTTCCACGCCGAGTTTTGCAAGGTTTCTCCCGATTCCGCCGAGCCCCACGATGATGATATACATTACTACCGGATTCAATCACCGGCATTGAAATATCTTGCGCATCAACCAATCCCTGATGATCTGCGGAGTGGATGAGGCGGGGAAAGGCTCGGTGCTCGGCCCGATGGTGGTTGCCGCCGTTGGGGTGCGCAACGAGGCCACCATTGCCGATCTCGGCCTGAAAGATTCAAAACTCCTCTCCGAAAAAGAGCGCGAACGCCTCTATCCCCTGATCAGGAAGCACTGCAAAGTGAGTGTCCTGAAGATCGATGCGCAGGAGATCGATACGATCCGGCGGGAGATGACCTTAAACCAGGCCGTGGCCCGGGCCCATGCAACGGTCATATCGAAATTATCCCCGTCCTGTGCCTATGTCGATGCCTGCGATGTCAACATCTTCCGCTATGCCGAGATGGTCCGGTGCAATCTCTTAAAAGACTGCGAGATCGTCTCGGAACACCACGCCGATGAGAAGTTCCCCGTGGTATCGGCGGCAAGCATCATCGCCAAGGTGACCCGTGACCGGGCCATACGAACCCTTTCGAAAAAATACGGGGAGATCGGCAGCGGCTACCCCTCGGACCCGGTAACGATCCGCTACCTGTCCGGGTATATTGACGAGCACAAGACCCACCCTCCCATTGCCCGCCGGAGCTGGAAGACCATCAGCAACCTGATTGCACAAAAATCCCAGAGCAGCCTTATGGATTTCTGATAGAAAGAGATTGTATTTGATCTGAACCAGAAGAAGAACTTAACAATGTTCTTTGATTTACATTATACCCGCAAGGAAAGAACTAGCAGAAGACGACCCCATAAGGAAATACACAGTCAATCGTGGAAAGTTTTTTTTTTAAGTTACCGTAGGTTTGTAGTTCCCAATTTCAATTCCCAATTTTCGAAGTTCAGCGATTCGTTGCGTTCGACCCTCAACAAACCAATCTTGGTCTGCCCATGTATGCAACTTAATGTAATTTTCGCCCATTCCTGCCAGAAGGATACCATCAAATCGATTTAATTGACCCTGACGATTTCCCCAAACAATTCTGCTAATTTGGTCATCATCGAAGCCAGAAATACATTCATCAATTTGGGAAAAATTTGTAAAACCCATTTTTCGAAGTATTCGTGCTTCCCATTCATATGACCACGCACTAACACGTCCATCAGATCCCAATTTTTTATCTAAATACGCTTTCAGTGCGTCGGGCGTAATCTCAATTTCTTCTAATCGACCTTCTTCAACAGATTCGCGAGCTTTTTGGGTTAATTCATTATCAGCATCTTGAATAGCTTGAAATTCCCGGTCTGCTATTTCAATTAAGCCGGCTAATGCAATAAACCGACGATGAATTTCTGTAGGTATAATTTCAACTGACTTATACTGAATATCGTGTTCAATCTCCGCCCATGCATGTTGTAAAATTGTTCTTACTTGTATCTCAGCAATTAAACCATCAAATTGACAATATTCTGGTAAAGCAATTCGATTGGCTTTTAATTTCACAAGATAATGGACACTCTGATAACCAAACCGCTCTTCTTCCCTTAAAATATCAGATTTATCACTTTTTTCAATAACTTCGAATTCGGATTCAATTATTCCGTCTACTTCATCTACAGCCCGAGGGAAAAAAGTAATAATTCGAACGCCCGCTAAATCAGTAATATCTTTTATTGGGATGGGGTATTTCGGTAAATTGGGGTTGGTTGATGAGGGTTCAGAAGCTTTATCAGCAAAACTATCTACCGTTTTTGCCCGCTCTTCAACAGATGCTATTCTTATGCGAGCTCTGTTTAAAGATTCACGAAGAATTGCTTTAATTTGTTCAGCATATCTTTTATACAACTGTCTCTTTTGTTGATACTCGCGAATTGCCTCAGAACGATGATGATTGAAATCAAATTGTACTTCGGAGGCAGCAGGGGCATCCATATTACTCAAATTAAAGTAAGTGACGAAAATACTTTCCATTTTATCTTCACTAAAATTTTAAAAATTAAATCCCTTCCAATCGGTTTTTCGAATTTCTTATTCAATTCCGCGCTCCTTGCTGTGGCGAATTGCTCATTGTCCCCGCCAACATTATACTATGTCTGAAATGTCATTATCATCTTGGGGCTACGTGTAAATCGGTTCAACTTTTCGGCTGGTCTCATAGTGGTTTTTTTGACACCAGCCATTCCTTTATCTTGATAAAAACGGTACAATAAGCAATGGACTGGATCCTCCTGATCATCCTCCTTGTTGCAGCGTACGCGATCATCGCGTTCTATATTCACCGGAAGAAACTCTGGCAGGAGCATATCACCTTCTACGGGCCGCTCATGGCGGTCAAGACCGACCGGGTCGGGTTCTTTGACCGGGCAATTCCCTATACCGCTTTTCTCCGGGTCTATGGCACGCTGGGTGTGGCGATAGTAATCCTGGTCTCGGTCCTGATGACCGCGATGCTGCTCTTCTCCGTGCAGAACATCATGGTCCAGCACCCCCCGCTGACGATGGCCAATAACCCGAAGAATATCCTTGCCATC
>Ga0172367_10009581_pt1 | contig 10595 bp, 14 predicted proteins | sample Lak10m_FD_114542 | JGI IMG/M metagenome (GOLD analysis project Ga0172367, IMG submission 114542) | Freshwater microbial communities from Kabuno Bay, South-Kivu, Congo - kab_022012_10m | ecosystem: Environmental > Aquatic > Freshwater > Lake | place: Democratic Republic of the Congo: South-Kivu...
CTGAAGTTATGATTCACCAAGTTATGGGTGGAACAGAAGGCCAAGCAAGTGATATTGCAATAAATGCGAAACACATCCTCCGCACAAAAGAAACTCTCAATAAAATCCTCGCACAAAATACAAACAAGAAAATAGATCAAGTAGAAAAAGACTCCGACCGTGACTACTGGATGACAAGCGATGAAGCAAAAAAGTACGGGATCATAGACGACATAATCTCAAAACAGAAAATCAAATAAAAAACAGGGGGCTATCCCCTGTTTTTTATTTATCTAGACAAAACCTTGATTTTAGAGTATTATGTAAATATCGAAATTAAAAGTTTTTATTTAAATGTTCGCTTTCAAATGCAGTCACGACATATATCTTATTTATGAACCACAATATAAAAAAAAGTTTTGTTCTAAATCAATCATATTTGTTCGCCCGTAACTCTAAATTTATAAAGGGTTAATCTGTGTTTTTAAGCGACCACAAAAGTCGCTATGAATTTAACAATAATAATCATTGGGGTTGCTGCACTCTTAGTGGGTGTTGGAGTCGGGTATTATTTGCGTCTCATCATATCTCTTGGCCAAAAAGGGTCAATGGATCTTGAAATAAAGCAAATCTTACTTGCTGCAAAAGAAGATGCCCAGAAGATAACAGATGAGGCCAAGAAAAAAACTGAGAAGCACTTGGAAGAGGTAAATAAAGAGACAAAATTAAAAGAAGAAGAGTGGAAGCAGACAGAACATCGTCTTATAAAAAAAGATGAGCTTTTAGATGCTCGCCAGGGAGAAATAGACAAAGAAGTTGAAAAGATAAAACTAAAAGTAGAAGAAGTTAAAAAGATAAAAGAGAGAGTCGATGGTATGCGAGCAGAAAAAGAGCGTGAACTTGAAAAAGTAGCCCACCTGTCTGTCGATGATGCCAAAGAAATATTGTTCAAAAATATTGAGACAAAATATGAAGAAGATCTAGTTGTCCGTATGCAAAAGATGGAAAGTCTAAATGCAGAGAAGCTTGATCGTCGTGCAAAAGATATCCTCTCTGCTAGTATCAATCGTCTTGCTTCTTCAACTGCAAGTGAGATGATGACAACTTCTGTAAATATTCCAAATGATGATATAAAGGGTAAGATTATAGGAAAAGAAGGAAGAAATATACGTGCTTTTGAAAAAGAGTCTGGTGTAGAGCTTATCATAGATGAGACTCCAGGAGCTATAGTTATCTCATCTTTTGATCCTGTTCGTAGACAAGTAGCACGCCTTGCACTTGAGAACTTGATATTAGACGGAAGAATCCAGCCAGCCAAAATAGAAGAAGTTGTGGCAAAAGCCCAAGAAGATATAAACAAAATAATTAAAGAAAAAGGAGATCAAGCTGTGTATGAATGTGGAATATTTAATCTAGACCCACGCATAAGTGCTATTATAGGAAGATTATATTTCAGAACTTCTTATGGTCAAAATGTTCTCCAACACTCTATAGAGATGGCACATATAGCTGGTATGCTTGCTACAGAGCTAGGTGCAGATGTTCAGATAGCTAAAGCTGGAGCTCTAGTTCACGATATAGGCAAGGCACTCGATCACGAAGTCCAAGGTACTCATATAGATATAGGTATCCGTATACTTCAAAAGTTTGGAGCAGATCCTCGTATTATAACAGCGATGAAAAGTCATCACGATGACACTCCTCATGAATCCATAGAAGCTGTCATAGTCCAAACTGCAGACCATATCTCAGGTGGACGCCCAGGAGCAAGACGAGATAGTGTAGAGAACTACATAAAGAGATTGCAAGAACTTGAAGCTCTCGCAAAAAGCTTCAATGGAGTAGAGAAATCTTATGCTCTTTCTGCTGGACGTGAGATCAGAATATTTGTCACACCAGAAAAAGTTACAGATCTAGAAGCAAAAGAAATGGCTCGTGATATCGCAAAGAAGATAGAACAAGAACTCACCTACCCTGGTGAAATAAGAGTAACAATGATAAGAGAAAATAGAATAGTAGAGTACGCTAGATAATAAATCTTAATAAAAATCCCATCAAATGATGGGATTTTTATTATATTTACAAAAAACTTAAATATGATAAGGTTATATTAAAATCAAAAAAATCAATGTTATGGGTGAAAAGAAAAAAAATGCTGAAATTCCAGCTATAGTGATCAAGGTCACAGTAAAGGAAACTAATGTTCTTGACCAATATGTCGGCAAAATAATTGCCAAAAGTAAAGGTTACAAGAAGTTAGAAGTAGGATATATTTGGAAGAATCCGCTTATGTACAAAGAAAAACTCGATCTTAAACTCATTGATGGAGGTCAAGAAATTAAAATCGATAATTCTTTATATACGGAAAAACCAAACTTTGATCAAAAATATAAATATTTGATTGCATGGGTATACAACATCATCTTAACCGCAGTAGAAATCTACTCAAATAATAAAGATGAAGGAATTCCAAATCCCAACCCAAATTCTTTTGAAATAAATAAAATTGGTTTAGATCTCATTTTTGGATCTAAAAATCAATAAAATTTATTATTTTAAATTAAAATCCTCTCTTCCCTAAAAAGTTGGGGGATTTTTTTATCTTTTCTTTAAAACAAATCACATTTTTGTCAAACACTTAAAACCCTTGTTTTTAAATTAGCTTGGTATATAATAATATTATACCTATTTATTAGGGATCGTTTGCAAACGGTCGAATTATTATTCAGATAGCATTTTGTGTTTTTGAAAGAAAATACAAAAACTAAAATAATGAATAAACAAGGATTAGTAGAACTCGTTCACGAGAAGCTAGGCGGTACAAAAGTACAAGCTGAAGAAGTAGTGAATGGAATATTTGATGCTATAGTTGCTACTTTGAAAAAAGGAGGCGAAGTATCAATAGCAGGAATAGGCATATTCTCAGTTAAGGCTCGCGCAGCTCGTATGGCTCGTAATCCAAAGACTGGCGAACAAGTCAAGGTTGCTGCAACAAAAGTTCCAAAATTTAGAGCAGCAAAAGCTCTTAAAGACGCTGTCAAATAATTTGATTGTCATTATAAAGCAATTAAATCTGAAAAACCACTCTATTCTATCTAAGAGTGGTTTTCTTTTATATAAATCTTTAATTTGAATCTTTAGTTCCACAGGATAATTAAAATTTTCGCCGCTTTACCCAGAGTACTGGGGCCTACACGGACGAAAATTTTAACAATCCTGCTTCACTAAAGCATATCTCTGAGTAGTTCTTTGTTATTCAAGAAGTGTAAGGGCGAGCATAGACAAAACTCCAAGCATTATAATAGCTATTTGTATAAAAGAATACTTAATATTTTTTGTTTTATGAAGTTCTGGTATGAGGTCTGCAAGAGCTATATATATAAAGCCACCCGCAGCAATAGGTATGAACCATATTATTGAATTTTCAACAATATTTCCAAAAATAAAGACAATAAATAAACCAACAAATGAAGCAAGAGCAGATATAAAATTCCAAAGCAAAGCTTTATTCTTCGTATAACCTGAATGTATAAGAACCGCAAAGTCACCTATCTCTTGTGGAATCTCGTGAAGTATCACGGCTATAGTCGTAGCGATACCGACAGGTATGCTTATGAGGAAGCTTGCGCCGATAATTATCCCGTCTATCATATTATGGAATCCATCTGTAAAGAGGACCAACTTCCCTACTGGGTGTATATGATCTTCCTCTTTATCTTCTCCGTGATGATGCCAATGAATAAATTTTTCTATTACAAAGAATAAAAGTATTCCAATAATAATCAATATACTAGAAGTATTCACTCCCAATTTACTTTCAAATGCTTCTGGAATTATGTGAATAAAAGCATCTCCAAGAAGTGCTCCTATAGCAAGACTTATAATGCATAAAAATTTAATTTAATAATTAATAATAACTTTACTAAAACATTAACCACTCTGGTTTAAAGATTAAAAGAACCCCTATTATAACCATTAATATTCCACCAATTAAATGAGAATATTTGGCATATTTTGTAGTTATTCCTGTCATCCTAAGGGTTATCATCGCCATAAAAAATACAAACAGATCATCTATCATAAAGAAGAAAATATAGAGCAAGATATATGAATAATATCCCCATGTAGATAGATTATTCATCGCTAAAACTTGAGTGAATACAGCTGGTAATCCAGCAGAACATATAAGCTCTACAAGATTTACTAAGAAAGCCAAAAATATTATTCCCCCTAATGCAACCCAAAGATTATTTTGTTTTACTATATTTTTTAATTTTTCAAAAACTTTTTGTCTTTTTTCATTACCAGTAATCTTACATCCATCTTTTTTATTAACAAAAAATTCTCTAATACTATAACTTCCACCAAGTAAAGCTAGAAGTGCGATTGCTAATCTAACCCAGATTATAAATCCTAAAAAGAGGACTAAATTAAGCCAAGCAGACATAAATATAAAGTAAACAGAAGCAGAAGCTATGATAAATGCCATACCTAGTGTCCACATTCTCTTTCTATTATTCATACCCAAAAGAAGACTAATCAAGAAAAGAAGAGTCCATAAGGCACAAGGATTAAAGCCATCTAGAAGCCCCATTAAAATAGCAAGAATAGGTAATGATAATTTATGAATATCCGTATTACCTAAAAATGGCAATTTGATTATTTTTTCATTTTCTTTTATATCTGTATTTATTTCTACTTCTGGAATTACTTCTTCTTTATTTAAATTATTAGTATTTACAGATTCTTTTTGAGCCGAAGGAATAACTTCTTCATTTTTAAATCCTAAAATACCTCCAACCTCATTAGAGCATTTATTTAGAAGACACTCATTTATTCTATTTTCTATTTCCAAAGGAGATGATTCTTCTCCAAATCCAACAAAATATTCATCACCTATAACCAAGAATGGTACACCTCCCCTTTCAGCTCCTAAATAATTAGCAACTTTTTGCATTAAAAGAGAATTTTCTTGGCTATAATAAACTTCATAACCAACCACATCTAAATCTGGGTATTTATCTTTTATACTGTTAAAAAACTTAATTTCTTTAGCACAATGTGGACACCCATTTCCATAAAATATATAAGCATCTACTTTATTTGAAGCAGAAGATATAGAAAAAGCTCCAAAGAAAATAAAAATAGATAGACCTAAAATAGCAAAAATCTTCTTCATATTATTTATCTTTATTTTTATTAATCACTTCTAATAATTCATCTTTTTCTATTTCACCATTTAATCTTAAAAATTCATTATCTTCTTTATCTAAAAAGATAAAAGCTGGTAAAGATTCATCTATTTTATATTTCTTTACCATTTCCTTATCAACATCAAAATCAAAATACTGTGTTTGAAGTGATGGATTTTCTGTCTCAATTTCTTTCCATCTAGGCTTCATAACCAAACAACCTGAACACCAAACTGCACCAAATTTTAATACTTTCATATAATTTTATATTTATTAATTAATAATATTATTTATGTTTGATAATTTTAATAGCTTTTCCGTTTATTAAAGCATCTCCTATTTTCTCATATGCAGAATAGAGAATTCTTTGATATGTACTAGTAGATGTATTCATCTTTTCTCCTGCTTCTATTTGCTCCAATTTTTCAACATGACGAAGACGATATGCCTCTATCTCTTCCATGGAAATCTCAACTATTTCTAAATCACGCATAGGAACACTTTGTGGTTTGAAATAAACTACATTTGGTTCAAACTTTATATTTTTACAAAAACAATTTTGTGGTCTTGGCATAGTTATATTTTATATTATATATTATTGTAAAACTTCTCTTAAGTCTTTTGCTTTATCTATAAATAAAATTCCTTCCAGGTGATCTGTCTCATGTTGGAAAATATGAGCTAAAAGTCCAGTTCCGCTCATTTTAAATTTCTCTCCTTTTTCATTATATGCTTCAACTGTAGCTCTTGTTGCTCTTCTAACTTTTCCAAAAAGTGGACGAACAGATAAACAACCTTCCTCCATAACCTTTTTATCTTTTGAAATATTTGTAATTTTAGGATTTATAAAAAATAAATTTGAGTGAATTCTTCCTTTATAATCAATAGAGCTATTAATAAAACCTTGGTCAAAAACTTTTCCAGAAACTGCAAAAATTCTTAGAGATACATCTATTTGCGGAGCAGCAATAGCAACACCATCATTTTGGCTATCAAGTGCCTCATTCATGTCTTGCAATATTTTCTGTATCTCAACACTTTTGATTTGAGATACAGGGACTTCTTTTGCAATTTCTCTTAAGGTTTTATTCCCTTCTTGAACTATTTCTACCATATATAATTAAATAATTAATAAAATTAAATCTCACAAAACGACTTATCTGTACAAATAAGTCGGTTTGTATTATTTACCTTCGTTTATTAAAGATTCCTTTTCTTCACGAATAGCATTTAATTCTTCAACAAGTATTTTCTCTTGTTCTTCTAATGTTGCTAAATCGTTTTTACGAGAGAAAAATCTTCTAAATCCGAAACCTCGTCCACACCCACATCTTCCACAACCAAAACCTCGTCCTACTCTATTTCCACAAAGTCCAAATCTACGTCCAGTTCTTGGACCTTGACCCTCTGGTCCTGTTCCGTCTAAATTAGGCATAATATTTATATAATTTGTTAGTTTTTAATAAATAGTTCGACCGAATATCTACTATCTATTATGAGTAGATACCCATAATAAAAATTAGTCAACGAGTTAAAAACATTATCAAGGATTATTTTTTGCACATTTTTTACAAACTCCAAATAAATCAAATGAGTGATGCGATATAGAATCAAAATCTTTGTTTTGATTTAGTGCTTTTGATATAAGTAAATCTGAATCTTCTTTACACCCATCAAAATTAGAAACCTTTTTGCATTTCAAGCAAACAATATGATGATGGTGATGATCTCTAACAAGTTCATAGAAAACTGATTCCTGATTCAAATTAGCACGTTTGAGTATACCTGCTTTTTCAAAAGAGAGTAGGGTCCTATATATAGTAACTAAATTAACCCCTTTGTTTTTAAGTATCTTGTAAATATATTCTGCATTTATTGGTTTGCAATCATTTGAAAAAATACCAAGGATATCTAGTCTTGTGTCTGTTCTTTTGAATCCTTTTTCTTTCAGAATACTTTTAAAATCTTTTACCATAATAACTACATATTATATCAAATGTTAACTATTTGCAATTATAACTTACTTAGTATATAATCCTAAATGTAAATGATTAACAATTATAAAAAGGTCTTATTAATTAAAAAATTATTAAATATATGAATAAGAAAAATGTTTTGTTGGTTGTAGGTGTTGTCCTACTCGCAATTATAATCATAGTTGCACTATTAAATTTCGGTCAAAAAAAGGAAGATAGTTCAAATAAGATAAAAGTTGTGACAAGTTTTTATCCTCTATACTTCTTTACCTCACAAATAGTAGGAGATAAAGCTGAAGTTTCGAATTTAATCCCAAGTGGAGCTGAGCCACATGGATATGAACCTACTGCTCGTGATATGGCTTTAATAGAAAGTAGTAGTCTTCTTGTTTTAAATGGTGGAGGTTTAGAAGGTTGGGGTGAAAATATTCAAAATAATTTAAATAAAAACAAAACCAAAGTTGTTGTTGCGGGAGAAGGATTAACAACAAAAATAATGGAAGAAGATGAGCACGATGGTCATGTTGAAGAAGGTCATCATCATGATGGTATAGATCCACATATTTGGCTTTCTCCTGTCCTTGCAAAACAAATGGTTGATAAGATAGAGTCTGGGCTTTCTCTTTCGGATCCAAGCAATTCTTCATATTATAAATCTAATGCAGAAACTCTTAAAAATAAATTAAGTGTTTTAGATGAGGAATTTAAAAAAGGATTGATTTCTTGTGGTAGTAAAAATATAATAACTTCTCACTCTGCTTTTGCTTATTTAGCGTCCGCTTATGGGCTCAACCAAGTTCCTATCGCTGGTCTATCAACAGAAGAAGAACCATCATCTAAAGAAATGTCAGAAATTGCAAAATTTGCTAAAGACAACAATGTAAAATTCATTTTTTTTGAAAGTTTGATTTCTCCAAAATTATCTGAGACAATAGCAAAAGAAATAGGAGCAAAAACATTGGTCCTAAATCCTATCGAAGGGTTAACAGAAGATGAAATAAAAGAAGGCAAAGATTATTTCAGTGAGATGAGAAATAATCTTGCTAATCTAAAAACAGCACTAGAATGCAAGTAGATCACACAAAAAGTATTATAGAAGTTTCAAATATATCTTTCTCTTACAATGATCAAGTGGTTCTTAAAGATGTGAATTTATCAATTCACAAGGGTGATTATCTAGGTGTTGTGGGTAATAATGGTTCTGGAAAAACGACACTACTTAGGATTATCCTAGGGCTTATATCTCCCAAATCTGGAACTATTAAATTATTTGGAGAAGATATATCTGTCTTTAAAGATTGGTCAAAAGTTGGGTATGTTCCTCAAAAAGTAATTAATTTTGATAATAATTTTCCTGTAACAGTTTTAGAGGTTGTATCAATGGGTAGATATGGTAAACGTGGATTATTCAAAAAAATAACAGAAGAAGATAAACAAAAAGTAACTGAGGCATTAAATAATGTTGATATGCTTGATTATATTAATCGCCCTATTGGGGATCTCTCTGGTGGACAACAGCAACGTGTATTCATTGCTCGTGCCTTAGCTGGGAGTCCAGAAATTCTTTTCTTAGATGAGCCAACTGTTGGAATAGAAAAAGATATCAAGGAAAAGTTTTATCAATTACTTCATGATTTGAATGAAAAACTTAATCTTACAATAGTGATAGTCACTCATGATATAGAAAGTATGGCAAATGAAGCTATGCACGTCGCTTGTGTGAAAGATAATACTTTAGTCTTCCATGAATCAATTGATGATTTATTTAAAAAATCACATGGAATAATTAATTCATAATGTATGCTTGAAATTTTTCAATACAGTTTTATATTAAGAGGTCTTGAAGCAGGAATAATTGTAGCTTTTATTGCTCCACTTATCGGTATTTTCCTTGTACTTAGGCGTTATTCCTTAATAGCTGACACCCTTTCTCATATTTCACTTGCTGGAGTCGCTATGGCATTTCTTTTTGGTTGGAATCCGATAATTACAACAATAGGGGTAACTACACTTTCATCTGTGGGTATTGAAAAATTAAGAAACACAAAACATATTTATGGTGAATCAGCACTTGCTCTCTTTCTATCTGGTGGTCTTGCTCTTGCTACCGTATTGCTTAGTTTAGGAAAAGGCTTTAACTCAAATCTACTTAATTATCTTTTTGGTAGCATCGTCACAGTAACACAAAACGATGTTTTAACTATTTTTATTCTTGCAATCATTATTGTTGCACTCATTGTTCTTTTTTACAAAGAACTTGTTTATATAACTTTTGATGAAGAGTCTGCAAAAGTGAGCGGACTTCCTGTACGATTTATAAATACTTTGTTTATAATGCTTGTTGCTTTAACTATTTCACTAGCAATTCCAATAATCGGTATTCTTCTTATAACAGCACTCATAGTTATCCCAGTTGTAACGGCTCTTCAATTAAGAAAAAGCTTTAGAAAGACAATAATTTACTCTGAAGTAATCTCTATTATCTCAGTAGTATCTGGTATATTTATATCTTATTATTTTAATCTTTCTACTGGTGGAACAATTGTTTTATTAATGCTTGGTATTTTCTTAATCATTACTCTCAGCAAAAAATATTTATAATTTTATTTAATTAAATCCCCTCCGTTTTTTTGCCATTCCACAATTCCTCCTAAATTTAAAACTTGATTAAAACCTAAATCTTTTAATTTTATTACAGCCTCCCCCGCCCTTCTTCCTGATCTACAGTAAACATATACTGGTTTATTCTTATCAAGTTGTTTTGTATTTTCTTTATTAATACTTCCCAATGGTAATAATTGAGCTCCTTCTATACGCCCCTCTTCCCATTCTGAATTTTCTCTAACATCAAGCAAGATGGCTTCACCGGATAAAACTGCCTGATTGATCATTGAAACTTTATCTTCAATGACATTTTCTTTTTTCTGAACCTCTTGATTATCTATACCACATTCACTTCCTTGGCATTGTAAATAATTAAACCCAAAAATTGTAAGACCAATTAATAATGCAAAAACAGCAGATATATAATAATATTTCTTTTTCATAATTATATTATAACATAAAAATCTCCCATTGGTTGGTGCGGGATAAGGGAGTCTTTCTCTACGAGAACAGTATGCCTTTTCAATAAATTTTGATTTGTCAAAATTTATAATGAAAAGCCCTTCGCCTCCCTTACGCAAGCCAAGCAGTTGGCTTGCTATCCCGCACCAAAAGAAAAAACACCTTAAGGCGCTTTTTCTTTTGGTGCGGGATAAGGGAGTCGAACCCTTCACCACAGTTTGGAAAACTGTTATTTTACCGATAAACTAATCCCGCAAATATTTAACCAATATACACTATTTTAGATATAAATTCAAGATAGCAATGTTTAAAAAATTGTAATTATCCTAAAATATGCTAATATAAGAAAGTTATATCGGGGTGTAGTATATCGGTAGTATAC